>Ga0080013_1001935_pt1 | contig 25775 bp, 40 predicted proteins | sample ETNvirenome_6_85_FD_69236 | JGI IMG/M metagenome (GOLD analysis project Ga0080013, IMG submission 69236) | Marine viral communities from the Pacific Ocean - ETNP_6_85 (SPADES assembly) (version 2) | ecosystem: Environmental > Aquatic > Marine > Oceanic | place: Pacific Ocean | collected 2013-06-19
GAATAACTTTCTAAGTTATTCTAAAAATCCTCATTTTCAAGAGTAGAGATCATATATTCCCCATCACAAAAAAAATATGATCCCCGTCGCCGTCGTTTTTTATTTTCAAAGATATAAATTACTCCCCCACCTCCTTCTTCCAGTTCCAATAGTCCTCCACCTCCTCCATCTCTTTTTCAATTTTTTTCAGTTTTTCTGAGCCCAATAGCTCCACCATGAACTCCTTCTCGAGGATCTCATCCAGCCTCTGAGAGCGCTGGGCTTCGTCGCCCACTTCCTCTTCATCATCGCTCGTGTCATCGCTCGTGTCATCCCACTCCTCATCCTCGACTGGAACGCCCAGAGTAATCGTGTAGTCATCTGCCATAGTCCAACTGTCCGCCAGGAACCCTTTATCATACAGTTCCTTGATACTGTCCAATTTCTTTTTGAAGTCCTCGTTCTCCGCCTTGAGAGCTTCGATCTCCTTCTTGAGAGAGCGGATCTCACTCAACGCGAACTCGGCCATGATTGTTTTTTGTAGTTGATTTTTCCTTCAAGTCTCCAAATCAAATTTATCCTCAAAACGGAGCGAGCACCGAGCATCAGATTGTTCTTTTTTCGTGGACGAAAAAAAGACGAGCATCAGATTGATCTTTTTTTTCGTGGACGAGCATCAGATTGATCTTCAAAATCTATTCGTCAAAAATTCTCAAAAATTCTAAAAAGGTGTAACTATTACACCTTTTACAAAATAAAACTCTTTCTTGATTTCAAAAATTTATAACGATAAACTTACAAATATCAAAAGGTGTAACTATTACACCAATTTAAAGATTTGACTTAATAGAAGAGCATGGAGAAATTTACTGTCATACCAAAAATTAAAAGATTTATGAAAAAAGATAAAAAAATATCAAAGGATCAAATTAAGGATTATAATCGTCGAATTGAAAGAAGCCCAGTTCTAAGAGTTCATCTTGAACTCTTACAACAGGCAGAAAATCAAAGGATAAGAGATAGAGATGAGATCAGGGAATTAAGAGATGAAGTTAAAGAACTAAACAAGCATCTTTCATGCTGGTGTGAGAACTATAAAACAGCTGAGCGAAAATTAATTGAGGAGTTCGGAGAAAAATCTTATGAATATGAAATTGTCTTCGGACTTCGCTAAATCATACTCTTAAAATATTCCCACGCTTCCCTGACCTTCCTGAATAATTCCGGAGTTCCTCCTTTATCAGGATGAGCTTTCAAAACAGACTTACGATACGCTTTCTTCATATCTTCTTGAGAAGCGGATTTTTTCAAACCAAAAACAGAATAAGGATAATCATTATCTTTTTGTTCAGGAATATCTTTATCTTCACCAAAACCAAAAAAACCTTGAGCGAATTTTTTAGCGAAGTCCCGCCATCGATCTTGTTCCTTTTTCTCCTGAGCCCTCCGAAATTCTTCCTGAGCCCTTCTTCTTTCTTTTTCATAATCCTGATAAAAATCAGGGAGTTTCGTAAAAATCCCTCCATGGGGAAACGACTGGAGGGGATAGGCTAACCAGCGATAATTTCTCGGATAATAACATCCCGAACAATAATATCCATCCCCCATTCAATAGTAAATCCAACAATTTAAATCTTTAGATATTTTGTTGTGACTAAAATAATTAATAAAATCCTGTGGGTTTTTTTGTTGATACATAATGTTTCATCATCGTATCCGATTTGTTTCCCCTGTTTTTACTTTGTGTTAAGAGCTTCTTTTTAGCTTCACCATGCTCAGCCGATTCATAAACTTTAACGATCATATTACTTGATAAATTTCTGGGTTTCTTTGAACCATCCTCCATGGTAACAGGAGGTAATTCTTTATTTGACCAATTCAAGAGATACTTTGAGAGGCTATTCGAAGTCATCTTAGTAGGTCTTTTTGTATTTTGAAAGGATGATTTGAAGAGGATAAGATCGGATTTCGGTAAAGCACGCTTCATAGTTGAACCACGAAAGAATTTTATATCTTCTAAAATCTGTCCTTCTAGTGGGATAATCACTTCACCATATTTTTTTGATGTTTTATATTTGTTTTTTGAGATAAACCATCCCTCAGGATCCATGACAACCATATTCTTTTCTGTTTTCCCTTTTTCAGCCAGATACATAGATTTCGTTACAAATTCAAGGGAAGCTATTTCATTCCTGAAACGAAATTCTCTGAGAAGTTTCAATATCATCCAGATTTGAAGAAGATCAGGATCTGGATTTTCCACTTTAACTTCCTTTTCGTACTGATCAATTTTATCATCAATCAACTTAGCGTCAATGAAACTATCTTCTTGTTTTTTAGATTTGAGACCATCTTCAATAGAATTATATTCATCACCGTATTTTTGTCTTTGTTGAATGAGATCTTCTAATCCTTTTTTATCAGGATGATCAATGGCTCTGAGAACTTCTATGATAGAAGCGTAAAGAGTATTTCGAGTTGAGATACTTCTCTTGTTTTCATCAAAATATTTTTCAATCTGATCAATAGATCTGATCCACTTAAAATTCTTTTCCTTGTTCAAATCTTTACCGAAGACTTGTTTATAAATTCTTTGAGTATCATTAATATATCTTTGAATGGTCTTTTCACTAAGACCAGGTTTTTTTTCCATGAGGGCTTGTTTTATATTATCTGTCAATTCCATCCTTGTTATTATAACATAAAAGTAAATCTTTAAATCAAATTTTTAACTATTTATTAGGAACCATCTGAACTTCAAATTGAAGGACATAAAATCCCTGATCTGTGGTATTCGCAGCCCCAGTATCCTGGATCCAGACCTGCCTTTCCGCTGGTGTTTCCGTGGGATCAGTAAATCGAAGGGTAATATTTTGACCAAAAGGATTAGCGCACATTAGAGGCTCACAAGTCTGTGGGGAGGAATTCCATGATTGACCCGCTACAGGAGCGGCGAATGGTCCCCAGGTATTCCCATTACCTTGAATGACAACATTCCCCGTAATGATTTGTTTAAATCCTTGAGTTTCTATTTGAGTAGGGGGTCTATTCGCAGCGGCAGCCGCCGCCGCTCCCTCTACAATATAGGAGCCTGTGGCTTGAGAACTCGGCGTAGAGAGCTGTAATTCAAGGGCGGGTATCTTTTTAGATCGAACAGAATTCCCCCACGAACAAGTATTGAGAGCATCATCAGACCAAGCCGCCATTGTATCACACTTAATTAAACAGGATGAATATTCATGAGAATTAGCGAAAGAAGTCGGTATAGGGATTTCAAGATCATAAGAACCTTGTCCGAAGGTATTCGCTCCAATGAGACCCTGAACACGAGCATTGATAGCAACAATTACTCTAAATTTCAATCTCTCTTCATCAATTGAATGAACACTCACAGAATTTACTGAACTCATTATAATTTATTGTTTATTTTTATTCTTGACTTTTAAATAAAGTTTTTTAACTTCAGGGTAGGCGAAAAAGAAATTAGCGATTAAACTACATATTAAAACGAATTCCATATATATAGTATTTGTAGAAATAAATTTATAACGAAACACGGATAGTCCCGCTTTCATCAATGTAATATAAGGAATCATAATTGATGTAACAATCAACATTGACAGCCTCGGCATTAGCCGCTCCGATATTAAGTTGTAGAGTAATCGGAGTAGAACGGTCAGCCGTATTGTAGCCTGAGGAAGTGGCGACACGGGCGAAGCTCCGAAGGTCTAAAGCGAAGGGACAGAACTGATAAGTAGCCGAAGCCGCACCAGGGGCGGTGGCTCCATTCATTCCCGCGACATCACAATCCGTAACAGCGAAATTAGCGGTAGATAAAGATCCTGAACCATGGACAGAAGCCAGAGTTCCCAGTGTTTTTTGTAATTCAATCATATGCTCAGACCTGCTTTCACCATTCCAACCTGCTGCGCCATAATTACATTCAATCGGCGAAGGTGGAACTTGTAACGAGCCTATTTTTATATTAAAATCCGTGAGGTTGAAATTACCACCGAATGAAGTATTATAGACAGTATCCTGGGCTACACCAGCACCTGCGAAATCACGGGAGGCTCCTACGAAAAACATCGAGTTGATAGACCGGCGACGGGCGGGGACATTGATATTCACCTGACCCGTAGCACCCGCTGTGACCGTCCCATTAAAGTGGGTAAAATCGGTCCCCGCGAGCATGAGCCTGCCTCCTGATGCCTGCTGGACAAGTCTAATCTGTTGATGAACAGCCGGCGGAGCCGCTACCATAGACGCAATATATCTGACATTATCAATCTGGTAGCCCAAGCCGGCGCCGGGAGCAGCACCAAATACGCCAATATCAAGGAGCGGGGCTAATTCGATTTCAATTGTTAAAGGTGAGCTCCCTAAGAGGGAAAGCGGTATTAATTTTTCCTGACCCAGACCTAAGAGACCATTGACAATAGGAATACAGAAATCCGCTACTCCACCATTCAGAATTAAGCCAGCCGAATTAGTCGGCGTGGTGATCGAGGCACCAGTGGTGGCGGCGGCAGCATCGGCAAGCATGGAGTTACCATTCGTAACATCATTCGCCCAGCGCTGTTGTTCGGTAAGTGATCTGTGTTGAAGCGAGTCGCGGGATCCCTGACTGGGAAGAACAATTGACGACATCAATTTTGAATACGAATTCACATCACTCAGGATGTTCCCCGACTGCTCAATTCGCAGGCGACGGATGAAAGTGTGCCCGCCTCCGTAGTCGAGCCCGCACGCCTGCCCACTATTATTTGTAAATCTAAATCTTAGAAAACTGGCTTTAGGATCTAAAAAATCTTCACCTGAAACATCAATACGAATGATATTGTTTCCAGTATCTGTGAAAGCCTGACCATTGACTGGGAAATAAGTTCTTTGTTTAGCTTCACTGTGAAGGGCGCTCGGTAAAACAGAGCGATAATCAGCGCTACGAGGTAACATTCTCATCTCAGATAAATCCATATTTATATACTATGAATTATATAAAAAAATTTAACATTAAAATTTTTAACGAGTATTCTTTATTCCCAACTTCTTTTTGATGACCTTCATTCCAAGTGAAACTAAAGCCCCTCCTACTTTCCCTAATTGTGATCCGACTTCTCCTTTACCGTGTTTTCCTTTATCTTCACCTCCTGAGGCGAATGATCCAGGGCGTAGGATCCCCACTTTCTCCGCTGCTATTTTACCTTCAAATCCTATACGAGCCGCTACAGATCTTAATTTATCACTGACACCATCTTTGATAGTTATTTTCTGAGCACACTTCTGAAACTCTCTATCGGCTGCCCTGACCTGTTCTTTCGTGGCTTTAGGGTCGGCGAATACTTTATCATGGACTTTACCGCAACCATCTAATTTATCATAAGGTTTATTATAAGGTTTTGTGCCTACAAGAGGTCTCCCGGCGTCTTTCATCAACTTTTCATAAAAATCTGAACCCTTCATTCTGGCGAAATATTCAGTTCCTGGTCCAGCGAAATTATAATTTTTTGTAAGGTGTCTTTCGGGACCACGCTTCTTAGCCGCTTTACCTGTAAAAAAATCATCCGGTAAATTTTCCATTATAAATAAACTTATATAAATTTTTGATGATAACTTGAGATTTATTTTAGTGAGGATGTTTCGTCGCTAGTCTATGTTTATGTAACGCTTTCAATCCTATGAGTGCTGCTCCAATGCCTGGGTGTGCTACAGCGCCTAAAGCCAATCCTATCATTATAATAGGAGGGTCTAAAAAATATCCTTTAAAAAAAGAGTTTTAGGAAAAGTCAAGCGTGTGATTTCCTTTAAGGATACTAAATCCGACGGGTGGTTCTTCTTTTCCACCTTTCTTTTTATATTTCTTCACATTGTTTTTCGCTTCTTTTTTTGTGATTATATCTCCCATGGAATATCTCGCCATAACTCCATAATATTCATTAGGGAGATTAGGATGTTTTTGACGATACCATTCCTCCAGATCTTCTAAATTTTGACAAGAAGCTAAAAGACTAAAAGGGGTAATTTCTGGTAATTCAGTATCTGTGCCATCAGTCCTTTTAAATCCATAATCATATTGATGAACTTGAATGATTTGAGGTATTTTATGAAATTCATCAATATCCTCTTCTTTATGGATGGCGAAATTAAATCGGGGATCATTCGATTGTATCAATACATTCCTTGATTTTTTAAGATCCATTCTATCTTGATTATTCATCGTTATAAATTCAATTATAAATTATTTGTAAATTATTAAATATAGAATGACGGATCAATCTTTTAATTATACCCCCATTGATATTTGTAAGAAGATGATAGATTACTTAAATTTAGATGAAACAAAAAGTTATTGTGAGCCTTTTAGCGGTAGTCATAATATTTACAATTTACTTCCCTCAAATAAAGAATATTATGAAATTCAAGAGGGTAAGGATTTCTTTAAGTGTGATAAAAAGTATGATATAATCATTACAAATCCTCCTTATAAAGATTATTTTACAGATAAAAAGAATATCATGATAGAGGCTATGGATAAGTGTTTTGAGGTGGCGAATGAAAAAGTAATTTTACTTATCGGAAGTAGGACATTCATGGGTTTTACCCCGATAAGGTTACAACGATGGAATGATATGGGGTGGGGGATTTCAGATATTTGTGTGATAAATATTCCTAAGTGGTATGGAAGATATTATATTATAACTTTTGAAAAGGATTGTGAGACGATGTTAAAGTGGTTATGATCTTATTTACGAATCGCTTCTATTTGTTTTTTCGTGGATTGAGCTCCCTTGACCGCAGCCTGACCTTCTTTAAAACCTTTGATGAGGTGACCGTGTCTTATTTGATCGAGCGCCTGGCGCCCATGGGCATAGGCTTGTTCGCCTGATGTTAAAGCCGCTTCTGCTTTCCGAGCGGTTCCTGCTCCTTTCTGTACGAAACGAGCACCCGCTTGAACGGCTTTCCCTCCCGCTGCCAATCCACCCACTACTTCGCCAACACCTGGAACCGCCGCTACGAATGGTAAAGCGGCTGACGCTACATTACCGACAACACCGGCAACATCCCCAACAGTTTTAGCTACTTTCTCAATTGTCGCAGCGTGATCCTTGACAAATTTCCTCCCTACCCTCACAACACTTTTCGCTTTATTCCCGATATAAGATACAGCGCCAGAAACAGCATTCCCTAAAGATGACCACCAACCCATTATATTATAATTTTACTTAGTTTTTTTTCCTCCCTGCTTTGTTTTTTTTCTTTTTAGTTCGAGGAGGATCAACCCGACTAGTTCTTCCACCAAGTTGAGGGACAGGTGGAGGACCGCCCTCATCATCGCCTGCTATAGGAGTGGGTTCATCCACGGGAACTTCACCCCCTGTTTCTTCAACAACCTGATTATCATCATCAATTAATTGTCTTAAGGTAGGAGGTTCTTTTAAAAATTTACTTTCAATGAAATCTAATTTTAATGATATATCAAAATCTAATCCATTGAGATTAATTGTTGTATTTGTCTGATTTGTTAATCTTAATGATATACTCGTAATAGTTTTTAATTTTAAGAGTAATTGATGTCTTGTTCCATTCTTAGGTTCAATTGTGATAATACCGCCAGGCTCAGCGTTGATAGGAACTCTACATAAGATATTTGAAAAACCTCCGCCAATGTGTGAGTCCAAAACTGATGAAGTGCTTAAATTAGTCCTTATAAATAAACTACGAATACTATTCGTCATATCTACCACATCATCACTGTCTAATAATAGCTGAGTGGCACTAGGCGAATTAGGATCAGGAATATCAATACCAGGACCGGCGACGCCAGGATTACCATTAGTGTAGCCTGCCTCCCATGGAGTTGTGCCCGCATGAAGACCAAAATAAGGATCACCTGTTATATTAAACCAATCAAAACCTAATTCCTCATTCATATCATTACCTGGGGCATCAGGTGTCCCTGTATTAGGACCGTTTCTCAAAGCCAAAGTAACTCTATTCCCAGGTAAAGAACATTCCCAGCGAAATTTTAACGATATAGGATCGAAGGTGACATTGATCCATGCGATACCGGCTGTGAGTATATTCGCTAATTCTACAGCGTTATAATTCCCTTGAGGTAGAGTAAAAGTCAAGGCTGTATTACCAGGCACACCAGCCGTCATATCAACAACACCATTCGCATCGTAATTACAAGGCTGACCATAAGGAGTAATGACATATTGTAAAAAAGTGTTTCTACCGTCTTGAAAATTATAAAAACTATAAGGAATTTCTGCTGAATAAACACTCATTAAAATAGAATGGTGATCAGGAACAACGATCGGCTCCTCAAGCACAAAATCAAAGTCGGCTCGGTTATTATTGAATATAGCCGTAGCATCCTTAGAATTAATATATAAGACCCTTGACGCTGTAGTTTCGGTTTCTGGGAAAGTAGCCATCATCTTTAGATATTTAATTTAAAATAGAAAAAAATAAGATATTCTTTAAATATATAATGAAAAAGATTATTCACCAAATTTATGGATTATTCGATGATGGAAAAGATATCAGTGAAGTCCCATCACCAGAAAATCCAATATTCCTCATCAATACTCAAATTACTAAGATTATTTGTCGTCAATATAATATTGAATATAAATTATGGAATAAGGAAGATTGTGATAATTTGATAAAAAGTGATTTTTACCTTTTTCAGGAATTATGGGATGATTTCTTTTATCCTATTCAAAAGGCTGATTTCATAAGATATTGTATCTTATATAAATATGGTGGTATTTATCTTGATTGTGATATAAAACCTTATCAACCGTTTTCAGAACTATTTGAAAAAGAATTCTTTTTCTGTCACTGGCATGATGATAAAAAGAAGCTTCCTTATAACGCCGTCATGGGATCAAAACCTAAGAATGAATTATTCAAGGCTATAATGTGTGAATGTGAAAGAAGTTTTTATGAAAAAAGAAATATAGGAATTTATGGCGAATGGAAAGGGCGATTCGTATTTCAAACAACTGGTCATCATATGCTTGAAAGAGTTATGAAACAAGAAAAAATAGATAAAGATAAATATTTCCTTGATATATTAAAAATAAATACAAAAGATCGAGTGGTCAAAAGTGATAATATATTCTTTGAAGATGATAATATATCATCCTGGTATTAGTCTCTGACAGGCGACCTCAAATATTTCATCATCTTTCTCAAACCCCACAAAGTCTCTTTTTAAATTTAGACAGGCGACACCCATAGACCCTGATCCCATGGTAGGATCTAATACTACATCCCCCTCCTTTGAATAATATTTTAAAATCCATTCCATAAGATCAACTGGTTTTTCTGTGGAGTGTTTTCCACGAGTAGAATTAATTTCACGAATTGATGTAGGCAGGGGAGGATTATATTTACCTTCCATTAATTTTTTACCTTCTTCACCCCCATATACTTTTCCGTTCTTTTGTTTAGCATCACGCTCTTTAACAAATTTATGTTGATGTGAAGATAAATCATAGAGTGGTAATTTTTCATAAAAGACATAAACCATCTCATGCTTTCTCATAGGCATCTTCTTAGCTGATAAAAATCCAGCAGGAGCAGACTTAACCCATACAATATCATAACGAAAGGGACACTTTTTAGGTGAAGAATTAATTAATTCCACACCGAATTTAGTTGTTGTTGTGAAGAATAAAGGGGTGTTTAATTTCTTAACCCTCATAAATTCTATCCATAATTTATCTAAATCTATTTTACTATCCCACTTACAGGATGTCTGTCCGTAGGGTAGGTCACAGAAAATTAAATCAATTGAGTGATCAGGGACTTCTTTTAATAATTCCGTGCAATCGCCATTCAATAATAACATTATGAATATCGTTAAAAAAAAAAATAGATTTATAAAACAAATTTACATAGATACCTGAAGATTACCGCCCTGATCGATCCAGTAAATACTATCATAGACAACATACATATCCACAATCATAGCCTCAGCAAGAGGCGCACCAGTTCTGACATTAAGCGAAATAGGGAGTGACCTAGTCGCACTGTCAATTCCGCTCTCAAGAGCCCCGCCGCCCTTACCGTCCGGCTGAAACGCCTCTATATCAACGCCCATAGCTCCGAAGGCGTGACTGAGCATAACGGCACCACCAGCACTCTGACCCCTCATATTACCAGCCAGACCATCATTGACCATCCAATTGACACGACTTATGACACCAGTGCCATGGGGATCGCTGGCTGAACCAAAACACTTAGATAGCTCTTCCAGAGCTTCCGCGCGAGCGAAGGCGTTCGCATTAGCGAAATTACACTGGATAGGAGTTTCTGGAATATTAGTCTGACCCACCCTGAGCCAATATTCCTCAATTTCACAATGACCACCAGCAGATAAGTTATAGATCGCAGCCTGAGCCGGTAGCGCACCATAGGTCTGGGAAGCCCCGACGAACAATACAGACTTAATAGATTTTCTACGGCATGGGATATTAAGGACATTAAGACCTTGAGCATTAACGGGGATCTGGGCTGAGTAATGAGTCCAGTCTGTGCCGTTGATTGTGAGCCTCCCTCCCGCGGCGGCTTGAACCTGTCTAAGGTGTTGATCGACTTCAGGACCGACCTCCACGAGGGACGCCATATACCGGACATCATCTACGGTATATCCTGGCGGCGGCGGCGCCGGACCAGCACCCGCAAATACGCCGATATCCATGACTGGGGCTAAAGTAATTTCTATGACGATAGGCTGGCTCCCAAGTAACTGGAGCGGAACTAATTTATCCTGACCTGTTCCTAACAGACCATTGACAAGGGGGATACATAAATTATAGAAGGATCCGGCGGCGGCGGGAACAACATCATTAGGATTTGTCGGGGTATTGATGGTAGCTCCCGTAACCTCAACCACCTGTGAAGCCCCCATATTACCAGCGCCACCAACACCAGAATTAGCATAACGCATACCTTCTGTGACAGATCGAGTAGCCAAATTAGTTTCATTACCGTGAGCGGGTAACAGAATACCACTTAACAATTTATTGTAGTCATGAACATCACTGAGGATACGCCCTCCCTGGAGAATAGTGAGCCTCTGGACTAGACCGTGACCTCCTCCGAAATCTAAACCGAAAGCGAGACCCGTTGTATTGAGTAGTCTCATTCGTAAATAACTTTCTTTTGTATCAAGGAAAGCATTCGCTGAAACTGGAATACGAATGATATTATTTTGATCCGAGCGGAAGGCTTGACCGTTTTCAGGCAGGTACTCGCGGCGGCGGGCTCTACTTTCAACCGATAAAGGAAGTATCTTAGTGTAGTTCAAAACATCCGGGATCGCAGACGGAACATTCTCTAACGACATTATTTTATACCTTCGGGTATAAAAAAATAATAAAAATTTAATTAAAAAAATTAGTTTATCACCACCACCAATAACCCTTCGCCGCTACATCCCTTTGATCTTCGGATGGCTGGTCAATCTTTTCATAAGTCTTTTCTTCTTTTTTTTCTTCAGAAACAGATATTTGAATTTTATTCACTTCTGATCTTAAAGTCATGAGATCAACTTTGAAGGAATTAATTTGTTTTTTTAAATCAGAAATTTCTCTCCTTACTGAACTCATATATTACTTTGTCGATTTTTAGCGATCCTTTGAATTTCAATTTTAGGATAATATTTAAATTTCTGATATTCCTTTTTTGTCTTTCTGGAGGACAGGTCAGCAACCTGTTGATAGGTTAATCCTAATTCCTTACTGATATCTTTGAGGGTCTTAAATCTACGATCAAGAAGAGTTACAGATCCATAATCAAAATCTTGAGAAATTTTACACTGAAACATAATCAATCTAATAAATAGACGAATACAATCTTTAAATTCTTTTATGAAGACAAAACCGGAATAGTCTGAAATAAAGAACATCGCTTTAAAATCCCTCGAGGATTAATTAATTCATGAAACCAATTACTGATAATAGTTGAAGGAATATCTAAAACAATGGATAATTCACGAATGGTTTTAAATTCCATTATCTTAAAGAGTTGTGATTTTTCTTCGTCTTCAAAAAGATATAAGACCCATCCATTCTTTTTCATTATAATTTCACTTTAGAAAATTATCTTTTCATTACTAAGTGACGATGAAACACACCTTTATATTCAAAACAACCCCAAATCGCCCAATAATCTAATTTTGATGATTCATCCATTAATTTCCAAGATTTCCGGCTCATAGCGTTTTGATAATAGTATTCTATGAATTTACCATTACATCCACCTCGTGTGAATGTCTTAAGAAAATCAAAGATATATTTGAGATCATTCTTTGTAATAATATATACTCTTTCTGACCAGCCATGCGTTTTAACAAATCGAGGATCTTGAGATTTCATCTCTTGAAACCAGTGAGCTGCTTTCGGTCGATTTTCACCGAAATATAAAATCTTACAATCTTTATTTTCTTCTTTATCTTTGAGAACTGTATCTAAATCAATTTTACCCAATTCAACATCATCTTGAATGATAAATAAATTATCACTCAATTCATCAAAAAATTCAGAACATCGTATAAATTTTTCAAGCATAGATTTGTAATATAGATTTGTCTTGTATTCAATTACTTTGAATTGAGAATTTTTGACGAATACTTCTTTAAGTGAGGTATAAACTTCTCTTTTTTCGGCAGAAGCCTTATCAGGGGCTCCATCAAATAAGATATATTTATTGTTAAATTGAATATCTTTAATGGATAATAAAGTCTTGAATAATTTATCCGTTTCTTTTTCGTTTTTAGGAATCGCACAGCAAACTATTAAATCACACATCATTATAAATTCAGATAGAAAAAAATTATATTTTTGTTAATACAATATATCCACCAGCGATATAATCCGCTGTTGAAGTTAAAGAAGTTTCAACCCACATCACCCGATCTATAGCGCCGTCCATGGTGGCAGCGAGCGTATAGGCTGTATTTGTGGTGCTACCGCCCAGATAAGTATAAGTTGATGAAATAGGATTACTTGTGCTATAAGTTTTTACTGAATACATAATTATAGACCTTGATACCTGGTATCCAGTGGATCCTCTTACATCAATATAAATCCCTGTGGCTCTCCATCCATTAGGAATATTTAAAAATCCTGACACTTCTAATGATGATGAAAGTATTTTTCCTCGTCCAGCGACTAGAGGAGCCGTGAAATCATCTTCAATCGCATAGTTATAATAAGAACTATCATCATTAGGCATCCATATTCCTTGACTGAAAGCCATATGATATACTGAAGGGCTCACCTCAAAAACATTAGGAGGTAATACAGGTATATTCGCAGGTAATAGATTTGTTGAGGATGTTAAATCAAGATAAGTCGCGATAGTTTCATCACCTGCGCCTCCACCGCCTGTGAGAGCTGAACCTCCAGCACAATAGGTTAAATCTTTAACATTATCAACATCATTACAATCACAATCGATATCCGCCCCATCCATTGTAATCCCCTGACAATTATCTAATTCTAAATCATCAATAGCAGTCGCAGTCCCACCTAATGAAATTGATGTTGATCCTAATGTGATAGAGCTATTTTGTAAATCCCCATTCGGTATCGGAGCCGTAGGAAAAGTAAAATTTGTCGCCAACGAACCATTATAAACGATACCATTAATAGTTAAATCACTCGGAACTTTTAAAACCTGATTCGTATTTCCGGCTCCACTATTATTAATTGTTATTCCGTCATTATCCGTTGAAAAAGTCGTCCCTATTAAATCCATTCCTAATCCTGCCGTATAAGTAGTATCTGTATCAGTGGCGTTGATTGTATCGGCTATGGCTCCATCCCATGAAGCGGCTCCTGAAGTATAAGTGATATTTGTCCCTGCTGTCAAAGCATTAGGAACAGCCACACCATTAGGACCCCAGGTAGCCGGTTGATTAGGACCACCTGATACGATTACTTCGCCTACTGTTCCGCTATCTAAATTTGTATCTAATCTAAATTCACCCGAATTATCAATAGAAGTAAAGGACCCCTTCTTAAGACCAGTTATTGAACCCATTATTTAATTAAGTTATTTTTTTTATTTCGATTAATATAATGCCTCAAACAAGATCGAAGAAAGATATCCAGATTGAAGAATTGAAAAAAGAATTATATCGTTTTCAGAATAAAGAACAACTCGCCAGAAATTATCGTATCGTAAAAGAGGAGAATGAAAAATTGAAAGAAGAAATCGCTACTCTCAAAAAATCTTTAAAAATTTGATTTTATATTTAAAGATACACTTTGTTATATAAACAAAGTGATAATGAGTACAAAGAAACAATTAACAAAAGAGAATGAAAAATTAAAAGCAAGGCTCGCTGATGGCGACAAAGTGGATGAGTGGATTGAAGTCATCGCAACGCACATTCAGCATGCTCAGGAACTCAACGCCAAGATTGACGAACTGGAAGGTTTTATGCCTGATGGATACAAGTTTTATATAGAACAAGGGCTTTCTATGAATGATATTATTGAGAAAATAACAGCCGAGGCGCAGAGGCTCGAGAAGGAGAATAAAGAATTGAAAGAAGAAATCGCTACTCTCAAAAAATTGAGATAAATTTGATTGTGATTTAAAGATAAGATTTGTTATATAAACAAGTAATGAGTAACACGAACTCGCTCGGGATGGACTACGACGAATTGAAAAGAGATTACATCGATTTCATGAACCGCTCCGCCGAAAGGGAGATAGAATTAACAAAAGAGAATGAAAAATTAAAAAAGAGGATAGAAGAAGACCACGTCGCAGTCCCTACTTTCCTTATCCAAGATATGTATCACGACGCCAAAGAAGAGAATGAAAAACTGAAAGAACAAAATCATATTTATATTCAAGTAGCTAAATCTCTACAAGATGAAATCAAGGGTCTTAGAGAGAAACTTGACGCACGACCTCCCGCCGCTCGCGCCGAACTCGAAGAACAAATACGCCTCCTCGGGGAGGAGAATGAAAAATTAAAAGAAGATATAGAAACGAGTGAAGATAATGTGATGAATATCACGAAAGAAAGAGACGAGTATTTCGGAGAAACTGGAGAATTAGAAGAAGAGATTGAAGATCTCAAATCTCAAATCCCTGATAAAAAGGGAAAGAAATTATCACAAAAAGATAAAACGATGTTGAAGGAGGTAATAGAGGGAGTGGGGTGGGATGCGTGGGAAGCTCATAGGAAACTTCTGATGAGACTTCTAAAATAACTTAATGACCATCACCCACACAAATCTCAATTAGAGTAGTCCATAAGGATTTATAATTTTCATTATGAAACACCACAGGACAATTCCATGCGACATTCCATAAATATTCACTACACACATCACTACACTCCTGCCACTCACAACTATCTAATGTCGTCCTTATTACATCCACAAGCATACACGATATAGGATCCATTATCATTATTCTATATATTATATTTTTTATCTATCGCCATTCATACTTTTCATTCATAAATTTCGTTTTCTGTTTTATTTGTGATTCACATCCTTCTTCGATAAAAGATGGAGGATACTGATAATATTGTTTTATTCCTATATTCCCTAGTAGGATATCTATCGCCTTATATCTTTTTTGTTCATAAATTTTGTTGAGTAACTTGAGAGCTACAGTCCAGCGAGGAATGATATAAGATAAACATCCTAACATTCTATACTCTTGAGGAACTAAATTCAATCCTTCTTTGTGTTGAATATCAGGTCTTTTATTATTCATCATGCGTCTATTGTGAATAAATCCTCCTACATAAAAAATACTATCATCAGGATATTCTGTAGGAACTTCCCTTATTTTTACTGCGTCATCTTCAAGAATTAATACATCATTGAGTTTTTCTTGTACGATGTGTTCTAATAATTTGATATGAGATAAAAAACAGGCACACCTCGCTAAGTGAGCTTCTCTACCGAAATTATACATAGATATCATCTTCTCATCAATAAATTCTGATACTTCACTTTTAGTCGTGGCTTTCCAGCGAATAGCGTCAGTATCTTTAAATTTCTTTCTTCTTTCAGTGGCTGTATCCAGATTGATATAAAAAGTTATCATTATATATTTATTCTCTTTTTTTATTCTCTTTTAAAAATCTGATTGAAAAACTTAGAGAAACAATTCTCTTGTTTTTCAATCCTTATTCTTTCTTGTTCTTTTTCAAAGATATCATCTAAATAATCCAGTTGTTGTTGTAATGAATTCATCATGAAAGTAATTTCAGATCGAACTTGATCAACATCCATTATAGATATCAAATATATTAAATTTCAAAAGGGTGTAATAATTACACCTTTCAAAAAAATAAAGTCTTTCATGAAATCAAAAAAATATAACGATATACTTCCAAATTCAAAAAGGTGTAATAATTACACCTTTTTAGGATCTTCTTTCTTTTGACCAATATGAGTACATCGTGTCCAATAAAAAATAAGGATATCGCGCCAAGTGTTAAACAATATAGCTCCAAAGATCAACCACAACAATTTAAGATAATCATTCATTATATATTTTGATTTATTTTTTTTTGACGAGGTTCTTATAAAACTGAGCTCTTCTGAATGTTGTCAAAGAGGGATTGAATTTAGTCTTAGGATTTTTATAATTTTTGATGACGTGCTCAGCAAATTTAGGGACACTCATTCCGGCTGATTTCGCTTGTTTCGTGAAGGCTCCTTCTTTTAAATTCTGATAAGGATTAGATTTCTTCGGTGGCATTGTTATGTTAATCCTTAGATTTTTTTGACGAATAGTTAATCAAAATATATTAGGAATTTACCCACCCTGACCTGTAGGTGTCCCTCACTGATTTTAGGTTTATATTTATAGTATTTACCACCTCTCTGCCATCTATGTTTATTCAACAAATAATAACTCATTATATATTTCCCCTAAAATAATTCTTTAGAAAACTGTAAAAAAAATTCTACCTTAAGTAAAAGAATGGAAATTATCGAACAAGAACTAGACGAGAAAACAATTGAGCGAATTCCTGATGATCCTGATCCTGATCCTGATCCTGATCCTCCGACCCAACAAAAAAAACCAAAAAAGAAAAGATCTGAGGCTCAGAAGGCTGCGTTCGAGAAAGCCAGACAAGCCCGCATGGCGAAAGTAGCTGAGAGAAAAAAACAAAAAGAAGAAGATAAAGTGAAGAAAAAGGCTGAGAGAAAAATTATCAGACAAAAAGTAGAAGAGGAATTAGAGCGTCCTAAAACACCTGAATCGCTTCCAGATCTTGAACCAGCGCCCCAGGAACCATCGGTGTCATTCATCCCCGCCTCTCAAGAACCCACAATGAACAATCCCAGACAGTTGAATAAGCCTTCGCCTCAAGAACATCAGGTGGTAAATAATTACTATTATTACGGACCTCCTCAACCACAGCCTCATTATTATGAGGAGGAGATTAAACCTAAAAAATCAAGACGGAAGGCGAAGCGCCCACCTACTCCTTCTTCAAGTGAGTCGGAAGAAGAATGGGTTTATCAGGAAGAGGAAGAACCAGTTTATCAAGAAGCTCCTATTCAACCTCAGCCTCACAATCCAGCGAATAGATTTATGTATGCTTAAAATAGAAAGATAGGAAATTCAAATTTTTATGGTTTATATTATTATAATGACACGCATTAGAGAAGAGGAATACGAAAAAAAAATCAATATAACAGGTCAGAAGTTTTCATGCGACGCTGTTGATAAATCTATTCCTAAACCGTTACCTCAGGCTGGTGGTTTCGGTCTCCTCATAATCGGAAAACCAGGAATGGGAAAAACATCATTAATATTATCCCTGATTTGTAAGAAGGGTAAGGCGTTTAATAGGAAGTTTGATAGAGTATTTATATTTAGTCCTTCTTTAATCACCATGGAGGATGATCCTTTTGAAACAATCCCAGGTGATCAAAAGTATGAAAGTGCTTCAACTGAAAATATTGAGGATGTCCTTGATACAATTAAAGATAGTGGAGAGAAAGTCCTCCTCGTCCTCGATGACTGTATCAGCGAAATTCGGGGGAAAGGTAGAGGAGAAGTTGAGGGATTATTAGAAAAAATATTCTTTAATAGGAGACACCTCTGCGGCGCTGGTGGTTCTTGTTCAATTATAGCTACATCCCAGACTTATAATAAGATATCGCCAAAACTTCGCAAGACAGCCAGTCAAATTGTATTTTATAAAAATCTACACAAAAAAGAATTAGATAGTATTTTTGATGAGATGATCTTAATTCCTAAAAAAGAATTTTATGATGTCTGTCAATATATTTATAAGAGGAAGCATGATTTTATGTATCTTGATACATCACTGGATCCTCATAAGATGATCCATCGAAATTTCAATCCCTTGAATATCACTTCGCCTAATATTTCTCAAGATTTTGAGTTTGATAATTAAATTATTTATTGTTAGTATAAATAATGATAAAGGGAATGAATAAAGTAGGGAGAAAACCTAAGGGATGGAAACCTCCCTATTCCCAGACTTTACAAATCAAAAAAGAAGAAATAAAAATAACCTTTGATGATAATATCAAAGGTGACTTAAAAGATCTTATGATGAAACCTAAGCCTGTGGTGGCGGATCAGCCGGGGGATCAGCAGGGGGATTAGGTGGAGGAGGATCTATTCTCCTTTTACATCCTATGCCACAACATTGAATTGTTTCACACTTTGACTTTTGAAAAGTTAAAATTAAACTAGTCATGACACCGCCTAATACCCCCAGAAAGACACCCAGTTCAGCGATTGTAAAATTTTCCATCCCGCTGTCTTCAGAAGAATTACTCATTATAATTTATTCAATTATTTTTTTGTTTCACTTTTATTAAATCCTTTAAGTCCTTATTCAGCGGCGGGTTCAGTATCTAATTCTTGTAAATCTTGAATAGGGATTAAATAATGACGGATACAATTTGTCCCTGTAAATTTACACTTGAATGAAGCTTCACTTTTCAATTCAATATACATCGTTTTATCCATGAAAGCGAAAACAAAATATACCTGATATCCTTGTTCAATCGCTTGATAACCCGCTGTCACTTTCGACGCTGTAATTATTGTATCTTCATAATCTGTTGAATTAATACGGCGACCTTTTACTTCAACAATTTTCTTATTGTCTTCATCTTTAAAATCTAAAACATCCCAGATATCATTATCATTCCTTTGAAAATTACAATCAAAATATTCATTAATCATAGGTAAAGTGTGATCTTCAATTTTTCTTCCTAAATTCCATAATTCAGCATTAAATTCAAAGGGCATTCTTTTTATCTTAACAATTAAAAATAATTAATGAATTTAAACTTAATAAAAATATACCTTAATTTATAATGAGTCGTCCGGCTGGTATAGATATCTTTGAAGATAGAGTATTACGGAAAGAACAATACGACCTACAGAGGGCGGCGGGCTCCGTAGTTAGACAAGGTTTTTCAAGGGCTACAGCTCCCACAAGAAAAGAACTATTACGATTACAAAGATCAGGAGTTGAATTATCACCTGAATTGAAAAAGAAATTAGGAAAACGAAAAAGAAAGGCTAAGAAAAGAACTAATTTGAAACAAGAAATCGCCAGAGGTTTTAGGGAACAAAGAAAGTGGGAAAGGCAGCGTCGTGATAAACCAGAGGGACCGATAGTAAATATAGGTGAAGCACAAGCACGGGCTCAGGAAATCGCTCAAGCAGCCGCCATGGGAGCGGCGGCGGCGGCGGCTCTGGCTCCGGCTGGTGGTGGTGGTCCTCCTCCTGGTCCTCCTCCTCCTCCAGCCGCACCGATAATTGTTCCTCCCGCTCCAGCCGCTCCTATTGTTATTCATGGTGTAGGAGGTGGTGGAGGAGCGCCACCACCTCTTCTCGGGGCGGATATAGATCGAATTCGTCAAGCGGTCAGGGCTGATATAGCACCGCTCAGGGCTGGTCAGGCGGCAGCGGCACAGGCTCAGGCTCAACAGGCGGCGGCTCTTAGACAGGCACAGGCGGATATTGTAGCGGGGAGACAAGAAGTCGCTGATGTTCGGGCGGATGTAGTAGCGGGTAGGCAGGAAGGGGAGGCTCGTCGGCTTCGAGCCGAAGCGGGACTAGTCGCTATAGGGGATCAACAAGCACAACAACAGGAACAACTGGCGGCTATACGCCGGCGTCAGGCTGAAGAGGGTGAGAGGGTCGGGGCGGGTTTCCTTGAACAAAGACAAAGAGTAGAGGATGTGGGCAGGGAATTAGAAGCAGTACGAGAAGGTGGTTTTGATATTTTACAGAGACAACGAGTGGCTCAAGAAGAATTAAGGGGTGAATTAGGATTATTAGGTCAGGATATAGCAGAAAGAAGAGCAGTAGATTTACTCGCTCAACGGGAAAGAGACCAGCTTCTTGAAGCACAACAAGCACAACTCATAGAAAGATTTGATTTACAGGATGATGAATTTTCAGTGGGCAGACAATACGCCCAGGCGATGGAACAAGCGGAAAGAGAAAGATTACAAAGAGAAGAGGAACGGGCAGCGGCTAATCGTAGAGATATTGAGGCTATAGATAGAAGAAGTCAAGAATTAGTTCAGGAAATTCGGGCGGCACAGGTTCAACAAGGTCAGGAGGGATCGGCTGAAGCACGGAGGGCTGAAGCACGATTGAATGATAGAATTGATGAACTCAGATTAACTGATTCACAAGTGGAAGCCGCCGGTCGTCGGGCTCAACAACAACACCCTGATGAAACACCTCCTCGAAGACCTCCACCTGGTCAGACATCACCCGGTCCGGCGGTTGAACAACTGAGGGCGGAGCAGATTGAGGAGGCTGAGGCAGAAGAAAGAAGAAGGAGGGAAAGGCAGGCTTTAGGACTAAGGCAGGATGATCCTTCTCCTCGTGGATCTCTACCCGCTACTCGATCTGGAGCGGTTGTCAGGGAAGAAGGGGTTCCTGTAGCCGTAGGTAGATCTCCTACGGACGCCCCATCAAGTCCTGTCAGTCTCCCTTCAGATCCTCAACGCCCCGGATGGACACAGGGTCCTACGCTCCATGACGGGGCGAAACCAGCCCCGGAGCCTGAGCCAGTTCAAAGCCGACCTCTTGAATTATCAGGTTTTGATTGGGACGCTCCACCACGCAGAGCGGAGGGTGTTGATAGAGGAAGTCTCCCAGGGGGTGATGAAAATCAATTCAGGGCGGAACAGAGCCGACAGCCATCATCGGCTCCTCCTTCACCTGAACAAGTCGCTGAAGAGATGGCGGAGGGTTGGAAACCTGGATCAGAAGTATTAGAAGAGGAGGCAGCTCAGGCTAAGGAAAGGGCTGAGAAGGCTGAGCAGGAAGAAACAAAGGCTGAAGAAAGACAACAACGCCAGGAACAAGCATTGGAAAGATTAGAACAATTACCTGCTGCTCCTCGGGAACAAGAAGGAGGTGAGGGATTTCGTGAAGGTGATGTAGGTAGAGGACCGCCTGGATCATCAAGTCCTGGTCCTAATATAGAACAAATAAGACGGGAAGACACAGCGAGATTAGAACAATTAGGCGGAGTAGAATTATCACCTGAACCTTAAAAATTTCTAAAATCAAAAAATTTAAAAATAAAATTTAAGTTATAAATTATGCCTTCTAAGATTTCTCAGAAAGCCTTGAAGGATGGATTGATTACTAAGAAACAATACGATAAACTTCCAGCTCACCTTTTAGATAAAGTAGCGGCTCACAAAATCGCCATGAAGAAAAAGGAAACAAAGAAAACAAAGAAGAAGAAATAAAAAACTAAAATTTACTGTATATTTTTTTATATTCATTATGTATAAATAATGAGTGACCGACAGCTTCCTTCAACAATTGACTACAGCAGGGTTCTTCCCTTATCAATTCCTGCTATTGCGAAAAGACATAGATTTTATCCTAAGAATGGATCCGTATTTGATTTTGGCTCCACTCGCCAGATCCGTATTGAAGTAGCCTCACAGTCAGCCCTCCTTGACGCCGCTCACAGTTATTTAGAATTTGAGGTTATCAATAATGGTGGTATCGGCATGGGTCCTGATATTGCCGGCGCGATGAATTTCTTCGCCAGAGCCTCAATTGAGCAGGGAGGAAAAGTATTATCGCGGTGTGATGAAATTAACCGTCTCCATGCCTCAATTCTCACGCCTTGTCAGTTGTCCAGCGGTGGTGTGGCGACTGATGGTATTAAGGGTTCTCGTCTAGCGTATAATGGTAATCTTGCTGCGTCCATCAATGTAGCCCCTAATGGTCAGGTTGCGGATGCTTATTGTCTTGCGAAACACAATAGCGATGTGTATTGGGCTAATGGTTTTGGTCATCGCTTTACAATGCCTGTCCCTGGTGGTCTCTTCAATCAAGATAAACTAATTCCTTTACCTCTGGTTAATCCTAATCAACCGCTCACTATTGTGCTGGACATAGGAAACTCCCGGGACGCTGGATGCTGGGGGGCTGCCGCCATTAATCCGGCGGCTCTCTCCATCCGTTCGATGTCTTACACTGCTCAACTCATCGAGGTAGGTCGGGATGTCATTGATCAATTCAGAGGTGTTCAGGATCAGATGGGCGGACAACTTGTCCTATCCGGGCAGGATTTTGAATATAGCTCTTCTCCTGTCATTGCGGCTACTACTGGTCAGTTGAATGTGAGATTACCAGTGAGAAAGAGAAGTATCAAATCTGTCTTTTGGTGCGCTCAATCTAATGATTTAGCGAATACGGCGGGTCCTCTTGCTGATCAGTCCGTCCTGTTTAATTTATCTTTCGCTGGAAGCATGAATATAGCGAGCTGGGGTCTTCGTTTTGGATCGGTAGTTTTTCCTTCTGTCCCGATTGAGGCGTGGGGTGACTGCGGAGTTCCCGCTGTCGCCGCCTTCAGGCGTGGTGAATGTATCATGAATTTGGCGAATGCCTTTGGAACTCTTGGATGGGAGAACCCTACGGGAACTCTTTCCACTATCACCTATGGAACCCAGCAGGGAGGTCTCGCTGATGGTGACAATGGCGTTGGTGGTGTTACAGTTGCCCCGGAGGCCTCACTTTCAGTTAATGTCTGTCCCTTCGGTATTTCCACGGAGGCATACGCTCGGGAGATTACAGAGTCGGGTGTGGATGTAGAAACCCTCAGTCAGGATACTTACTTACAGTTGAACTGGGATAATGGTGTGAATTCCGGGGCTGAAGATAAGATAGTCCATATGTGGTGTCTTTTCGACCAGCACTACTATTTCAACCGTGATGGCTCCGTAACTTTCTCTAACTAATATATCATTATAAATTTTCAAAATAAATTATCCAGTTTAAATAATGGTTTCACAAAAGAAAAAGGTATTAGAGATGTTAAGAGATTTTGATTTTCCATTAACACAAAGACCGAATGTTTTAAGAAAAGGACAAACAGGATATAGAGGATTTGTTTTAGGGAGAGTAACTTCATGGGCGGGAAAAGGTGAAAAAGCGGGATATAGAAAAATACAATCAGCTAAAACTAAGGCTCCTAAATTTCAACCGCTCTTCAAGGAAACAAAAAAATTAATGAAATCAAGGGATCCTAAATTTAAGTTCTCTTCAATTCAATTCAATAAGAATCATAGATCATCAAAACATACGGATAGTAAAAATACTGGTATTTCGTATATAATCGGACTGGGAGATTATACAGGTGGTGAATTGATAGTTTATGATAAGGATGGTAAAAATCCTGTGAAGAAAGATATCAGGAATAAATTTTATAAATTCGACGGATCTAAATTTCCTCATGAAACCGCTCCTTTTAAAGGGGAGCGATATTCTCTAGTTTTTTATTCTAATTAATTATAAATTGATGGAAAGGCTGTCTTGTGAAAATATCTTGGAAATATCTCAAATAAAAAAATTGATTGAACACAAGAAAAATCTCCTCAAAGTTTTTGACGATATAATCGCCGTCGCTAATATCAACTTGAACAAGGAACAACCCTGCGTATCCCTTCCGATTGAGGAAAATACAGAACCTTTACTCTCCGATCATTCAAGTGATAGTAGTGACGACGAAGATATCTAATAAATTTGATTTTATATCATTATAAATTTATAACGATTATATAATGAATAGATTAGCTAAATCCATAAGACACATACAAATTAAACAGATCGCTTATACTCCTAAATTATTTGAGGCGTGTATCACTTATGAACCTCATCCTACTGAATATGATGAAAGTGATGATTTAGAATATCAGAAGATATTAATCAACAAATTGATAGGCGATGAATGGTTCTGTTCTCCATGCGAAAATTTAGCGAGGTCACGGGGCGGCGCCCTCGAGAGCCTATCAGTGTCCGGAGCCCCGTGGCTCCTGCGTGGTCATGAAGAATAGAAGACTACTCCGACATCCTCTTTCAATTCGTATAAAAATTTGATTTTCTTATTGTAAAGATATTATAATTATAAACAATGGCTTCTTTTCACACTAAGACCTTTACTAAACACGATGATTATATGACACCTGACTACGCATGGAAAAATATCAAAGAGTATATTCCGAAGGGAAAGGTCATATGGGAGCCTTTCTTCGGTGACGGAACATCAGGACACATTCTTACAGACTTAGGATTTCCTGTCATTCATAATGATGATGATTTCTTTGAGAGCGACAAGGGGGAAATTATAGTCTCTAATCCCCCTTTCTCTAAAAAGAAGGAGGTCTTTGCGAGACTAAAAGAACTCGGGAAACCATTCATTATGATTTGTCCCTCAGCGATGATTAATACACGATATATCGCTAAATTATATAGTGATGATGAAGAACCTCTTCAGATTATGATACCTCGTAGGAGAATTCAGTTCCTGAAATTAGTGACCGCTGACGGAGGATCGAAATCCCCACAGGAGACAAATTCTTGTAATTTTGATTGTTTCTATTACTGTTGGAAGATAGGTCTTCCACGAGATATCTTATGGCTCGGTGAATGATCGGTTGAGGAGTAGCGGAGTAGGTCATATATTTTTAGGATATTTTTTTTGAAGAGTGCTCCGACTTCCTCTTTCAATTCGTATAAAAATTCGATTCGCTCAATTGAAGAGATTGATCAACACAGAAAAACCCTCACATTCGAAGACTGCTCCGACTTCCTCTTTCAATTCGTATAAAAATTCGATTCGCTCAATTGAAGAGATTGATCAACACAAGAAATCATCACAATGTCGAGAGCTGTCGCCTCCTTTGACAGGATCGTTAAGAACACCGGAGCCCAGGACAAGGAGGAGCTCGCCTACTTCCTGGCTCATGAAGGGCTCCCCCATCCGAGGGCATTCCTTGACGACATCATGGCTGAACTGGCGGAAGAGAACCATCGGAGGGATATGATAGAGATTGATCTCAAAGTTCGACTGGCGATGGCGGAGGAGGCTCGGAATGAGCTCTGTGCTAAATCTGTTGAGTGGAAGGGGATGGAGGACATCAAAAAAGAGAATAAGTTTCTCAAAAAATATTTCAATGAGGCTCACCGTATCCTACACCCTCCTCGTTACATCCTCAAGGAACACAAGGGGGATGTGAAGTCCGCCTTCCTCGCTACACTGAAGGAGGCGGCGAACCTCTTCAAGGCGAAGGAGGGTGGTCAGTTGGATGATTTCGTGAGGTGGAAGGAGGACTGTGAGGGTCTCCTGTAGTCATATTTTCACAATTTTCAACGATATATTTTTACAATTTTCCTCTTCATATTTTTTATGTGATGGAAAAGAGGCATCTTGAAAAGAGTGAATTTCAGAATAACTTAGAAAGTTATTC
>Ga0080013_1001936_pt1 | contig 25769 bp, 63 predicted proteins | sample ETNvirenome_6_85_FD_69236 | JGI IMG/M metagenome (GOLD analysis project Ga0080013, IMG submission 69236) | Marine viral communities from the Pacific Ocean - ETNP_6_85 (SPADES assembly) (version 2) | ecosystem: Environmental > Aquatic > Marine > Oceanic | place: Pacific Ocean | collected 2013-06-19
CTTTGCCTTGCGGGCTAGAATTCGTGCCCATTCGCGGCCGCTGTAACTATCGGGGTCTTTCTCCCACGCTTTCCTGAGTTCGGGGCAACCTGTTCGGTTGTGCCCATTCTCGTAACAATTTCCACACCTTACGGTGCCGTTCCAACTCATCTTTTCATCTCTCCTCGTTGGATTTATTCTCTAGCTTCTATGTTCATTCTAGCAGCTTTTGGTCCTGCTGTCAACCATTTTCTATCAAAGAAAAGAAGGGGGGCAACCGCTTTTCAGGTGTTGCTACCTAGACAACTTTCAACACAATTCGCGACAGTTCCATATCGTCAGATAAGGGCACTCACCGGGATTCAGGATTGTCATTGAATCCACATATTTAATCTAATTCACCCCTAATTCCAACCCCGATCTTGCAGGGCTGAATGTCTACTTTCTCTTCTTGGCTCTTTTGAGGTATCGTTCCTCAGTCCAAATGGGTTCGGCTGAACCCACCATCAAAACTTGAATGGGCTTCGCGCCCTTTGCGTGGGACTTCACTTGACTTCCGTCGCTGGAGTTCGCCAATACAACTACGGGCATGTTCTTCTTACCGTATCCGGCGGAGGCGCGGAAGATAGCAGTCGTCCCAGCGGGAAACTGACTTTCACTCAAAGCGTTGTTGATTACCGCCGACGCATACTTGTTGAGTACGAGCTTGTTATACTCCTTTTCCGTAGGGGTGCCCGTACGACCACCATCCTGATCGAGATACTTGTAAACGATGTTGTTGTAATAGCCCGTCTTCAGGTAGTAGCGCAGAGCGATCGTGAACTTCTGTTCCTTTTCGTAGTTCCAGTTGTTTGCGAAATCGGCGCGGGAGGACAATGCCTCGTCCGACCACCGACCCTCAATCTGCTGAAGGTGTCGTTCCTGATTGAGGGAAAGAACGCGTCCATTTTGGACTTGCTCTTGGATAGATTGCATGAATCCATAATCCCAGGAAGTTTCATCCCCAGCAATCAAGATTCGTCCCAGAGTATTATTGATTCGTTTTAGCATGGGAGTCCCTTCGTCCACTGTATCTATATAGTACCATACTGGAGCGGCTTTGTCAAGCCTCAAATAGGATTTTGAGGTTTTGGATGTGCTTGCAATCTTGCCTGAACTGGAAGCCGCGACATTCGCACTTCCATGCGGGTCCGGTCTTAGTCACCTTGTAGGTCTTGCCTTTGCTGCCCTTGACCTCAATGGTCTTTGCGGGCTCGTCGGAGTAGTTGGAATCCCAATACTTTCGAGCTTCGGTGCCCCAGCAAAAGAACTCCTGAATATCATCGAGGGTCCAGTCGGGGTCAATTTCAATAAAGGTTCCCCCCGATCCTGCATACGTCTTGCCCGAGGCGTGACCCGTCCAAATTGTAGGAGGCCAAGGAATGATGTAACGGTTATCAGGCGTAGTTTTGGGAGACATACTCAGCAGCCAATCGGTCAAAGGTTTCCTTCTGAAAGTTGGCAATACTAAAGTATTCGTTATCTATCTCGTCCCAGTATACCCCCAAGGCTGAAAGTGTGTCGTCAAGTTCTTGCGGGACGCTCCCGGAGACTCGACGTTCCTTCGTCAATCTTTCCAGGGCTTCGTCTTCCAGATTCAAAATGCCTTCAAACATTAGTTTACCTCCGTGGGTTCATCTGATTCTATATCTAGTATAGCACCTCCAGGCGGCGTTGTCAAGCACGAATCCTTATAGTCAGCATCGAGCTGAATGAAGTATTCGTCAATCGCTTCGTGCGCGGAAAGCGCAGTGCGGGGGGCCGTGAAACGGAGAGGCTCCATTTCTGAGGTCATTTCTGACTTTGTCACATCGAAAATTTCCACTGTTCCGCCTCCATACCAAACGCACAAATAAATATCGTGCACTACAGTAACTAGTTCCGCGCCATCAACAACGTTCAATACATCTATAGCATTCCAACTACAATCTTCAGTATCCTTCATTTTTCCTCCTCTGTAACTTCTAGATTATCTTTTCCAATAATCCAAATCCAATCGGGAACTGTCCCGATCATCTTGAGTTCTACCCCATTTTCTGTAGGGAAATCAAGTACTTGGAAGGTTTCCTCCAAATAGTTGAACATCCAATCAACTTGGGGTTCGGCAATCAACTTTACAATATCACCGATTTTCATTTAGAGCCACCAATTCATCTGACTTACAAGAGGTTGCGTTAATAGAACCATCCCGCAGGTTGATCCAGTGTACGGTTTTAATCTTTACGCTACCAGGAACTTCCTGGGTTATGACGCCGAGCCAATCCGCGTAGTAGCCACCACGATACCTTACCAAGTCACCGATTTTCACTTATGACCTCCACATCCCAAAAGTCAGGGCTAAATCGTCCTGTCCTGTCTCCGGTAAAACACTCGATATACTTGTCGTCGTGATTCTGCTTGATGAAGATTCCCATATAACGATTCGGATAGTCGTCTTTATTGTAATTCTCCTTGCGGGTCGCCACTACCAAATCACCGATTTTCATTCGCCACACTCACATTTTTTTATCTGAATTGTTCGATTATCCACAATACATTCAGGACACAAAACATATCCGGCGCCGGGCGATGCTTTTTCCATTCTCTTCCAATACTCATCGTGGCGTGGGGCATCGTTGTAGATTTCCCTCCACGGTCCTACAAAAAAATGAATACAACAGTCCGGGATGCCCGAATGTCTACCGCAAAACCAATGGTCGACCCCATCACCAATCTTCATTTATAATCTCAAAGTCTTTGATATTACTTGAGTAGGGAATATCGTCGCCAGGGAATATCGCAGTTACCATGAGGAACGTCGCGGGCTCGATGCCGTCGCGATAGTCCTCCACATTCATAACAACCCCAAGGGGACGATCCTCCAAAGGAGTTCCCCATGCTTCGGGGCAGAATGTTACCAAGTCACCGATTTTCACTTAGAATCTCCAAGTGGTGTTCGGGTGCCCACTGTTCGTCGCCACTTTCAAGCCAATGAACCCAAACACGCTCATCGAAGTCCAGGTCGAAAGATGTAATAATACCGAGTCGGTCTTCCCACTGTTCATCGTGCGGCGGCGCGTAAAGTACCAAATCACCGATTTGCATTTATAACCTCCAAGAACTCGGGCGGTTCCGTCTGAATGTTCGACGCGCCGCCGCCCCCAAAAGGGGCAGCGACAGGCGCGCTCCAAAGAATATCGAATGCCTTACCATTTTCTGCAATGATAATGCCGATTAGATTACCAAGCCCGCGAAACTTCTTCCTGAACTTTACCAAGTCACCGATTTTCATTTACTCTTTCCAGCTTCTCTTCGCTTGCCCAAAATGTGCCGTAATCATTTGACCACCGAACTTTATATCCTCGGGGCGCAAATAAGCCGTCATCCTTTACGACCCCAATCACAAGTCCCAAGCCCGCATCTTCGCGTGAGGAACTGTTGCGCTGCTTCATCACCAAGTCACCGATTTTCACTTATCAACTCCAAATCTCTGGCTTTATAGCCGCCGCGATCTCTGCCTTGATTCCGGTGAGTCCATTCTACAACTTTGATTTCACCCGTGCCGGGGATTTCCCGCACGATTATTCCAATCCAGCCACCGTGGTAGTCGTGAGGGGTCCTTGCCCGATACCTTACCAAGTCACCGAGTTTCATTTATAACCTCTACAATATGACTCTGTTCCCACCTAACAGTACCATCCAACAGAACCTTGACGTAATCTACACAACCGGAATAATCCCTTTCAAGCGAGAGAATCAAGGCGACACCGGGGGAAGCACCAACTTTTACCAAGTCACCGATTTTCATCATACCACCACAATCTCATTGGTTCGAATGGATTCTTCCCATTCTTCTTGGTCGTGCAAAGAGTGGTGCGGTCCTTTACACCAGTTAATAATCACGTCGTATTGTTGATGGTCCCATTCGATCTCATCGGTGCGGACTTCGGTCACAATCCCAACATCGTTGTACTGCCCGTCAAGGTTTAGCACGGGGTTATCATACCACCGAAGCAACTGTCCTACTTTGGGAATCATCCTACAATCTCCATCTGTCTCTGATACAAAGATTCCTCAATCATATCGGGGCTGAAGTGGCTTACGGTGTTGCTGATGCACCACGAAATGTGATAGTAGCCATCCACATTCAAACTCTCGCCGGGCAGATCAATAACAATTCCGAGTTCGTCAATGTCGTCCAGCTCGCCAGTGTTCCCGGCGTTCCAGCGAAGGAGTGTTCCAATTCTAAAGTCAGCGTGAGTTTGCACGAGAGAGTACCTCCAAAGTGTCGCGCCGGGTGTAAACATCCCAACTATCTCCATCTTCAAACTTAGTATCAAAGAAGCGCACCCAAACGTGGATGCCTTCTTTGGCTACAATAAATCCCGCCAAACTCTCGGTGGTCACTCGGGACTTTACAACGTCCCCAACTCTCGGTGCTCTGCTAGCCACGTTTCACCTCGATGATTCCGCCCTTTTCCCACTCTCTCAATTCTACATCGTAGTAGTGAAGCAGACCGTTTTTGTTAGGTTCTGGAAATGCTACCATAACGGCAGGCTCGGACGGGTCATCGTAGTCGCGACGAACAATCCAACCAATCTCTTCGGGGCCTTCGTAAAATCGTGAGTTCCCGCTAAAGAATAGAATTAGGTCGCCGGGCTTATAGTCGTTTGGTTTCACAATCCCTACCTCCATCGTGCTTACAGTATAGCACACAGGGCGCAAAAGTCAATAGCTATTTGGTATTGTTAGGTTTTTACGGGGCGCAAATAGGACACGTTTTGCTGATGGCGCTTTCCTGTTCTGATGTCCTCCACCAAAACAAAACCATCTTTGCAGACGCCCTTCAGGTCGGGGAGGATCATCATAACTTTGTGTTCGACTCTCACGAGCATCCCCACTTTTAACTCATTGGAATTGAGGTAAACTTTCATTACTTATCTTTTTTCGCTAAAACACTAGCGGCCAACAAAACATATGCCCAGGTGGGCGCGTGAAAATACCACAGTGCGCCAGCCCCAATTACCAATACAATCATTTCCACTCCTTCAACGGCACACTTGATTGACACGACAAACAACTGTTCCACTTCTTCCATGACTTCCAGCCACAGAACCTACAAAAGAAAACCTTATCTTTCATTTCTTCCCACAGATTCACTGAGCACCTCCAAGTTATTATCCGGATGCCAGAATGTTTCTTTGGCATCAAACCACGCAACGGCGTAAGTGGTACGCCAGGCGCCGTAGCTTGTGGAGTAGGAGTCGCTGGGTCCGTCCACCACAATTCCTGTGTCGGGGCGCGCCGCGTTGAGATCGGCGGTTCCGGACCATCTTACCAAATCACCGATTTTCATTTACTAACTCCAAGTCTCTCGCCTTGTATGAACCACGATCAGTGCCCCCGTCTCGGTGCATCCACTCTATAACTTTCCTCTCAGCAGTGCCGGGGATTTCCCGCACGATTAGTCCGAGCCAATCGCTGTGGTCGGGGGAATGGGTCGTCGACCGATACCTTACAAGATCACCGATTTTCATTTCTACTCACAACTTTCCAGTGTCCAGGCGCAGCCATTTCGGCGCGGTCCGTATCAAAGAATTGAATCTGTATCCTGTCGAACACAATAGCGTCCAGACTTACGACCATCGCAATAGGCGCAGGCTCGGTGCCGCTTCCATAGTGCTTTAGCGTAACCAAATCACCAACTTGAAACGAACTTAGGAATGTGCTTTCTTCCATCAGTCTTCCATTGAAAGAATTTCAAAACTGTCCAAAGGATACCACGCTGTTTGGTGATCTCCGGCGAACTGAATATACTCGCCGCGTTGGCTACATTTATATCCTGTAACAATCTTCATAATCTTAGAGCAGTCGCGTACCAACGCGCCGATCATTACCATTCCACGAGGTTTCATTTACTTAGTGCCTTCCAAATATAGATTATGCAGGCAGTTCCAATTAAAATTTCTAACATTCTATTACTTTCAAAAAGTGGGGGCTTTCCCAGCAGGACTTCGTGGGCCACTTGACCCAGAAATGATTAGTTGTCTTGTCGTATTTTATCACAAGCCCAATCTTAGGAAGGATAGTGGGTCCGACTTTGATTTGGACCAAATCGCCTTTGTTCGGCATCTTGTGCTCCTAGTAGCAAATGTGTGTTGTGGGGTAAATATCCCAAAAGCCGTCGCCCATCATTTCGATGTCGCCCGACTCTTCGCCAACTCTGACGAAGCGGATATGGTCACAGGAGGATTGCGCCTTCCCGTCAACCTCAAACTCATATTCGTCATCGCTAGCCTCTTGAATGAACTTCTCAAGTGTCTGAATGTCATCGTAAGATTCATACCACTTGATATGATCCCAGCGAATAAGCCACGATTTGTCGCCACCGTAGTCGCGATCAAAGTGATCGGCATGCTTGAACACCAAGGCTTGCGCCTCAGCATTCTGTGATGTCGCCAGCGTCAAAAACGGCGTAAGATGTTTACTGATTGCGAGAACAACTTCTGAGCGGTAGCCCATTCCATACCTCCATTGTGCTTATAGCATACCACGCGAAGCGCGTGATGTCAAGCCCTAATCAGCAATCGTGAAGTCGTATATCCCAGCGGAAACAACACTCAAGTCGCCCCGCCTTTCCCAAGAGTCCTTATGGGGAGCCAAGTCGTCTTCCCACTGAACACACAACTGCTGGAATGGCGTCTCCACTTCATAGCTGCTATCAATCACGGTTCCTACAGAACCTGTTCCAAAATGTTGTACCTTATCACCAATGTCCATTACTTTCTCTTTCTCCGGTATTTCCGGTTTGGAAGCAGTATCACTTCCAGTACTTGTCCGTGGCTCATATCGTCACAATAACTATAGAACCGCTTTGTTTCAATTGTTTGGCAAGCTTTCCTCTGGTCAGACCCTACAGTTGAGTAAGTGAAATAGCCTCCGCTTTTCTTTACGATAAGTCCCAGACCATTGTTAGTGCGGAACATATCTCCAACCTCTAGATGGTATTCACACATTTAGTTTCCTTTTGGTACTAGGGTTAGTTCTTCTTCGTAAGCCCAGGTAGAGCTTTCGTTATTTGTAAATTGAACCCACCAAGCAGGTTCGCCGTCCCAGTTGAGGGCTTCGTCGTCATCGGAATTGTACTGTAATTTTCGCAGTACGACGCCGAGCGACCATGAGTGTCTTACTAAATCACCACGCTTCATTTACAATTTCCAATGCTTTTATGGGACTCCAAACTCCGTCAGTTTGTCCGTCCCAACATACTTTTACATATCCCTCTTTCACTACTAGCACCACTCCGAGCCTGCGGCCACTATGGCGGCGCACAAGATCACCCACCTTCATTTTGGGGGACCACACTAATAATGTTATAATGGGGATAGATTTCTGTCAAGATTTCTTTGATTCGGTCGGAGGAAAAATCAATGGTTCCCACTGTAAACTGGTGACGGGTGTCATTCTCCATCGCCGTTACGGTCCACAGGTCGCGAGGAGTAACCGGCTCGCACTTTTTTGAGAAAGCGTTCATATTCTAAAACTACCAACACCAATGCGGCTGCTCCCAAAAGCAAACCATCGGCTACTTTTTCCTTAATTCGGGATTTCCACTTCATTTTCCAGCCGTTCAAGCTCAAAGTCCAGAGCGACGATGACGTGTCCACAAAATGTCTGCACTTCATAGTGAAGTCCCTGTCTATAAGTAGGACCGTGAACACATCGGACGATGATTCCTTTTGCACCGTTGAATTGATCATCGGTTGCGCGGAACCTCACGAGATCTCCTACCATCATCATGCCTATAGCATACCATACAACCGAGCCACTGTCAAGACTTTGTGGGCGTTACAACTTGTAAGCACGAGGGCGCCATCGCAGACGCCAAGCATCTTCGCATTTTCCAAAATGATTCCGGTATCGTATACACTTTGTGCCGACAGCGCTTCTACGATGACAACGACTGAGATTACTACCCGGCATAAGAGCGCGGAGCTTAACCCATAGCAACGATAGTTTCGTCTTCACATATCTCATAATCTTCGGCGCGCACTAATATTTGCTGGTGGGTTCCCACTACCTGTACACGAATATAACCATTTAACTGAATGGCTATCACTTCACTCGGCGCGACCGGAACGTTCACACTAGCGGGTGCTTCCCGAGAGGGGAGAATAATCTCCCCCAACTTAAACTTAAAACTCATTCTTTTTCCTTATTCCCGTATGGACTCTTCGGCGACGTACCAACACATTAGCACCAACGCTGTTAAGATGCCCAGAATTCGCATCAACTTTCGCCATAGGTTTTATGAAGTTCAATAATATCTTCATATTCTTCTTCCCTTCCTTCAATCGCACAGTCCAAAGGGCGCAAGGGGCTCTCCACCTTTTCCCAATAGTCCTGATTAGTGTACCGCTTTTCCCCTACTGTCTCGGGGTAGGAGCCGTCGTAAACTATCACTACTTCGCAAACTTCTGCGCCGTTCTTAGTGATATGGGTCATAACGACAATGCCCAGGCGCTCGCTTCCCTGCCGATATTGAACAAGATCTCCCACCTGTAGGTCCATACATAGTAATTAGTCTCCCTTTTCCAAAGGCCCGAGAGGAGGAACTGCAATCACGCCGGGCGGGACTTGACCTTCGACCATCCCGCCATGCTTTACAATAACATTTGTGACAACATCTACGGGAACATAACCATATACGGTATCGGTCGGCTGTCGCGGGTGCTCAGCCCACGGCATAATCAATTCCTCCTCTTGGGAGGGATAACCAACCTCCACAAGATTATACTTCTTCTGGCTGTTGAGGCGCGGTTCGCAATAAGCACCTTCGTTTCCCTGGACAGACATTCTAAATCCGTCAGCGCAAACGACCGCTTCATTTATAAAAGGTCGTCGCATTTTCTTTCCTTAAAATTGGTAGGGCAACCGGGACTTGAACCCGGGACCGGCGCTTTATAAGAACGCTACTCTGACCTACTGAGTTATTGCCCTTCGCGGGTGTGTAAGTCATTGTGAGTATTCTCCTAGGTTCGTAAGCACCGTCTAACTCTTTCCTTTTGAAACCACTACAAAATTGTTTGCGCGGTGTTGGGCGGTGCCCCCGTGAAGGACAATATGTCCCGAAGGGCCGCCATATCCATCGCCTTCCTTGGATATCCATGCCTTCGTCACAAGGTGAGCCGGCTGGAATTCATCAAAGATATGATGTTTAAATTTTACTAGATCGCCAACTTGGATTCCGTGATGTTGACTCATTTTACATTCCTTTGTCGATATTGTCAAGGGCTTCTTGCAGCAGCATTTGAACATACTGTTCAGATGGATTCAGAAACCGAGCATGTTCCGCTTCTCTCAATAGGCGCAGCAAAGTTTCTATATGGGTCTCTTCAAAGTTAAGATAGGCCCTCATGTTGTGTCTCCCTCTAATACTTTAATGAGCCAGTTCTTAAACTGTTTTGGTGCCCACCGTTTCAAGTTGTGTGTTACCTTAAACCATTTAACAAAGTCATCGCTAAGATCTACAGTAAGAACACTCTCGTCCTTATTCTTTATCTCAACTTTAAGCATCGTTATATGTGGCTTATAATCTTTCATTGTATTTGGTAGCGCGGGCGGGACTTGAACCCGCAAGGCCTAAGACCGGCAGATTTTAAGTCTGCTGTGTATACCGATTCCACCACCGCGCCATTCACTTCCTCTCCTCTATCTTAATTTGATAGTAAACGAAAGCTGCGCTTCCAGCGCAGCACAACAAGAGTCCAATAATTTCTATAAAGTTTATCATAATTTATGTTGGTGAGCCGTCAGGGACTCGAACCCTGAACCTAAAGATTAAAAGTCTTTTGCTCTGCCTGTTGAGCTAACGGCCCGAACCTTTCTACAATCTTCGGCCGGGGCGACGCGGGTCATCCAAGGTGCGCATCAACCATACGGGCCCCCACCCCAGGAGCAGAACCACCATCACTACGCCGAAGCCCGTCTCCAGAGACACATAGGTATCCAGCCGCAAATCATTAATAAGCCGTGTTACTAACACGGCATTGATCACCACGTAGGCCCCGCAAGCGCCCAGCAAAATTACCGCTAGTACCACATTGATACAATGGTGTAGCAGTGCTTTCATTCTTTCATACATAATTTATCCTTTGTTTGATGAGGCATTATATTTCTTACACCAGCGATTGATTTTACCAATCGCGTGGTCTAGTCGTTCATCGTCAGAGGAATTATCCAACAAACTTTCGCGAACCTCGTAAATCACTGCGACCCCTGGGAGCGGGATCGCCATATCTAACCGGATTGCATCGTTATGAACTGCAAATTTCCTAAATGTGTCGCCGTAGCCCCGAGCATATCTATCTGAGTTCTGCCATTCCCACTTATATCCTAGGTGCCATAGGTCGTGCCAAATATCTTCCCAATCGCCTATCGCTTCATCGGTCCAGGTAAAGTTCCGAAGCGCCTTGCGCCTAGGGTGGGAGGCTAGCTTCCCGGCGCACTCTTCATGAATTCGTGTCACTTTTTCCTCACCAATTTAATCTGGTTCTTTGACATATCAATCTGCCCCTTGTCTCGGCGCATATAATATGAGTCAACGTTTCCTGGCTTTTCAAACCAGTGAACCCTAAACCATGCCTGTTCTTCCATCAAATCCCTATATTGACTGGCTGCTTTTGTGTCGGACCAAGGTCCGGCAATAATAATCCCAAACCCCTTTCCATATTTTGAGTTTCGGGCCTCTACTAGAGCACCCGGAATGTATTTAGCTCTCGCCATCGTGATCTCCCATCGTACTTATAGTGTAGCATCCTAACGGGCTTTTGTCAAGCTCTCTTTGTGCTTCTAGAGTTTGACGAATCTCTCGCATCCTCCGTCGCGTGTGACGCGAGATTTCGTCATCTGGGTAGGGGGCGTAAACCTTCTCTCCTCGCAATTCTTTTATTCTCCGTGCTATGTAAGCTTCCATATTAAACTTTCTCAAGGTAATCTCCGTGAAAGGTTATTGTTCTCTCAAATTTATTAAAATAAACGTCGTAACGTTTGCCAGGAATATCTTGGTCAGCGCGATGAGGCTCCTTGCGGAGGGCGTGTACGTCTTCGCCGAGCAAGCCGGTGCTTTCCGTAGACACCACAACTCCAAGCCCGTAAGAGCCATCGCCGTTATTTAATTTGTCGCGTACTAAGTCGCCCACCTTAAAGTTGGTATTCTTCCATTGGTCCATCAGTGTTTCACCACAATCGTGTCAGGCGCCCTGCGGGGTTTTCTCTTGGGTTTGGTTACCTTAGCCTTGGGAGCAGGCGTTGACTTACGCAAACAGCGCCCACAGGCGATGTGGCCCTTGTGAGGACCCTTCGTGGTTCTAAGGAACGCCGGTGTATAAGCGCAGAACTCACAGGTGAGTCTGGACTGTTCCGTTGCCGCTATAACGATATCCGCGACGGGCGGCGTAATATTGCTGACTGCAACATATAGCGTCCCATCTTCGTGTCGGGAAACCAGCGAAATTGCTGGCGCGTGTTCTCCCTCTGTCGAGATCTTATCAATCTTTTTAGACATTTCATAAATTATCTTATACCATCCATTTTCGCACTGGAATCCCCACGCCATATGTGAACTCTCCAGCGGGGCTGTTCGTTCGCGATATAGGTGAGGAAACTTTTCATAAAGCTCGTTCGTCTTCTGACTATCCATCTGTATAGCCTCCTACTCTCTTATAATAGCAGAGTGTCAAGAGGATGTCAAGAGAAAATTAATAACGAGATTGACGATAGCCATGTCGTGCGGCGGACTCTTCCGTGGCGAAGCAAACCTCGGCTCTCGTTTGCATATAAAATAAGCTCGCAGGGGTATGGTAGATAAACGAATCCGCATTCCCCTTAATGGGGAACTCATGGGGACATTCCCCACCTTTCATTGGGATGCTCACATGGGCGCATCCACCTAACAAGATCGCACACCCAATAATAAATACTTTCATTCTTTGGTTCTTTCTATAGAGTTGATCAATTCAAATGCCTCGTCAGGGAAAGTAAAAGACTTTCCCGCTACGATTGCTGTGACGGCTGTATATTGGGCCCCCGATTGCTCATGAATCAATGGCCTTATCTCTGTCACAATTCCGAGTGGCTTTCCAAGCCAATCGTTTCCCCGTATTCTCACTAAGTCTCCGACCTTTATTTCCATTCTTCTACGGGAAATAGTGCGACGAGGCGCTCACATCTCTCACCTTGAACATTGTGAGCTTCGGTCCAGCGATTTTTGGCGTCTTGGGCGCTAATCCCAGGCATGTGACCCAAGAGTTTAGAGCGCCAGTCGCTCTCGTGCTTCTCATAAATTTCAAATTCCACCTCGTAATCGCCATGAAAAACCATCACTATCTCCCACTGTCCTTCTACTATAACATCAGGGCACCCTAAAGTCAAGACTTATTTTAGAACCCCTGCGAGGGCTTGAAGTCTTTGTTGTTCCACTAGCTGACCATGTTGCCGGAGTTTGCCCTCTTCGTCAGCAAAATAGAAGAGGCCGACATCCCCTACCACCAAATCGCCGTTGGGACGCTGCATCATGTTTTTAGAATGAACATCTGCATATTCGAGGCCCCCGGCAGCGGCCTTTTTGAGAGCTGCCAATCTAAGGTACGCGTTTTTGGCATCCGGAGACGCAAAAGCACCAGGCTTACGCCCGAGCCATGGCCGTTGATGAATCCTTTTAGGATCATAGTTAGGAACGCTAACGTTGGCGCCCATGCGGACCATAAGTACCGGCTTGTCGGTTCGTGTGGCGTGATCGTACGCCATCATATTGGTAACCATGTCTACAAGCTGAAGAGCCCGTGTGTCAGAAACGTATTCTTGAAACACATTTTCTAAAAGCACCACCAAATCGCGGTGGGTCTTCCTTAGATTTTTTGTAAGATCATCTTGGCCCGGCTGGCGCAGGAGTTCCTGACGAATCGGCTCTAATCTTTTATTAATCTCTTCAAATACTGGGACAAATTTGAGGTCCTCTATTCCTAATTCTCGCGCTGCGTGGCCTACGGCAGTCTTGCGGCGAGCCTCCTCTGGAGAGGTATAGGGCGCCTCGCTCAATGGAGTTGTGGAAATCGCGCTGCGGATTTCACCGAGTTGGCGCTTACTGAGGATTTCGGCCATGGCAGAATAGATGTTTTTGGCCGAAAGATAGTTTTTCACAAAACGGGCCCGGGCGCCTTTGTCCGGATAAAGCGGGTTTACATCTACGGACTGTCCCTTGGCACCGAACAGGTCCATCTTCAGTTCCTTATCCAGCGGCTCAAGTAACTCCATGTGAATAAAATAGGTTTTCAGTCGCTTTCCCTCCCCGGGGGGCGCTAGCTGGAGTTTGCTCGGGGGTGCAGGCGAATGCATCAGAGGGGGCGATCCAGCCACATCAATTGCATAAATCTGTGGAAGTATGTCCCCCACCTTTTTGGGAAGAGCCTCTCGCTGTTTTTTGATTTTTGCGTATGTGCTGGCTTCCTCTTTATCAAAGGTCACCTTGAGGGCGCTTGGCCAACTTGTGCCACCAGTAGGATTTACGCGATAAACTGCGCCAAATTCGCCGATCCCCAAAAAGGCACCAACCTCTAAATCATTTGCACTAGCAAAATCTATTACCAACATATCTCGGGCGGACGGCGTCAGACTTTTTATTGAAACACGCGACGGATCATCAAACCGTCGGTCGGTGACGCTGTGCGGAGTACCATCATCAGCAGCCACCTGTGGGCGCGGGGTACGCGTACGGTCGGGATCTTTTTCGGGGGTCGCGGAAACTGATTGAGATCCTGCCAGTCCTTTCGCTGCCGTACTGTCGCCGAAAAAGCCTTTGAGAAGATCTTCCTCTGGGGCTTCCTCCGGGTCCATAGGCTCAGTGCTGCCGCGTTCAGCGCGGGCAAGTGCCAACCGTTCACGGTTACGTCGGGCGGCCGCATCAACCGGGTGTTCATCCCACGCCTGTGCACGTTTAGATTTCTTTCGGGTCCTCGTGGTTGGGCGCGGCTGGCCATCCATACCCACTGTTCTAGAAACAGGCGCTTCCATGACGGAGGCGATCTCTTCCTTAATTATTTGATGGAGCTGCGCTCGGGATACTTTCATCCTCAGACTTTTCCTCTTCACTAAATAGTCCGAAGCGCTCTTGTTCCCCGTCATCGTAGGTAATAATTGTACGATTAGAGGGGTGGGGTTGAATATGAACCTTGATGAAATCATTCATAGAGTCAAAGATAGCAATACCGCCGCGAGGCGGAGGATACAACCAGTGTACCACACACTGTCCCGTTGCAAGAGTGACTCCCTCAATTACAACCCCTTCCCCAGAGACGCCGGTTTCATCATACTGCCGGGCGACTGTAAAGGTTCGTATACCTTCGGGGGCGAGCTTAGGTAGCTTCTTCGGGCGAAGCTGTTCAGGCTCGGGCGGTGTGTCTTCTTTATTTTCGCTCATTTTCTAATACCCAATCATACATGGCTAACACATCTGGTGCAAGATCGTAGCCTTCTATCTCGTCACGAGACGTCCAGGCCCAGTCATCATGTTCAAAGTCCAAACGAACTTCACCACTGTAGGTACTAGTATAATATGCAGCGATCGGAATGTCAAGGTCTAATTCTAAAACCTCTAAATCGCGCACGTCCAAATTTGTTTCTTCTTTCGTCTCACGGATTGCAGCGTCTAGGCTGCTCTCGTTATCTTCTATTTTGCCTCCGGGGAAAGCCCACTTGCTGGCGCCCCAGTGAACCCAATTGGGCCTTTTCAAAATTAAAATATCTTTCTCTTTATTCAAGACCACAACAATTGCTCCAATAAGATTCATTCTTTTTTTCAATCTAATTCTTATCACTGATCTAGACTATACACTGCATCATATGCCTTAGTATATATATCAAATAACTTTTCTATGTCCCCCGAGCGCCTCAACATTTTAAATGCAAGATTCTCCGGCGAATAAATTCCTGTCCTTTCTAGGCCGGCCTTGCGCATGCGGCCGATCTTGTCTTTAAGGCGTGTTGCGATATCTAAAGCTTCCTGGTGGCGCCCTTTGTTTCCAACTGCTCCGAGTTTGGCAATTTCTTTGGCCAAACTATCCATTTTAGTTTCGGCAGCCACCACATCAATTTCTGGCTTGATCTTCTTTGGTTTTACGAGCCACTCGTCGTTTAACAAGGAATAAACCCCAGTTGAAGTATGAGGCTCGTGAGCATCCTGAACATATATCTCTACTTCGTGGCCCTTCACCATGATATTGTGCAATTTATTCCAGCGAGATCGTACTGCATCAAAAAACTTTTTAACCATAACCTCGTTATCATTGACTTCGGCAAAATCAACCAAAATATGAACGTCAATATCTGAGAACTTAGACCAATTATAGTTGGCCAAAGAGCCCGTGACGGTAATGTCTTCTACTTCTATGTCCAAATCCAGGCCTTCTAAAAATTCGTCCACGATATCCATAAGAGCAGCCTTCACGCCGGGCCTGACGCGCTTGTCACCCTCCCACACCTTCTGGTTTAGCTCTTCTCTGACATCAAAAGCCATGAGTCCGTCGGGCTCTCCCACAGCTATAAGAATATCCTCGCGCAGCCGATCAAATCTACTCATGTCTCTCTTAACTATAGGAATGTCCAGTTCACCGGCTAAATCGGTTAGTTCCTCGCGCGCCGAGGGCTCCGGCGCATCACTAGCGTCTGCTAGTTTGCCAGCCTCTTTGAGCGCGTCCAGTACTGGGGTGCCTCTTTTATAATATACTTTTGCAAGGTAATCGTTTTTTGCTCGTCCTTCAGCGTGATCTTCTACCTGCTTCTCGGGCATAACAAGATTGTAAAACTCTTCCGGTAAAGGCTCCCCTTGCGGGCCTAGTTCTTGAGCTATGACGTCCGGTCGGAGGGGATGTTTTTCCCCGTCAGGGCCGATCTTAAAACTGTTATAATATTTCCATACGGCCGCTGCGTCGTCTGTTAGACTTTCCGTATCGTTCTTAAGTCCCGGTTCAAATAGGTCCCCGTGTACATCGGGCTTAAGTCCCGCGTTGCCAGCGAGTTCCATCATTACATCATATAAGAGTGGGCCATATTTATCCGCCGCCTTTACTGAAGTTACAACGTAGTGACCCTCGTAAGGAAAATCTTGTCCCAAAGCAGCATAGATGTTTCCATACACATCAATGCCTGCTTCCATTCGGTCTAGGTCGCCTGCCTTCAGCGGGGTGCTAGGGTCGTCCTTTAAGGCGTAGTAAGCTCTGTAGCTACGGGGTGCCTTAGACTTGTCGACTGCTATCACAATATCTTTAGGCAATCCTTCGGGGCTCACCATCGCTTCGTCTAGTTGGGCCTCTTCTAGGCCACCAGGCGCGCCGGGTGGCGAGGACCCCCATGTGCCTCGTCGGGTTCTCTTAGAATCATAGGATCCTCCTCCTGTTGCCTGAGGGCCTTTGGTAGTTAACTCTGCGGCGTCGTCCACCACATCCTTCATGTGCTGCGCAGACTGATAGTAATCGCCTTCATCGATTTTATAACTCCCGTGAAACGGTTTGCGACGCTGCTTGGGCTTCCGCTCCTTAAATCGCAACACGGAACATCCGCGCAGTGTTGTAATTTGAGCCACGATTCGTCTCATCAAAAGCATTTTATTAATATCTTTAGGCTTGCGAGTATGAATTTTTAAAGTAGAGAGATACTTGGTTCCCAAATCTTTCTGAATACCACCTTCTTCGGGCTCAATCAGAGTAACAGTAAGAATTTCGGCAAGAGCGCGAATATCGTTTTTGGTCTCATCACGAGAGCCACCGATGTCTTTATTCATCGAAAGAAGAATAGTAAAGTAGAAGGTTTCCTGATAGTAGGAAGGATCCTCGGCTTCATTTATAAACTTTTCAAATGTTCGGAGCTGTTTCTTCATCTATATAAATAGTTCGTTACATTCTATTAAGGCCCGCGTTTCCTCATAGGAGCCCACTTGAAACCAATGACCTTCCTTTAGGGTGTCTAATTCCTGCGCCAGCGGCCAATCATTGCCGCCCGGCACATTCCTGTCGCCGACAAAAACAATACGAATATCTGGGCCATGAGTCTCATGAAGCTTCTTGACCACTTGGGCCTTGTTTTTGCCACTCGGATATATATCTACGGAAATGGTTCCTCCGATGGCCACCTCCAAATCAGGATAGAGATCACCCAAATAAGAAACGATATCTTCACGTTCTCTTGACTGAAGATCCCAACGGTAATAAGCTTCTCTCAAATTAGAAGAGGCATTGCGGCCAACAACGCTGAAATTTACCATCCCCGACCTTATCTCAATATGTCTCCCGGTTTTGTTGCGCCATGGCGTGCCGTGGTCTAAGTAAAGGCCCAGGTTTTCAACAAAATCTTCTGGAAGATTAAAAGTATTTTCATAAACCTTACGTCCCTTAGAATAGTACACGTTCCCAGAGCAAGTAAAGATGCCGGCGCATTGATCCATGAAGGGACTAAACAGCTGTCGTTTGGTTTTAGCAATGTCGGATCCCGTTACAAGGTAGACTGCTCGCGATCCTTCGTGGAGCCACGTTAAAAACACGTCGGCGAACTCGTCATCTACTTCTGCAAGGGGATGAGTGAGGGTGCCGTCTACGTCAAAAAGATAAACCGTGTCAGGCATCACCGCGAGGTTTCATATTGCGCAGCATCATGTCGGTGAACTCTGCTTCAAATTCTTCTTCGGTGCCTACAAACAAGTTGTCCATTTCTTTCTGCTCGTCTAGGTACTGCCACAAGGACTCGTTTTCATCGGCGAGAGCCTCTAGGCGGACGAGGGCGGCCTCAATCTTCTCAACACGCTCAAATAACGCATCGAATGATCTTGCCCGGTTCAGCAATTTCTGAATCATAGAGAACATTTATTAACTCCTGTCTAGTAATTATACCTGACTTTCGCCTATAGATTAACTCTAAGAGTTTTCTTTGTGTATCTAATGAAAGTGGGAATGGAGTTTCTCTAAACTCTGCATCACTCACTTCCACCATTTCCAGCGATCGCGCTGCGGGGACCTCGTGGGCTCCCGGATTCCATTTATCTTTCAAAACAAGTACCTCTTTTTTATTCATAACCAGCTAACTCCCCGCCGAATCATCGTCGTCACCGGCGGAGTCATCGTCGTCACCAGTATATTCTATCACATAGCCTATTTCAACCAGGCTCCCTTCTGGTGGAGTGCTGGTAAACTCCACCGTATTACTTAGTGCATCATAGGTCCAATCGGCAAACTCCACAAAATCTACAAAAACAATCAAGGTGTCCTCAATAGGTGTGTAGGTGAGTTCCCACTCCTGATGGGGCGTTGCTTGTGCGGTAGCCGCCTGTACTCCAGGTGTCCAGTCTTCCGAGCAGATGTCTACAACCACTCCCCCCAGCGCATTGGTCGCGTCCATATAACGATCGCCCACATAAAGGCCAGGGACACCCCAGCTGCAGTCGTTCTGGGTTTGATGAATGTTAACAATACTGGCAAGGAAAACTGAATTACGCTGGTTGCCGTACCAGTTGATAAAGTCTTGGAGCCCTGTTGCTGTAGAAGTAAAGTCTCTGCTGCTTTGTTCGTCTTCGTCACTCACAAATACGACCAGCAGGCCGGCGTCTTGGCGAAGCCATGATTGGTTATAAGTATTTTCGATGAGGTAAGCATACAAGGCATCAAAGCCGGCTTCGGTTCCGTGATTGCCCGTGTTATTATAGGCATCCCACGCATCCTGAACGCTATCGCCCGGGACCAGAGGAAACTCTTGAGTGGTCCCAGAGTTATACCAAGCGGTGGTCGTAATGCCTAGTCTCCAGCCCGCGGGGGGAAGAGAGAGCATCATTTGTTCAATGCCCGCGACTACAGACTGAGCATGCTGGTTCATGGAGCCGGATTTGTCTATCAGCCACACGATATCAATTCCATCCATACTAAAGGGCTGTTCAAAGGAATCTATCCAGACATCGCCCCCCTCGCCCGGAACTTCAATTATAACAGGGACCTCAACCGGAACTTCAATTATAACAGGGACCTCAACCGGAACTTCAACTACAACAGTTTCTGGCTGATGCAAACCATACAGAGCGTAGTCCCCTTCAATGCATCCCACCAGTGCTAAAATTGCTAGGAGTATGATGGAGCGCTTCATCAGCCTAATCCTGGAGGCCCCCGCGGCGAGGAGCTTGGGCTCCCGGAAAGGCGTTGACAAGGCCCGGGAGTTCGCCAGTGATGATGCGTGTCTTGAGAACTTCGTGGTCTATCACACTAACGGGCGCCACCCACACAATGGATTCAATAGGGATTCTCATTCCAAATATCCCCACTCTCCCCACATCAATTCCTGAAACAATTCCCACAAACCGGCCATGGGAATCTAAGACTCCGGAACCGGAGGATCCGAACCAGCCGAACATATTAGTGACGACCATTCCGTGTTCTAGCGAAGAAACATATCCCCGAATGGTGAGAAGATCATGGTGGGAGGGGAAGCCAGTGTAAGTTAACTTGGTCCCCACAAGGCGCTCATCATAATGGCGCTGAGGGCGGTACCGTATGGCGGTGCGCGTTGAGAGTTCGGGGACCACCAAAACCGCGATGTCAGCGTCTTTGTCTGCGAAAACGACCTTGCCTACGACCGACTCACCGTCTCGACCGTCGATAGCCATGACGCTCTCGCTCCGGACAACGTGAGCGGCAGTGACGACGATGCGACGGCCGTAGGCGATTATATAGGTTCCTGATCCGTGGCCGTCTTGTAATAGGGATCTAACTTTTACAGCGGCTTGGCGCGCGCGTTGCTCACTAAGAGAGAGATTTGCGGCGTCAAAAACGTGGAGAACATCTCCAAATACGCTTTCTACCGCGACGGGGTGGGCTGTTTTAAGAAGGGGGGGATTGTCAGAAGACGAAGGTAAAACGGGGGTAGTGCAACTTACTAAAAGTAAAGAAGTTAATATTATAAAGTTTTTAATCCACCTACGCACGAACTCATCTCCGTGTTAGGCCTTACATCACTACACTGTACTCCACCTGCAACTCCCGCGGGATGCATTCTTTTGCATACAACCTATCAAGCCCTTTCTGACTTATTACGTCTACTAATAACTAGGGAGCTTGAGCCCTTTATAGAATTTATTTAATTATTTTTGACCAACGCTGTATAATGCGCTGCTCTTGGAGGGGTGCCGAGGTGTCGCCCCCGCCGTAAACACCGTACGCCTCTAGTCTCTTTCGGACTCGCTCTTTGAACTCTCCGTAATTAAACTCGGCGTCTGGGTGTCTCGCGTTCGGATTGACAAGCCACTGGGAAAGGTGTTGAATCTCGTCTAAGTATTCTAGGAGAAGACCTAGTTCCTGTTTTACTTCCTCTTCGTCCTCGATGTCGGTGGGCTCAAAGTTGTTCTCCCAAGCCATCTCAATACGAAGCACGGCGGACTCAGAATACCCGTCCTGAACGCCGCGCGGAAAGACATCGGCGCGGAGAACGCGCGGGTTGGGATACAGAGTGTCGTCAGCATACGACTGGGCATCCTGCTTGATCTCCCAGCGTAAGCGGTGAGTGTCCTCATCCACAATGATATCCTTGACGGGCCAGAAAACTTGGTGTCGCAGCATGACGCCTACCTCGGCATCGCCGCCTTCCTCGGCGCGGTGCAATTCTAAGAAGGTTTGTGTGTTGGTTTCAATAGTGGGTTCAAATTGATTAAGTAGTTCGTCGGACTCTTCGGTCCACGACTCCTCGAACCTGATTTGCTTCGTCCCTTCCTTGCCATACTTTTTGACCAGATGCTGCAGCAGTTTGAAAAAACCTTCGCCGTCAGCGCTGCCGCGGCCATCCTCAAGAATACGTTCAACGCCCATGTTCTCAATAAACCAGTGAATATAAGGCCAGAGCTTTTCCGCCGGGGCGCTGTTGGCTTTGCCTTTGATTTGATAGATAGCGCTACCGTCAAAATCCATAGTGATCATGGGTTTGACACTTCGTCCTTCGCCGCTGCGCAAAGAAACTAAGGTCCCATGTTCCCCCTTACCACAGTGCCCCATCTTTTTGGCTTCAAAATCACAGTGATTACTTCTAATATCATACCAGAAATATCCGTTATCAAACTCGTGGATTATTTGTTCTTTGGCTTTGGGGGGATTGGCCGCGATCTCTGCGGCAGCAATAGCAGCCATCTCCAGTCCGCTCTCTTCTCGTAAGTCATCGTAAGACAGAGGATCCACCTTCAGAAGCGCCATGATGGGCTTAATCCACTCCTGAAAGTGATTGCGTACGCCTATTTCCATGTGTTCGTCAACGTAAGAATCAAGCCCTTTTATAAACTCGGGCTCAATTTCCAACTTACGCAGGTTCTTCAGAAAGTTCTTTTTGAATATCTTTATGTCCGCAATGTTGGGGCTTTGCTTATCAATCTCTGCCCTGAACCTTATCAGTGGGGCAAGAGCCTCAGCCCAAAGCTCACCGAAGACTTCGTTGTCGTCAATTCCGCGCTTCTGTAGGGTGGTGCGCACCGCTTGCTTAAGGTGGCGCCTGATTTCATAAAGCTCTTCGCGCGTAAATAATTGGGGGTGACGCTGCTCTCTGACGCTTTTACCGATCCAAACTAGATGACCGCCGTCGACGGGACCAAGGTTGTGGTCTAATTGTCTTAGAAATTGGGTTACTACAGGAGGCAAACCGGCAGCTTGTTCGATCGCCTCCTGCAATAACCATTCTTTCCATTTATTAGATTGACGTAAATACATCAACTATAAATAGTTTTTATATCACTTAATGTCAATATCAATGGAATTGTTAGCAGGGGCTTCGCGGGGAACGAAGACGGACAGAATGCCCTGCTTGTAGTCGGCGCGGATAGAGGTTGCGTCCACATCGACGGGCAGCTTCCAATAGCGGGTGAACGAACGATAGTAAACTCGCTCGGTCTTATCCGTATTCTCATTATCATAAGAAACATAAAGCTGGCTGTTTTCAATCTTCACATTCATGTCACTCTTGTCGAGGCCCGGAGCTACGATATCAATACGATATTCCTCATCAGTGGTGGACACGTTAGTGCGCACCGAATAATCATCAATCACAGCCGAGGTGGGTGCACTGAAAAAGTCCTCGCCGAACAGGGTGTCCATGAGGTTGCGCTGGTTTCGCAGCAGGTTGTTACTAAGAACGGGGTACATATTTATCTCCTTAAAATGTAAGCTGTACCGCTTACATGTGTATTATAACACTGGAGGTTTAGATGTCAAGAGAAAAACTGTTTATCCCTTTAAAAGCTGAGTCGCGGGGTGATTAAGCTTCTGAGCGACTGCCGACAGCTCCCCCACTACTACATGAGTCTGAACTACTCCCCCGTGGCTCGTAGTGACCGCGGTAAAGTGATGATCGGCAGCTAAGTCGGAAGGGAGATTTCCTTCCTCTAGCAACTTACGATAAGCGGGGGAGTCTTTTAAACTTATAACGTAGTTTTGATTAATCCAAACTTCAGAAAGAGCATATGGCTCCTTAGCGAGTCGCGGTTGATTAATGCTGGTGCCGCGATACGCACTCGCCACTTCGACAAAGCGCACCATCATAGCCCATTACTCACCCGATAAATGCTCTGATCTTTAACAGACCACGTGTCCCCCTGACAAAAAATCCGTACATACCCATTTACATCGATCCGCGTAACGATGCCAATTTCTGGCGCTGTTGTTTCACGAAAACGCAAGGGGATAGATAACTGAGGGGAGTCGGAGCTATCAGTGTCAAGGAGTCGCACAGACTGCGGAATATGAACAAGCTCGCCGACCCTATAGGGTGTGAGCATTAAGAAGTTTCCTCAACTGTTAGACCTTCCTCAGTGGGGTACGGGAGTCGGCCACTGCGCAGGTCATCAGCGCCGTTAATAATCTCCACCAACTCTTGAAGGCGCGTGTCCATCTCTAGCAGTTCCGCACGACATTCATCGATGGAATCGCGGACCACCTGTAGGTTGGGCGATTCCTCGCTGTCCGGCTCATCTTTTTGAAGTTCCGATTGAATATCATTATAAAGTTTAATGACATTCTGTACGGTACTCGCACTCAACCCCAGTATTTTGCCGGCTTCAGTTAATACATCGCCGGCTTCTACGGTATAAGATATTCTTACTCTCATTAGGCTCTCCTCTTTAAAAAATTGCTTGCCATATAGTGGAGGAAACTAGTCCCACCCCTACAGTAACAATGATCCATAATATTTTAGTATTGTTGTCTCTCCACGCTTCGAGTGAATCAAGACGTGCATCCAGCCGGCTCAAGCGAGCGTACAGTCCTTTGTCCGGATCATAGACTGCTTCTTTGATTTTGCTAATGTTCTCCCCCAGCTCATCTTGTTTGTCCAGTAAGACCTGCATCTTGGTGGCCAACTCGGCCATCATCACTGTCAGTTGTGCACTGTGGTCTTCATCGCTCATGGGGTACCCTCCGCCATATGATAAATAGCGTTATACCTCCACAATGGCATGAGAAGTTGTAATTAAAGTTCCCGCCGCTGATGCTGCGTTCTGCAGGGCTGTTCTCGTCACTTTAACAGGGTCAACGATGCCGGCCTCCATCATATCCACCAAGCAAAAGTCCCGAAAATTGTAGCCGCAATTTTCGGGGGCCTCTCGGATTTGAGCCTCGATTAGATCAGGGGAGAGGCCACAATTCGTTGCCATCTGACGCAGGGGTGCCAGCGCAGCTTGACGCACTATCTCTACCCCATACTCTTGGTCCTCATTGGCTACTTCCACTTCGAGAGCTGCAGCGGCTCGGAGCAGGGCGACGCCCCCTCCTGCGACGATGCCCTCCTTTTGGGCTGACTTAACGGCCTCTAGAGCGTCCTCAATTCTGTGTTTCTTTTCGATCATCTCTACTTCAGTAGCGGCGCCCACATTAATTACTGCGACGCCGGCAGCCAGCTTGGTAATACGCTCTTGAATCTTCGCACATTCACGCAGATCCTCCACTCCCTGTAGCTCCACTTTGAGCAACTCGATGCGGCGGTCTACTTCATCAAAGTTCCCGCGGCCACCAATGACCGTAGTACTGTTTTTAGTAATGTCCACGGAGCGACACTGGCCAAAATGTTGTAACTTAATATCTCGCATGGAAACTGTCGAATCGCGTGAAATGAATTCGGCGCCTGTCGACAAGGCCAGATCAGCGAGTCCATGACGGCGACGTTCGCCATAAAAGGGTGCCTTGACTGCCGCAATCTTCATGGAACCTCGCACAGTATTCATGATTAAAGCCGCGAGGGCCTGCCCCTCAATGTCCTCGGCCACTAGCACCAGAGGGCGCCCGTCCCGAGACACCACCTCTAGCGCCGGAAGTATCTGGTCAACAGTATCAATCTTCTGATCGGTTACCAGCACAAGAGGGGAGTCATAATGAGCAGCGCCGCGGCGTTCGTCCGTCACAAAAGCCGATGCTGCATAGCCCGCCTCCAAACGGAACCCCTCGATCATATCCAGACTGGTTTCCACACTGCGTGACTCCTCAATTGTAATGGTACCATCTTTACCAGCTTTGTCCACAGCAGTGGCCACGAGTTTGCCAATAGTTCGATCGTTGTTAGCAGAAATCGAAGCAATGTTTTCTACATCATCGAGAGTTTCAATGTGCGTGGCTTCCTTTTTTAAGATTTTCACCATCTCTTCCACACCCGCATCAATGCCGCGCTTTAATTCAACGGGCGACGACCCTGCGGTAATGTAGCGCTGCGACTTGGTGAGGATCTCGCGGGCCAACACGGTTGCGGTAGTGGTTCCATCTCCAGCCATCGTATTGGTCTGGGAGGTGGCTTGCTTGATAATCTGGGCTGCAGCATTTTCAAATTCATCGTCATGATGAACAAACTTGCTGACGGTTACACCGTCCTTGGTAATGAAGGGGTCTTTCCCCTTCTCTTGGAGAATTACGTTGCGCCCTTTAGGCCCCAATGTGGCCGCCACATTATCGGCGAGGGTGTTAACCCCCTTTAATACTTTTGCGTTTAATTTAAAACGAGACTCAAACTTACACTTGGTCAAACGTTACCTCTCTTTCTTATTGTTATTATAACACACTTGTTTGTAATGTCAAACTATTTTTATTCTTCTTGAATATATTTACGTTGAGTCGCCGGCTGTGGGCCCGCCATGGCAGGACCCGAACTGGCTGCTGCAGCTGGACCACTTCTTGCTTTGGCAGTCTTGGTCTCAATCTCCTGTGCTTTCTCCATAGCAACTTTAGCTTTGCCATCATCCGCCAATCCGCCCGCAAAGAAGCCATTCAGATTATCCGATAGTTCCTTCAACGCGCTAAAGACCGTGAAGATCTCATCGTTAAGAATACTAGATACCTGTCCTAGCATCCTCTCCACATTCTCGCCGCCAATACTAAGGACACCGAACTTCTGGGTGTTAATAGGGGCCGCATCCGTGGTGGACTGCTTACGGTTAAGTGCAAACTGGAATGTTTCCATGTAACCAAGGGTGTTCTTGAGGGCTATCCCTTTTGTAGCGGTGTCGAGGCCTTCATAAAACTCCACCAAGTCCCCCACATCCGTAACAAAAGTTGTATCCGCGATGGCTTGCTTGCGTAAGAGTTTCATTTCACTAGCTTTATATTGGTTGAGAATTTCAGCGTTCGCGTTAATGAAAATGTTGGCGAGAAATTCCAAAGCAGGCGAATTTACACCAAGCTTCTTGGGGGGCTCTTCGCGTCCCATATAAACACCCATAAGGGCTCTTTTG
>Ga0080013_1001937_pt1 | contig 25761 bp, 26 predicted proteins | sample ETNvirenome_6_85_FD_69236 | JGI IMG/M metagenome (GOLD analysis project Ga0080013, IMG submission 69236) | Marine viral communities from the Pacific Ocean - ETNP_6_85 (SPADES assembly) (version 2) | ecosystem: Environmental > Aquatic > Marine > Oceanic | place: Pacific Ocean | collected 2013-06-19
TAAATATTCTATTTTCTGAATGGGGTAATAGAGGACTTCATTATTGGGAAGTAGCTAATCAAGGATTTACTTTAGTTGAAAACCAGAATGTTTATACAACTTATAGATCTCCTCAAGATGGAGCTTCGAACGGTTTAACTACTACTTTATCGGCTGGTATTAATGCATCGGTTACAGATATTCCTTTAACTGAAGTGAAAGATATGCCTGGTGCTGATCAAGGAGGAGGAACCATTACTGTTAACTCTGAGACGATTAGATATACAGGAAAATCTGCAGCTACGGGAGCAGCAAATCTTACGGGAGCGATTCGTGGTTCCAGCAGTACGACAGCTGCAACTCATTCTAGTGGAGACGCAGTAACTCAACATGCTACAGGAATGGATAATATATTAGAAGTAAATTATAGAATTACTTCTACAAGTGTTGATTCCCCAATGACAGAAGTAAGTAGATCTCAATATCAAGGATATTCTAATAAAACAGCAACGGGAACTCCTACTTCTTTTTTTATTCAAAGATTTATTGATAGAACAACATTAACCGTTTATTTAACACCTGGCGCGGCACAAGATGGAAATAAATTAAATATTTACTATGCAAGAAGAATTCAAGACGCGGGTGCGTATAGTAATGCTACTAATGTTCCTTATAGATTTGTTCCTTGCATGACAGCAGGTCTCGCATTTTATCTAGCACAAAAAAACGCTCCGCAAAGAGCACAAGAATTAAAATTATTTTATGAGGATGAGTTGGCTAGAGCCGTTAAAGAGGATGCTGATATTACTAGCACTTATATTGCTCCTAAGGTTTATTACCCAACTCTTTAATTATGACTACATTTTCTTCTGGTAAATACGCACTGTCTATTTCAGATCGTTCTGGATTGGCTTTTCCTTATTTAGAAATGGTAAGGGAGTGGAATGGAGCATGGGTTCATTTCTCTGAGTACGAACCTAAACAACCTCAATTACAACCTAAACCTACAAGTGCTGATCCTCAAGCTCTACAAAGAGCACGACCGGCAAGAACAGAATTTTCTACACAAGATTTTTTACCTTTGAATCCTTTTACAACAGCATCCAACACAACTTTAACAGTATCCTTTGTGAGGAGTCAGTTAGAAGTTAATGATGTGGTGAGATTTGCAACTGTTCAAGAAGCAGTGGGTGGGGTCTCTGTGGATAGCCTACAAATGCAAACTACTTTGAATGGAAACATTACTGATAGTGCGACAACGATTACATTAACCGATGGATCTATTTTTCCAACAAGTGGTTACATCATGATTGAAAAAGTTTTGACTTCAAGTGATACGAGTGATCCACTAAAAGTTGGAACATATCAAAATGAAGTTATTCAATATACAGGAAGATCCACTCATAATTTAACAGGATGTACTCGAGCGACTTCTTCTCCTTATCGTGGATATACTCCACCAGCTACAACAGCAGGTGCCCATGATTCCGGAGCCAAGGTCTACGGAGCTTTTACAGTTGCTTCTTTAATCGAGACGAGTTATGTTAACGATGCTGGCACCACGGTAAAAGAATACAATAGTTTTACGGTGACATTACCAAGTGCTGCGAGCGGCACGGCAACAGGAGGAGGATTTAATTGTGTTATCAGTCCTCTTAATATTGAGAGTTTATAATTATGGCAGCATATACTTACGATAATTTAGTAACTGATATTAGAAACTATACAGAAGTAGATTCTAATGTATTAACTGCAGCTATTTGTAATAGATTTATAGCAAATGTTGAGCAGAGAATTTTATTAGATGTTCCTATGGATTCTGATCGTAAAATGGCTACAGGAAATTTTGCAGCTGATGATAATACCATCAATGCTCCCGCAGGATGTCTTTTTGTTAGGGCGGTTGAAGTTTTTGACTCAACCTCATCTACAGACGGGAATTCTGTTTTTTTACAGAAAAAAGATGTGAGTTATTTAAGGGAATATGTAGCGAAATTAACAGGTCCTTCAGGAGGACAGACAGCTCAAGACGTAACCGGCCAACCTAAGTATTATGCAATGTTTGGAGGAGCCACGGGTTTAACTGATTCTACGTCAGGAGGACTTTTATTAGCTCCTACTCCGGATGTGGCTTATAGTTTTAGAATCTATTATAATGCAAATCCAACAGGATTAGAAACTAATACTTCTGGGACTTACATCAGCCGTTATTTTCCTCAGGGCTTGCTTTATGCATGTCTAGTAGAGGCTTATGGCTTTTTAAAAGGCCCAATGGACATGTTGACACTTTATGAAAACAAGTATAAACAAGAGGTACAGAAGTTTGCGGGAACGCAGCTTGGTAGACGAAGAAGAGATGATTATACGGATGGAACCATTCGTATACCTATCAAATCTCCGTCTCCATAATTAGGAGAAAAATATGGCAATTACATCAGCAATTTGTAACAGTTTCAAACAGGAAATTTTAGAGGCTGAACATAATTTTACTGCATCAAGTGGTAACACTTTTAACTTGGCATTGTATGATAGTGATGCGACTTTAAATAAATCAACAACTGCTTATACAACTTCAGAAGAACTAGCGACTACTGGTGGCTATACAGCAAAAGGAAAAGCACTTACAAGTGTAACTCCCGTATTGGATAGTGATACAGCGGTTTGTGATTTTTCTAATGTTAGTTGGACATCTGCTTCTTTTACTGCACGAGGTTGTTTAATTTTTAATGATTCACATTCAAGTGATGCTGCAGTCTGTGCCATTGATTTTGGTGGAGACAAAACCGTTACAAGTGGAACTTTCACAGTAGAGTTTCCAGCAGCAGCCGCATCAACAGCAATCATACAAATAGCATAAGGAGGCAATCCTTATGGCTACAGGATGGGGAAGATTAACCTGGGGTCAATCTGACTGGGGCGACACTAACGTTTACGCAACAGGATGGGGAGCTAAATCTTGGAATGATGGTGCTTGGGGAGAACTTAACGATCAAACCGTTACTCTTACAGGTGTATCAGCAACAACTACAGTAGGAAGCGTTGACGCTTATGTTCAACCTGGTTGGGGTACTCTTCAATGGGGATACAATGGCTGGGGATCGGTTGACGAAGCAGTCTATAGAATACCAAGTGGAGTTTCAGCAACTACAAGTGTAGGAGCAATTACACCAGCCGATGTTATGGGACTCACAGGAGTTTCAGCAACTTCTGCTTTAGGAACCGTTACACCGGTTTCAGATGTCACATTCGCTTTAACTGGAGTTTCAGCAACTTCTGCCACTGGATCATTAAATATAGAAATTGGAGTTCCTTTAACAGGAGTCTCAGCGACAAGTTCTGTAGGCTCTCCTACGGCTGTAACAGATGTTACTGCATCTTTAACTGGAGTTTCTGCGACAACTACTCTTGGGGATATTGTAGTTACCTCTAATCCAACAGTTCAACCAGCTGGCGTCTCCGCTACAACTAGTGTAGGAGCTTTAAGTCCGGCTGATGTGATGGGATTAACGGGAGTTTCAGCTACTACGGCTGTAGGTTCTCTTAGTTTAGTAATTGATGTTACTGTGTCCGTGACTGGACAATCAGCAACAATTAGTGTGGGAACTTTAGGGATTCAGCATTTTCAAGATGTTGACACGGGATCAAATACATCGTATTCTAGTGTTGCAACTGGATCAAATACATCGTATACAGATGTAGATACGGAAGCAGCTTAGGAGATTTTAAAATATGCCTTCAACATATACAGCACTCGGCGTACAAAAAATGGCAACCGGTGAAAAAGCCGGCACATGGGGTACGTTAACTAATACTAACTGGGATATCATTGAACAGGTTTCTGGTGGTTATACAACACAAGCAGTAACTGATGGAGCTGATACAGCTTTATCGGTATCAGATGGTGCAACTGGAGCAACTCTTGCTCACAGATGTATTCAATTCACTGGATCATTATCTGCAGGCAGAAATGTTACTATTCCTTTAGACGTTCAACAAATTTATATACTTAAAAACGCAACCTCAGGTTCACAAACTGTTACATTTAAATATACAAGTGGGTCTGGTTCAAGTGTTGCAATTTCTAACGGTTCAACAGTACTTGTTTATGCAACAGCAAATGATGGTACTAATCCAGATATAGTTGATACAGGTTTTGGAGCTTCAACTTCTCCGGGTGGATCAAATACACAAGTTCAATACAATAATTCAGGCGCTTTTGGCGGAGATGCAGATTTAATCTGGACCGCTGGAACTGGATTGACAATTAATTCTCAGAAAGAATTGCGATTAGCGGATACAGACGATAGTGCATACATTGGATTTAAAGCATCAGGTACAACGACATCTTATACATTAACGATGCCGGCAGCCGTTGCTAGTTCTAATGATCAAATACTGACATCAACAACAGGTGGTGTTTTATCATGGGTGGATAACTCAGGAGGAACATCTTGGCAAGCAGTTAAAACTTCAGGTTTTACAGCAGTGGGAGGACAAGGATATTTTTGTAATACAACAAGTGCAGCTTTCACGGTTGCATTACCCGCAGGCTCTATAGGAGATGAAGTAACTTGTGTTGATTATGCAGGAACATTTGATTCAAATAATCTAACTGTCTCCCCTAATGGTTCGGAAAAAATTAATGGTGTAGCAGCTGATTTAACGGTTTCCGTTGAACGTGCCGCTTTTACATTAGTCTTCACTGATTCAACTCAAGGGTGGGTATTGAAGGATAAATAAGCTTCATGGCTACTTATAAAGGTATACAGGGCTTTAAAATACAATCCCGAGATGGGGATCCTGACAATCCAATTGTCGGAGATTTTTATTACGATTCTACAGGAAAAAAATTTAAAGTTGTTAAAGATGGAGGCGCTTCGATTGGAACGTGGGCTTCAGGTGGCAATTTGAATACTGCTCGTCATTATATAGCTGCAGCTAGAAATGCTCCTCAGAGTGCTTCAATGGCTTTTTCAGGATATAATTCTGGAGCAAAAAATGAGACTGAAAAATACGATGGAACGTCTTGGACAGAAGTCAATAATTTAAATACTAGTCGAGCTGGACCAGGAGGAGCAGGAACACAAACGGCAGCTTTATGTATGTCAGGGACTCCTTATAGTCCAGATAGTAATGCCCGAACTTCTAATGTAGAATCTTATGATGGAACAAATTGGACTGAAGTAGGTGATGTCGTTACTGGAATGGCTTGGATGGGTTCATTGGGAACGAATACTGCTGCCATGATGATAGGTGGAGATAGTAGTGGCGGTACAGCTACTGCTAACTCTCAAACATTTAATGGAAGTTCTTGGACCGAAGGAAATGATCTACCTGGAGCAGTGATTGGAAATTCCTCAACCGGAACTACTACAGCGGGTCTTAATGCAGGAGCAGAATCTGCTCCCTATCGAGATTGTCAAACTTATAATGGAACTTCTTGGACAGAAGTAAATAATACAAATGGAAGTCATGGTTATGGAGCGATGTTTGGAACTCAAACTGCAGCTATCATTACAGCAGATTACCCGGCTGCAGTTATCACGGAATCATGGGATGGAACTTCATGGACTGAAGTAGCTGATCTTTCGACATCTCGATATGGACTGGCAGGAACTGGAGCTTCTAATGCAGGAATTGCAATGGGAGGAGGACCTTCTCCACAAAATGTAACAGAAGAATGGACTGCCGATGACTATCAAATTAAAACAGTGACAACAAGTTAACAATGATTTATAAAATAAGAAAAGGAGGAAACAACTATGGCATATAAATACTGTACAGCGACGAACTGGGGAAAGAACTTCTTCACTCACGAAGAGAGAAGACAGTTTTACCTTGCAGGTCATGCTGGCGAAGTATGGGTTGTAGGCGACAATCATCATGGTGATAGCTGGATTAGCAAAGTAAGTGGAGCTGCTAAAACAAAAGCAGAAGCACAAGCTATTGTTGATGGTGAAATTGAAACAGCACAAGCTGCTTATGATGCATTATCAGCTGAAGAGCAAAACCGACAAACTAGACCAGTTAAATATAATCTGCCGTAGGAGTCCTTTATGGCAAATTACAAAGATATAAAAGGTTTTAACGTTCAAAGCCTAAGTAGTGATCCTGCTGCGTCTATAGGAGCTACGGGAACTTGGGCCTCTGCACCAAATATAAATACTGGTCGGATGGAACTTTTTGGAACAGGACCTGGAACTGCCGGGATGGTTGTTAATGGAACACCGGATGGTAGTGATGGATCTCAAGTTTATGATTGCGAAGTCTATAATGGCTCTGCATGGACCGAAGTTAATAATACAGACCAACGAAGACAAGATGGCGCAAGCGCAGGAGTAACTACATCTGCATTAGTGACAGCAGGTTATACAACCTCTCCTAGAGGAAATAGTTCCTTCACTGAAACTTTTGATGGAACCAATTGGTCAGAAGAAACAAATATAAGTAATGGAGTTCAAGGCCGAAGAGGTTTGGGGGCTTCAGAAAGTGCCTCCCTTATCGTTTCTGCCGCACCTTCTAACAATTGCGAATTATGGAATGGAAGTTCTTGGACAGAACTAAATAATCAAAATACAGCCAGAAGTGGTCAAGGAACATTTGGAACGAGTACAGCAGGAATAGGTTCAGGAGGAAATCCCTACCGAGCTATTGTTGAATCTTTTGATGGAACAAATTGGACAGAGGTTGGAGATTTGAACACAGCTAGACAATATCTATCAGGAGGAGGAACTCAAACCGCTGGTTTAGTTTTTGGTGGAAGTGAACCACCCTCTACTACAAAAACAGAAATTTTTGATGGAACAAGCTGGACAGAAGTTGGTGATTTATCAATAGCAAAATATTATGGAGCAGGGGGAGGAACTCAACCTTCGTCAATTTATGCCGGCGGAACTCCTGGAACTCCTGCAAAAGAATCATCAGAAGAATGGTCAACGGCTTCATCACTTACAAAAATAAATGAAGGACAAGTTTACTTTAACTCTTCATCAACAAACGCTTTTAAAGTTTCACAAGTAAAAGTACCAGGAGGCACATGGGCTTCTGGTGGAAATTTAAATGCTCCAGGAACAAATGCTGGAGGAGCAAGTAATGGAACACCTACAGCAACTTTAGTTTTTGCTGGAGATAGACCATCAAGATCAACAGTTACAGAATCTTATAATGGATCAGCATGGACTGAAGTAAATGATATGAATACGGGGCGAAATAATTTAGGTGGTTTTGGACTTCAAGGTGCAGCAAATGGTTTTGGAGGAGGAACACCTAGTGCTACTGACGCAAATGAAAGTTGGAATGGTACATCTTGGACAGAAGTGAACGATTTAAATACAACTAGACTTTATGTAGCAGGATGTGGATTACAAACAGCAGGTTTAGCTATAGGTAATGCACCAAATTCAGGAATAACAGAAAACTTTAATGGAACAAATTGGACTGAAGTTGGAGATTTAAATACAGGAAGATCTGCTGCTATGGCATCAGGTAGTCCTACCGCAGCTATATGTTCCGGCGGTCAAAATCCTAGCGATAGTTCACAGGCAGTTTGTGAACAGTATGATGGCACAAGTTGGACAGAGGTAGCAGATTTAAATACAGGAAGACAAGGCGGTTTTCGATTTGGAACTAAAACTGCACAAGTAGTTGCGGCTGGTTATGACGGAAGTTCAAATGTTGCAGTTACAGAATATTTTGATGGCTCAAGTTGGACCGAAGTAGGAGATCTTTCAATAGGTAGAAATTGTGGTGGTAACATGTCATCAGGAACTGGCACTTCTGCAGGAATAGTTTTTGGTGGAACTGCTCCGGGTGGAGCAGCTACTGAAGAATGGGCAGTGAGCTTAGCAAATTATACAATTACGGTAAGTTAATATGGCAAATTATAGAGACATAAAAGGATTTACAGTTCAATCATTAGATTCTGACCCTGTTGCAAATGAAGGATCTTGGGCTAGCGGTGGAGCTTTAAATACCGCAAGAAACGATGTGTGCCAAGGTGCAGACGGAACTCAAACTGCAGCTATTTTAGCTGGAGGTAATACATCTACGGCTGATGTGGAGACTTATAATGGATCCACATGGACAGAAGTCAATAATTTAAACACTGGAAGGGCTAACAGTGGACTGTCTGGAACAACTACAGCAGCTGTCGATGCCGGCGGTCAAAGTCCTGGAACTCCCAATATGGATAATACTGAAACTTGGAATGGAAGTACATGGACAGAGGTAAATGAATTAAACACTGCAAGAATGAGAATTGGAAGAGCTGGAACAAGCACAGCTGCTTTAGGCTATGGTGGAGGACCTCCTTATCAAGCAGTAACTGAAAAATGGAATGGGACTTCTTGGACAGAAGTCAATGATTTAAACACTCCAAAAGTAGTGTTTGGTACTGGAACTCAAACTGCAGCTTTAGGTGCTGGTGGTGAAATTCCTTCTTCTCCTTGGAGAACAGTTAATGTTGAATATTGGGATGGCACAAATTGGACTGAAGGAGCTAATTTAAACACCGCAGTTAATTTTAATGGAGTATGTGGTACTCAGACTTCGGCTTTAAGTTTTGGAGGAGGTAATCCATCTCTTACAACTAATACAGAATCTTACGATGGAACATCTTGGACAGAAGTCAATAATTTAAGTACAGCACGATCAGAAATGGGTGCTGCGGGAGCAGGTAATACATCTGCATTAGGTGCATCAGGAAAGACTCCTAGTGCAACAACTGCAACAGAAGAATGGTCTTTTCCAGCTATTACAGCTGCAATTTTAGTCGAAGGAGATCTCTGGTATAATTCAACTACTGGGGCTTTAAAAGGTTATGAAGGTTCTATACCTACAGGAGCATGGGCTTCTGGTGGAACAATGAATACGGGAAGATTTTATGCAGCAGGATCGGGATCAGGTCAGTCATCTGCAAGAATATTTGGTGGTGGAACATCTACAGCCTCAACTTCAGTTTTAAATGAATCTTATAATGGAACTGCTTTTACAGAAGACGCTGATTTAAATACAGCAAGAGATAAAGCTGCTGGAACTGGAACTTTAACAAATGCATTAGAGATTGCAGGTCTTGATACAAATATTGCAAACGTAGAGTCTTGGAATGGTTCTGCATGGACAGAAACAACAGATATAAATACTGCAAGACGACAAGGTATGGGTGTTGGTTTAGCTGCCCCTGCTACTTTATATGCAGGTGGTTATACCACAACTGCTACAGCAGATACTGAAAGCTGGAACGGATCTGCTTGGACAGAAGTTAATAATTTAAATACAGCTAGAATAAGTGGAGGTGGAGCAGGAACACAAGCAGCAGGATTAGTTTTTGGTGGAGAACCAGCCACAGGAAAAACAGAAAAATGGGACGGAACAAGTTGGACAGAAGTCAATGATATGAACACTGCTAGGTTTTTCAATGCTGGTTCAGGTACTCAAACAAGCGCATTAACTTTTGGTGGAGGCCCCCCATTTGATTTAGCTAATACAGAAATTTTTGATGGAACAAGCTGGACAGAAGTTGCTGATTTGGCTAATGCTGCAAGACCATCAGCACCTAAAAATTCAGCTGCAAACACTCTTGCAGCGGGTGGAGGCCCACCAGCAGAAAGTCAGTCCGAAGAATGGACAGCCGCTTTAGCGGTAGCAACAGTAACTACTTCATAAAATTGATATAGATCAAGAGATTATCTCTTGTGTTTATATTTAAAAAGATGTAAAAGGAGAACAGAATGAATAAAGAAAAACGTAATATTGTTGCAAAGCTAGAAACTGAGTCGAAGTACTTAACTAAAATCTTGGATAAACAAGATGTCGTTCAGTTCAAAAAACTTATACCTGAACTTCAAGATACTTGGATGAAGAAACAGATGTTCAGAACAGAAACTGAAATGAGATTTTCGGTGTTATCCGATAATAAATATCCAACTAGAGCTGCTAAATATTGGCAGTCGGTTAGAGAACAGAATACACACTTTGAAAATTTAGTTCATCTATCTTTTGACTCTAGAAAAAATGATATTGAAATAGAAAAATTAAAAAGAGATATCAAGAAAGAAAAAGACCCTTTAGATAAAAAAATGAAACAAGTAGAGTTAGAAGAAAAACTCTATGGGAAAGCTCAAATGGAATTGGTAGCTAAACATAGAATGAGAGAAGTTGCTACTTGGTCTAAACTTAAAAAAGAATTTCATGATAATTCTTTTGATGATAGAGATGTAAATACGCATCAAGCCAATTCATATTTATTAAGATTACGAGAACAACAAAAAACTATTACACCGGGTACTTCCCAACCAGAAGTGTTTAATGTACTAGGACAACTAGAATCTTTAGAAAAAAATATAGCAGAAAAAACATTATCACTGGATAGCAAAAAACCCAAGCAACTCAAAAGAAAGTAGAGTATGAATTTTGACTTTGTATACTTTGGTCAAACAGTCTTAAAATACAAAACACCGGTAGACGTGTTTGCTGGTCTCACAGAAATTTACGAAAAAAGAAAAAAAGAATTACCTAAAGCTAACAAACAACTTGTGGGTAAAATTAAAGATGAAGTTTCACTTCATTATGCAGGGCCCAACAATGACAAGATGCATCAACATAATTTTTTACCAACTGATTTATTGCAGTGGTTTTATTCTGTATTTAAACATTATTTAGATTGGAATAAAATTTATGGTTATACGACGAATATAAATTCTATTTGGGTTAATGAAATGAGAGCAGGAGAATATAATCCTATCCATATTCATCAAGGTAAATTATTTACCGGTCTCTCTTCCGTTATGATTATGAAACTTCCATCTGATTATGGTGTGGAATATTCAGCAGAATCAAAACCCATGAATGGGAGACTTCAAATTTCAGGAGCAGCTGCTGGTCAATTTGCTAAAACAGATTATTCACCGAATGTTAAACTTGGAGATTTTTATGTGTTTCCCTATGACGTGAGACATTGCGTTTATCCATTTAATTCTACAAAAGAAAAAAGAAGAACATTAGTTTGTAATGTGGATGTAGATTATGATCCTGTGGCTTCTAGAACCGCTGGTGAGATGGGAAAGTAATGCCGATAATTTTTGAACCTCAATGGAAATCATATATCGCAATGACTAATGAGCCTATGTTTACTCCTAAACAATGTCAAATGGTTATTGAAAAAGGGCGTTCGTTAAAACCACGAAAGGCTCTAGTGGGCGCTGGAATCCACGGTGGTAAAGCGGATACAAAAAAACGAGTTACTACTATTAGTTGGATTCCTTTTAAAGAGATGCCAGAAATGTACAAACAAATAGAAGACCAAATGTTAAAAGTGAATGGTAATCATTTTGGTTTTGAGGGTATGGGAGTAACAGAACTTGCACAATTTACCGAATATCCTAAAGGAGGGTTTTATGATTGGCATATGGATTCTGATACTAATTTTGAGCATCAGCCTACGGTTAGAAAAATATCTATGACTCTTTTACTTTCTGATCCTTCCGACTTTAAAGGAGGAGAATTAGAATTTATGGATAAAGGGAAAAAAATTAATGATTTAAAACGAGGACAAGCTATTTTCTTTGCTTCCTTTTTAAGACACCGAGTAGCCCCTGTTAAAAAAGGGGTAAGACATTCTTTAGTGATGTGGTTTGGAGGTCCCCCGCTACGATGAATCAATTCAAATTAAAAAGGGACTTAATGTGGCCCACACCTATTTACTTTAAAGATTTTCCAGATTCCAAGCATTTAAATAAACAACTTTTTAAGCTTATTAAAGCCTGGGCTCAAAGAGAACCCAGTTTAGATAAAACTAATTCAGGGGGAGGATGGCATAGTCCTACAGACATGAATCATAAACCAGAATATAAACCTTTATGTGATCATCTTTTTGTTATGATGCACGAAATTTTTAAAGATTATGGAATGGAACCTAACATAGGGTTAGGTAATATGTGGGCTAATATTAATCCACCTCACGCTTATAATAAATATCACATACATCCTAATTCAGATTTTTCAGGAGTTTATTATGTTCAAGTTCCTAAAGACTCAGGGTGTTTATGGTTAGAAGATCCCAGACCAGGAGCCAATATTCAATTACCTAGAAGGGTACCTAATCTTCCTAGCTCTCTATGGAGAGTGACAAATATTCCACCGGTAGAAGGAAGATGTATTATGTTTCCATCATGGGTTCCTCATGGTGTAGTAGACAATAATACTAAAGCTAAAGGAGATAAAAGTTTAAGAGTATCTGTATCTTTTAATTTTATTCAAACTCCTAATGATAGCAAAGTTTAAAAAACGAAAGGTGTCTCCATCACTAATGCGAGATGATTACATTTTAAGTATTGATTGTGACTGGGTAAGATCTCCCTCCCAGCATCAAGAACTTCTCTCCTACTTTATAGATAAGGTTAAGGATGTTAAAGAAGTTTATTTCTCCGAAGAACATCACTTTCATTATCCTTTTGTTTCCCCTAATACTATTTTAGTTAATATTGATGAACATCACGACACAGGTTACAACGATAAACAATACAAGGATATGGATAAAGGAATCATGGATGAAGCCTCATGGGTTTTAGCCCTTATTCGTTATAAGAAAATTAAAGGGTATATTTGGGTCTCGAATTATCACTCAGGATTTATCGAATTTATAGAAGCTAACCTTGCTAAAGTAAGACAACTTCCTATTTTTAAACGTTATTTTCAACTTAAAGATATATCAGATATTAAATATAGCAGGATACTGGTTTGCGAAAGTTTTGACTGGGCCAAACAAAGCAAGTACGTTTATTATTCATTACTTGCGCTTGCCCGGGCAATGAATAAAAAAATTAATATAGTGGACAATGTCCCTAATTGTAAACAATTATTGAAAGTAAGATGAGAATTCTTAATAATGAAAACTAAACTAATTTACACAAATCTACCTATTGATCAAATTCATTACCTAGATAGACCCGAGTTTCATAAGGAAGAAAAAGAATTTAAAAATAAATTAACAGCTTCCATTAAAAAACACGGAATTTTAGAACCCGTGTATGCTGAGTATGGACACGATTATGGACCTAAGATTAAAATAATAGTGGGCAATAATAGAATGGCTGTTGCTAAAGAACTAGGGATTAAAGAAATTCCTATCATTGTTAATATTTGGACTCCAGAAACATTTGATTTAGAAGGAAGAGAATTAAAAACGGATGACGAGATTAGATCTTTATTTAAATTAAAAGATCACTTACAAATAAGACGAGATAAGGAAGGACGCATTGATCTGATTATGCCTCCCGAATATCAGAAAGTAGTCGATGCCTACATTTAACAAAGATAAATATCAACTTATTAAAGGAGCTGTGTCCAAAGAAGTGTGTGATATAGCTTATCGTTATTTACAAATCTCAGCCGAAGCCGATCAGTGGCTATTAAAAACAGGTAATACTCATGAAAAAAATTTTTTAGTGGGTAATTTTAAAGACCCACAAGTCCCCAATTCTTATGCAAAGTATGCAGATCGTTTAATGGAAACATTACTTATTAAGACTATTCCTGTAATGGAAAAGAAAACAGGTTTAAAATTAATTCCCACTTATGCTTATTGTAGATTATACAGAACCGGTAATATTTTAAACAGACACAAAGATAGACCTAGCTGTGAAATATCTACCACCCTTAATTTAGGGGGAGACCCATGGCCTATCTTCATAGACCCTACTAGAAGTGATAATGTTATTGATGAATATAAAGGTGTCCATAAACCTGGAGCTCCTAAAGGTATTCCCTATACATTAGGCCCAGGAGATATGATTATATATTCAGGTTGTGAATTAGAGCATTGGAGAGAACCTTTCCAAGGTAAACTCTGCGGCCAAGTCTTTCTACATTATAATCATGCTGATGGTCCATATGCAAAGACCAATTTATATGATAAAAGACCTATTCTCGGTATACCTAAACTAGGTTGATCTCTTCAAAAATATAGTATAATTTGTTCTAAACGGATTTTTCTATGCTACATAAGATCAGATTAAAACCTGGATTAGATAAGCAGTCCTCAGATACAGGAGCAGAAGGTAAGTGGGTTAACGCCGATTACTCTCGATTTAGATATGGCTTTCCTGAAAAAATCGGAGGATGGCAACAACTGGTAGCCGATAAACTTATCGGAGCCGGTCGTGATCAACATACCTGGGTAGATTTAGCAGGTAATAAATATGCTGCGATTGGAACTAATAAATGTTTATACATTTATTATGAAGGTGCAGTCTATGACATCACTCCTTTAGATACAGGCAGACAACAAACCAGTTGTACTTTCACTATGGTGAATGGGGATGCAACTGTTACTCTTACAACAGGAACCGCTCATGGTGCGGATGTGGGAGATATTATTTTATTAGATGCTGTTACCGTTCCTGGAGGAACAGGATTTACTGATGCTGATTTTGAAGATATTTTATTTGAAGTAAAAAATGTACCGAGCGCTACAACCATGGAAATTGAAATGGGTAGTAATGCTTCGGGAAGTGCTACCGGAGGATCCACAACAATAGATTTTTATTATGTCATTGGACCCATTAGTCAAGGTTATGGCTATGGTTGGGGTACCAATACTTTCGGAGGATATACAACTCCCGTTACATCAACGACTATTAATAATGGAGGTGTCTTAGCTGCAGGAGCAAGCTCTTGTACTTTTACAAGTACCTCTGCGTTTCCAACAACAGCTGCAGGCGGTGGAACGATTTTAATTGAGAATGAATTAATTACTTATACAACCAACAACACAGGAACGAATACCCTTTCTGGATTTACTCGAGGAGCAGGAGGAACTAGTGATGTCGAACATGCGAATGGAACTATAACTCGTGATGCCACAGACTTTGTCGGTTGGGGTAGCGCAAGTACTAGTTCTAATATTGTTATTGAACCCGGTCAATGGAGACTTTTAAACTATGGTGAAGATCTATTAGCTTTAGTTCATAATAAAAAAATATTTAAATGGGAGCCTTCGGTTCCTAATCTAAATGTAAGAGCGGTCGTAGTATCAGGAACAGAAGTTCCAACGGCTTCAAGAGACATGGTCGTATCCGTTCCCGATCGACATTTAATTTGTATTGGAACAGAAACCACATTGCAAACTGCAGCCACTCAAGATGATATGTTTGTAAGATGGTCGAATCAAGAATCACAAACCGTATGGACACCAAGCGTACAGAATACCGCTGGTGCTCAAAGATTAAGTGATGGCTCTAAATTGATTGGCGCTATTGTAGGAAAGAACGCTGTTTATATTTGGTCGGACACAGCCATGTATACGATGAAGTATATCGGACCTACGTTAACCTTTGGTTTTACTCAAGTCGGAACTAACTGTGGGATGTCAAGTCAACACTCCGCCGCTGAAGTCGATGGTATAGCCTATTGGATGGGACCTACTGGATTTTATAAGTTTGATGGAGGCCGAGTTCACACGATGCCTTGTTTAGTTGAAGACTATGTCTTTGAAGATATTAATGCTAATGCAAATCAACAAATCCATGTGGCTGTTAACGCTCTCTTTGGAGAAATTACTTGGTTCTATCCAAGTTCAGGATCCGACTATGTGGATCGATCGGTGACTTATAATTATATGGAATCTTCATCCGGTAATCCGATTTGGTATACGTCATCTTTAGCTCGTTCAACATGGACGATTGAAGGCGTTTATACGAAACCGTTTGCAACCGAATATAAAAATGCTGTCGCTCCGACTTTTCCTACTGTTGTAGGTATTTCAAATGGTGCGAGTTATTATTGGGAACAAGAAAAAGGAACCGATGAAGTCTTTACTGATGGAACCACGAATGCGATTGCAGGCTATGTTGAGTCTGGAGATTATGATATTGGAAGTGCTGAAGGGGAACAAGGCGAAGGAGAATTTATTATGAGGATTAGTCGTATTATGCCTGACTATGGATCCCAAACTGGGGACTCACGGATTACTTTAAGTACAAAAACTTTCCCGAATAGTACGGCTGTATCCACTAATTATACTTCGACCACTTCAACGACCCAACTTTTTGCAAGAGCTCGTGCTCGACAGATTGCGATTAAAGTAGGCAATACAAGCACCGGTCAAAGTTGGAGGATGGGAACGTTTAGATTAGATATTCATCCAGGGGGCAGAAGATAATGGCAAAAATTTCTGAAGTAATAGCAACGATTATTGGACCCGACTTTGATGCTGTTAATGTACAAGGCATTGCGGATAATGTAAGTTCGGTTGTACAAAAACTTAACACGACTTACCAACAACAACTAACGGATGAGTATGAATCCTTTAGTTTATTTATGAGTTAACATGGCAAATAAATATATTAATAAATCTATCAACTTAACGACAACGAATTTAACAACCATCTATACGGTTCCGGATGAAACGGTAGCCATTATCAAAGCCATTCAAGGTTTTAATGATACCGCGAGCGCTGTGAATGTGACTCTTTCTTATACAGATACAAGTGCCTCTGCGACTTATGCCTTTGGTTATGCGACCAGTAGTTCTATTCAACAATTTGAATTACTCACCAGTAATCTCTTAGTCTTGGAAGAAGGAGATATTTTAAAGATTCAAGCCAGTGCCGCTAATCAAATTACGGGCGTCGTGAGTATTTTAGAACAAGATCGGAAATAGATTATGGTTAAAATGAATGGAAAAGATGTGCCTGTGGTTCAGGCGAAAGTGACAACCACCATAAAAAATAAGAAAACCGGGGTCGTTTACAGTACCGAGGAGGAATGGAAAGCGTTAAATATCCCCGAAGAAGACATTCAAAGAGATGTAATGGTAAAGATACCAACTCTTGATTTGTTTGCGAAAACAAAGTAATAATATATTTTCAGGTGCAATCCCTGCTCATTTAATATACATTGCAAGATAGGAAATTATGGCAAAATCAAACGGAATTAAAGACCTGAAACAAGCAGCTAAACTGCTTAATAAACATGCACCTGACGGTGAATCATTAGCTTATATCAATCCAGGCGAAGCCAGACTATTAAAAGCTCATGGAGGATCTGGAATTGAAACATTATCTGGAGTGCCTTCTTACAACTGGTTTACTGATGCTGTTGGTTGGGTAGTAGACAAAGGAAGTGATGTAATTGAGTGGGGTGCAGATTTAATCGATAGTCGTTATGGTGGAGACGAGGGACTTAAAAATTTAGGTACAGATGCTTTGTCCGTATGGACAGGCTTAAAAGCTAAGAAAGATCAAGAAGGATTAAACGCACATGAAATGGAACAGTTTAATAAACTTAACCAACAACTGGCTGCCGCAGAAAAAGAATTTGCAGTTAATGTTGCAGGGGGACCAGCCGTTACGAATGTCCCTGACAGTATAACAGACGTTGCATCTTATACAGATGTTACTCTTCCCGCTATGAAAACCACAGCGGTCGCTGAAGGTGGAAGAATAGGTTTTGATGCTGGTGGTAACTATGAAGCAAAAATAAAAGAATTAATGGCCAGAGGATTAAGCAGAGACCTTGCTGAAGCTCTTGTCTTATCAGGAATATCAGAAGATAACTATGAAGTTATGGATAAAGCTAAAGGCGGAAGGATTGGTTACAACCTCGGAGGGATTGGCGCAATGGATCCACGGATTGGTTACAACATAGCTGGACCAGTTATAAGTAAAGAACAAGATGCAATGATAAAGGATATGTTAAACAAAAATATGGATACTGATACTATTTCTACTTTAACGGGTGTTACAGCAGATCAAATTAACATGATTATACAGCAAATTCAGGAGGCACAAAGTGGACTAGAACAATCTGGTGCATTAGAAGAAATTATAAATTTAAATAAAGCTCAAGGCGGAAGAATCGGAGCTAAAGAAGGAGGCATTATGCCTTTACTTAATTTAGGGGGTATGGAAAAAGATTATAGACAAGATGGGGGCTTTGTTCCTATCGGTCGTAGAGAAAAAGCTGATGACGTTCCAGCAAGATTAAGTAAAAACGAATTCGTCTTTACTGCAGATGCTGTAAGAAATGCAGGTGGTGGGGACATCGACAAAGGTGCACAACGAATGTACAACGTTATGAAAAATTTAGAAGCCGGAGGAGAAATCTCTGAGCAATCACAAGGACAAGTATAATGGCAGTAGTACCTTCACAACAACAATGGGTTCAACCTTACGGTCAAGGTCTTGCTAGTTTAGCAACTCAACAACTAGGAAAACCTATCGACGTAGGAGCGATGACTGCAAAGATTGCAGGACCCGGAGCCTTTACTCAAGCACAGCAGCAGTTGACTGCTGATATGGGTGGACTTGGATCCATTCAAAGAGATGCTACCGGACAAGTTAGCGGATTTACTGGAGGAACAGGCGTTGCTTCTTTCCAACCTTTCTTACAAAGTATTGAAGACAAAAGTTTACTGGAGCCGTCAGGCTACTCAGCTTATATGTCACCCTATCAAACAGATGTTATTAACAAGACCATGGCAGAATTCGATAAACAAGCCAAAATATCAAGATTAGGCTTGGGAAAAACAGCCTCAGATGCAGGAGCTTTTGGAGGAGCTCGGCATGGAATTGCAGAAGCTGAATATGATGCGGCATCAGATATGAATCGGGGTATGCTTTATGCAGGTCTTGAACAACAAGGATTTGGTCAAGCACAGACCCTGGCTCAACAAGGTCTACAAAATTTAACAGGCATGGCTCAATTAGTTCCAGGATTACAACAAGGTCTAGGTCAACAATTTGGAGTCATGGGTGGAGCAGAAAATACTTATGCTCAACAACTACAAAATCAATTGGCTCAAGCCAACGTTAATGCAATGGAACTTCCAATGAATAGAATTCAACAAGCCGCTAATATTTTTGGAGGCGTTGCAGGATTAGTTCCTGGGTCACCACAACAACCATTCCAACCTAATCCAACTTATGCAGGTATAGGAGCGTTTGCTAATCTGCAAAATCTTATGGGAGCAAGAACAGGATAATGTATAATCGAATTTTAAATAGACCCATGTTCAAACGAGGAGGAGATGTTATCGATTCTCAAGGCACGGGGATTACTTCTGGTTTAGATACCCCAAGAAATAATTATGCAGGGGGAGGAACTATTGGAGGAGGAAACATTCATGGAAATCCAATAGGCAATAGAACAGGATTTCAAGAGCCTACTTTTGACGAAAAAATAAAAGCATATAGTGAAACAATTAAAGTGCCAGATTCTACACGTAAAGGAGCTTTTTGGAAAGGTATCGGTGAAGGCTTTTCTGAGGCACGGACACTGGGTGAAGCTTTAAGTGGTGCTGTCACGGGACAACAAAAAATTATAGCGCCCGCTGAAGCTGTCGTTGCCGAGCGAAAACATGAGATAAATAAACTACCATTTGAAAGAACCATGGCTATGGATGTAGCTAAAGCAGGAATTGCTGAAACCGCTACACAAACACGAGCTAAAATTTTAAGTGATGCAATTCGTATGAAAAATGAATGGGAATCACAAAATCCAGGAAAAGATTTTAGAAATGATGCTACCTATAAAGACTATGAAAATATGATTATTCAAGCCACGCAAGGAAAAATAACAACTCAAGCAGAAGCAAGAGCATCTGCTCTAGAAATTTTGATGTTAGATAAAACTTTTGCTGATATGTATACAATGTACCCGATGATGCCTGATGATAATCCAAATAAAGCTAAATACAAAGAACGAATTGATAAAGCTTTAGCACAGTTAGTTGATTATTTAATGAGTGTATCAATGGATGCTAATAAAAAAGCAACAGGAGGCCGTGTGGGTTATAACCTAGGCGTAGGACCGAATGTCATGGAAGGAATGGCTAGTGAAACAATAAAAATGCCAGGCGAAACTATTCAAGCTACAGAAGTGGATGCAGAAGTACTTCCAAAAAGTGGATCGATGAACCAAATCCCTATGAATAAAGAAGATCCTTACCTAATGTTAAGAGCAAGACTTCCTCAAGAAATTACTGATGATGTCGTAAGACTTATAGCGTATAACGCTGACGCCTTTGCTGACTTTTCAGCAATTGAAAGTCAAGAAGATGTCATGTTATTCAATCAAAAGTATGGAGTAGAACTCGTTCTTCCTACTGATCAAGCCTAGGAGGGCCCATGGGACTTCTAGCCGATCTCAGAAAATCTTATCAACTTAAATTAAATAAGGACCGGGTTAATGCAGGTCTCCCCCCGCTTAAGTTTGGGAATGATCCAGTTTGGGAAAAAGAACAAATCGTTAAACAAAAACTTCCTGTTCCTATTAATATTGACTCAGAAATGAAGTTACTGAGTTTAAATTCTGAAGCTCAAAAAAAGGTGGATCGTTATCGGTATGTTTTTCAGAATAGTCCTAAACTTGTGGAGATGTATATTGATAAACTTTCTACAGCCAGCACTGAAGAAGAATTAGTTGAAGCCAATAATTTTTTAAAAGATAAAAAAAACGTTCAGCTTTACGCAGATAAAAAAGATATTAAAAAATGGTCTGATTTAGGCTTCTTTGGTGAAGGACGTTGGGATATGATCTATCGCAGAGATAGTGAAGCCGGTAAAAAAGCATACCGAAAATATATTAATCACCCTATTATTCAAGCTACGCATGGTCCTGCCGTTGGATTATATAATGCTGTTGCAGGAACCGCTGAACTGGTAGCTGCTCTTACTGATTTAGGGGCTGATAAACTAGGTCTTGATACCAATACTCTTGCCATAGTAGAAAAAGCTTTACCCGCCATTGATTTAATGGAAGTCTATGGAGACTCACGAGGATCCATTGCCAAGATGACTTCAGTCCTGGTTCAATATGGATTAGGCTTTGGAGTCGCTAGACAGATTGCTAAAAAACTAATTAAGAAAGTAGCGAAGACTAAACTCGGAACGTCAACTGCCAAGAAAGCAGCCTCGGTTTCTTTACTCGGTAAGACTCCTTTAGATCTTGCCAGCTACGGAGGCTATTGGGTTCTTCCTGCGGCCTTAGGTGATGCAGTGGTTTCAAGTCAAGCTAACGTTACGCTTGGAGATATCTTTGGAGACAAAGATGCTACAGGAAAATTTTCTATTTTACAAAAAGCTTTAGCTAATTCTAAACGAGAAAGTCTGGAAGGTTTAAGTGGCAAGGAACGATCGGCTGCGATCTTAAGAAACAAATTAAAATTTGCTGCAGAAGGGGCTGCTATTTTTGGAGGATTAACTTTAGTCGGTCCTTCTCTTAAACTCTCAGCAAAAACAGCAGGCTTAGGTTTGAGAGGAGTGGTGGATCCTGCGATTACTGCACCTATTAAACTCTTAACATGGGAAACTAAAAATCCTATTTCAATTTATAATCCTTGGAAAACTTTTGGAAATGCAAAGTCTAAGAATCCTATTAAAAGAGCCTTGGCGAATGATTATATCATGCTGCCGAAGAGTCATCCTCTCCAAAAAATGAATTATAACATTGGGATTCCTCAACTGTTCAGGAAAATAGGAGCAGGCGGCAAGAAACTTAAAACTAAAATTGGTATTCCTGATTATGATAAATGGAAATTTTCTCAGTTTGGAGGACAGTCTAGTTTTTGGAGAAGTGTAGGTAGAGGAATTGAAGCAGGTTACTCACGTATGCAATCTAATTTTAAATTTGATAGACAGTCTGGAAATGCTTTAAGAAAAATAGAAACAGAAGTTAGAAGAATTAAAAAACTGGCTGATGGTTTCATGAAAGATATGGATAGACAAATGTATAAGTTAGCTGAAGTAGGCTTTGGGGACATCGCTATGCAAACTGTAACCGCTCAACGAGCCTTAAGACAATGGGATAATGTTATTAGATTCATGAGAGGAGAAATTAAAATTGATTCTCTTCCTAAAGTGTTAAGAACGAATGCAAGGGTCTTAAGAAAAATGGTGGATGATCAAACAGAAGCTTTACAACCTATTTTAAAAGACCCAGAGATAAAAAATGAATTACTTAAAAATATGAAAAGCTATCTTCATACGAGCTATCAGATTTTTAGAAACTCTAAATTTACACCTTCCAAACAAGCGATTGAAAATGCCACGGAATACTTTTTAAATTTAATAACGCCAAACTGGAGAAGACTCAAAAAAAATTCACCAGCTTACAAAGAAGCTTTAGTCAAAGCTCGAATGAAAGTCGATGAGATCCTATCCATTGGTAGAAATGAAGGTTCAACTCCGAACACACGACTCAAAACAATTGCCAATGCCATGGGAGATGTTAAAGTTCCCGCAAACATCTTTAAAGATTTAAAGAATGTTCCTGATGAAATTGCTGCGCTCTTAGGTCGGGTAGAAAATCCTAAAAATATTATCCTCGATACGTTAGCTGAACAAGCTCACACTTTACATTCTTTTAATGCTTATCGAGATCTTGCTCGAATGGGTCTGGGTAAATGGTTATGGAGAAATCAAGATGAATACGCTCAGTGGGCGGCTAAAAATAATATTATGAATCCTCGTTCGGTTTCTGAAGTTATTATTCGTAAGCCTTATAATATGGATCTAGAAAGTATCTTTAAAAATCCAGATGGTTCATCCATGGTAGCGCTTCCAGAAATGGCGAAAGCTATTAGTGATAATAATATTTTAATGGATGCTCTATTAAAACTTCCTTTCATGAAGACACTGCTCATGATGAAAGCCGGTGTTCAAATGAACAAAACGGTTTTATCTTTAATGACTCAAATGAGAAACATTACTACAGCCTCTATGTTTGCCCTGGCTAATGGCCATGTCGGCGTCGGGGCGTCGGTTGCAGATAACTTTGAAATGTTATTCAAAGAATTAATTGGGAAGACGAAGAATCCTAAAGCTTTAAGAGATCTTTTGGATGAAGCTTTAGAAGCAGGAGCCTTAGACTCTTCTACAATTGTAACGGAACTAGAGAAAATGATTCCAGAAATGATGGGGGGAAGTTCGGTTCAAGGCGCTTTAAAAAGAGGAGTGGGAGAAATTTCAGAAGGCTTAGGCAAACGAATAGAGATGCCAACGTCTACTAAATTAGAAAAATATCTAAGTACAGAAGGTAGAACCAGTGATCAGATCTTTGAATATCTGTTCACCAACAAAGGATTGATTGGTCGAGTCGTTCAAAAATCGATGGAAGCCTATCAATTAGGGGATAACGTTTGGAAACTTTTTGGTTATCAATTTACCAAGTCTCAATTGAGACCTGCCTTTAAAAACTTAGATGATGTTAAAAAATATTTTAGAGAAGTTGAAGGCTATGAATGGAATCCTTATAAAGCAGGTTCATCAACACCGGGTACAAACGGCAGAAATTTAAAAACTGTAGAGGATGCCCAGAAGGAAGTATCAGGACTTATCGTCAGAGATGTTTATCCTAACTACTCGATGGTACCACGTGTCGTTCAAAACATTAGAGCCTTTCCATTCGTTGGAAACTTCGTAGGGTTTACTTCCGAGATGTGGAGAAACTCTTTTCATATGGTACGAAGAGGACTGGCAGAAGTTCAATCTTCTAATCCTTATATTCGACAGATGGGAGCAAGACGCTTAATTGGATTCACTGCAACAGTAGGAACATTAGGTCCAGTGGCACTGGATATGTCTCTTTATATGACAGGTATAAAAAAAGATGAACTCGACGCATGGAAAAAATCCTTTGCTCCATCATTTATGACAGCTCATAATATTGTTCCGATCACAGCAAAAGATGAGGATGGTAATTTTAAAGCCATTGATTTGGATGCACAACATCCTTACTCCGATGTTCAGATGCCTTTTGCAGTCATCATGGATAACTTAGCAAAAGGTAAACACACCGATCAAAATACTATTGGACTGTATGCAGAGTCTTTTGGTAAAGCGATCATGAATACTTTAGAACCTTTTATTAACAAAGCTATTTGGTATGAAACACTAGAAGAAATTCTTCCTAAAAAAGTAGGGACAGGAGAATTTGCTCAATGGATTTCTTATAATAAAACCGGAGGCGTCTTAGCGAATTGGACCATCGACGATCAATCATTTGAAAAAGTGATGGCTCATGTTTATAACAAACTCTTACCAACCACTATTAAAAGTGTAGAGAAAATTGTTCGTGCAATGCAAGGACAAGTCACTAGCTATGGAGTTAAAATGAATCCCGAAGATGAAGTCATGGCAACGGTGGCGGGAGTCCGAGTCATTAATGTTAAGCCTTTAAAAGATTTTGACTGGAAACAAAATGCTTATCTTAAAACTTTAAATAGTGCTCGAAGACTTTATTACAGTGACGCTATTAGAAATAAAGAGAACTTAAGGGGAGACATCGCTTTAATTAAAGAAGGATATCCACCTGAGTTTATGCCAGAGAGATATAATAAGCTTCAACAGAATAGGTATCGTTATTGGTCACTAACATTTAATGATATTCAAAACCTAAGGAAGATGAAGTACACAGAAAAACAAATTGAAGAAGGACTCAAAGGTCGAGGAGCCTTCTCTAAAAAAGAGATAGAGGCCTTGATGCTTGGTCTTTACATGCCAACCGACATGAAAGAAATTGACATGTCTAAAGATAGAATCTTTGCAAGTTTAATTAAAGATTTAAACAAGGAACTAGGAACTAATTATACTCCTAGTGAAGTGTTTGATATTAATTTCATGAAAGATATTGAAAAGAAATGGGATAGAATTCCACTCAATTTAAATGAAGCGATGAGAAACCATAACTTTACTTCAAGCGATCTCTATAGATCTATTCAAGAAAACGAGAAACGAATGAAAAAAATTGATCTTGGATTTGAACAATTAGATACTGATATTGAAAGACAGCAAAAAGAGATGGAAAAACAAATAGAATGGAATCTCAAAAAGATGGAAGAGATGGAGAAGCTACAGAAATCAAATAAAACTGAAGATACCTCTGAAGTTTCTGCTGACGTTATTACTTCACAGGCCAAGGGAAATGTTGTAGGATCTTCAGGATTAACAGCTAGTGAAACAGCATGGCTGTCGCCTGCAGAAAAGGCAATGAGATTAAAACAAAAGGGATTGGCTTAATGGTACCAAAGACCACACGAGAATCTATTATAAGTTTAGAAGGCCACATTACAGGGCTCAAACGAGATATGTATAATCTAAAGAAAAATGATTTAACACATATGCATCAAGATATTGAGAAATTGGGTGGCAAGATAGATAAAATCTATTGGGTTCTTTTGGCTACGGTGGGGGCTGTAGTCTTACAATTGGTAAACATAGTCGTATGAACGACAAACTAATCACCGCACTACTCGCTATTGTATTAGCGCTCGGAGGATGGTCACTACAAAGATCATTCTCTCTTTCACAAGACATGGTTGTGATCAAAATGAAAATTGAGGTAATACAAAATGAGATATCGAACTTTAAAGATCTTAAGGGCAAGAAGCATCGCAAGAAGAAAAAGAAACAAGGCGATTAGATGGATGCGTTACTTTATAATTTCCCTTATTGTTATTTTATTCATAGGAGCTTTTGCATCTCAAGCACAAGCTAAGAACGAATACCTAGGCCAAAACTGGCGTGACTGCGAAGCCGGCCACATCGAACCCTACCTTCAATACAGCACTGATGATTATGACTATTCCATTGCCGATAGCGGTAATGAATACGAAAAAGAAGGCTGGGATCTAGGAGTTAGACTTCGTTTTAAGTTTGGTCATACCTGCGATAAAGAATTCAGAGACAAGCAAGCGGATCGTTATGAACTGGAGCAACAGATTGAACTGCTTAAAATCTGTAGAAAATATAGAAATGTAGAGATGGGACCAGCTTTAGAATTAGTAGC
>Ga0080013_1001938_pt1 | contig 25761 bp, 19 predicted proteins | sample ETNvirenome_6_85_FD_69236 | JGI IMG/M metagenome (GOLD analysis project Ga0080013, IMG submission 69236) | Marine viral communities from the Pacific Ocean - ETNP_6_85 (SPADES assembly) (version 2) | ecosystem: Environmental > Aquatic > Marine > Oceanic | place: Pacific Ocean | collected 2013-06-19
CTGCTTTCAGTACGCTGCTAATCTTCGTTGGGATCTTGGTACTGCTCTTGAAAGGGTACATGAATCCAACATGTCAAAGCTTGGAGAAGACGGGAAGCCTGTCTATAGAGCTGATGGCAAGGTCTTAAAAGGACCAAACTATAAACCACCAACATTACATGATTTGATATGAACACAACTGACAAAATCTCTAGAACAGGTAGAGTACAAAGCTGGATTGATAACCCTGACGGTAGACTGCCTGTAAGTTGTACCGTCTTTGAAGTACAAGATAGTATGGAAGGAAAGGATGGTATTGAAGATAGCTGGAGGTTTGTTAGTCATGCTCTCAGGTATGGTGCAGGGTGTGCTGTACATCTTAGTAAGATTAGACCAGCAGGAAATGAAAACGGCAAAGGTCTTGTCGCAAGTGGTCCGTTATCCTTTGCTAAGTTCTACAATCTCCTCAACCAAGAACTAAGGAGAGGTGGCACCTATCGTAATGGTGCTGTTACTCTTCATATGGATATTGATCATCAAGATATCAGGATGTTTGCTAATGCAACAAGAGCACAACTACCTTGGGTAAAGAAAGCAGTTAATCTCACACAAGAATTGTGGGATAAATCAAATCAAGATACTAAGGAAGACATCATTGCAGGTATTCAACGTGGTGATGTCTGGTTGAGTAAGATGAAATGGGATAAGAATGGAAATAGAATCCTAGGTAATGTATGCTTGGAGGTATATCTACCTAGTAGAGGTACATGTTTACTGCAACATGTAAACCTTGGAGCATGTACTATTGATGAAATCCCTGAAGCTTTTGTTACAGGGATGAGAGAACTATGTGATCTCCATGCTAAGACAGGAGTACAAGAACATAATGAATACCTTCCTCCTACTGTCGACAAGCAAGTAGGACTAGGGATGCTAGGACTAGCTAACCTATTGAAAGCAAACAACGTAACCTATTCAGAATTAGCTGATGCTTTCAATGGTAAGGAAAGAGGTAATGCAAGACGTATCATGCAAGCCCTTCAGATGGGCATAGAACGTGCAGCAGCAGTAGCTAGGTCGCATTACATGCAACGTGCCTTTGCCATCGCTCCTACAGCCTCTTGTAGTTATCGTAGCGTTGATGTAGAAGGTAACACTTGTACACCAGAAATAGCACCACCCATTGCTAGGTCAATTGACCGTGACTCTGATACATTTGGAGTCAAAACTTATGAATATGGTAATGTAGAAATTGCCAATGAAGTAGGCTATAAAGTCTATAAAGAAGTAGCAGATGGAATTGTTTCACTGCTAGAAAATACCGGGTTGTTTCATGGTTATTCATTTAACACCTGGTCAGACGTGGTTACCTATGATGAGGACTTCATTCAGGATTGGTTGGAAAGTCCACAGACGAGCATGTACTATAGCCTTCAGGTTATGGGTGATGTTCAGGATAAGTCCAGCACATACGCTGCTTTAGATGAAGCAGACGTATCAGAATATCTGGATGATATATTAAAAGAACCTTCATGTGATTGCCAAGAATGAGACAGACACCTTATCAGAAACTATACAACAGAAAAAGAAAGTGGACACCAGTCCAAACAACAGCAGGTCAACTAAAGGAGGGCTCAGAAGAGACCATCCGTAGGATACTTGCTATCAGACACATGGAGTTACCAGTAGGTGAGTTTATCAAGGCTTCCCTTAAGGAAGTACCTTCTCATTCTATGGAGCTCCTTCTATCCAACATTAAAGATGAAGAGAACCACGACATCGCACTGGGCTATGCAGTCAAGTCAATTGGTGAGGATCGAGAAGCAGAAGCAGAAGCTAAGAGACTTAGAGACGCTTGGATGGCTCACCCTGCCCACACAATTGCAAAGGCATTGGTGGCTGAGCGAGGGATCTTCTTCACCATCCTTCCATTTATGAGGTTTAACGGTGATGCAGGATTACGAACGATCAGTGCTGATATATCAAGGGATGAACAAATCCATGTTGCAACTAATAGCCTACTCTGTACTGAACTTAACCTGGATATCCCTCCTAGTTTGGACAAGCTTAGAAAGGCTACAGTAGCTTGGATATATGAACCACTAGGTAAATATACTGGCGATAAATATTTAAGTAAAAAATTTTGGCAGGATCAGAGCGATAATCTTATGTATAAAGGAAAGACCAATGGACTTTCTGATACTAAGAAGGCGCGGATGCCTGCATTCTTTGAGCATAGTAATGTCAACTTACCTCAGTACTCTTGAGACCCTAGGGATGCAGCACAAAGCGTTGCATCAACAATTAGATGAGATGTTTCCTCCCGTTAATCCATCTCCTAATGATTCAATAGAATCTATTATGTATAGATCAGGACAACGATCAGTAGTTGAATGGTTAATTAACAACACGGAGAATAATTAATGGCACGATATGGTATGGGCGGCAGTCGAGACCAGGACGAATACAGATCAAATAGCAGAGGTGGTGGTAGGGACGGTTACGTTCCTCAGCAGAGTAGAGGTTCTTATTCTGATGATGATATGAGCTTCCTTGACGCACTATTTAATGGTAGTAATAAAAATAAGAAAGGTAAATATAAACCTGATTATGACTCTGAGAAAAGTGATAGATATCAAACAGGTGTTTCTAAAAAACATATACAAACAGTAGATCCATATGGTCGTGCTGCTAAAGGGCATTCATCAAGACTTGATCAGATTGAAAGTGGAGCTGAGAATAAAGTAAGTAATTATAAAACTAAAGTAGATAACTCTGCTATTAATCAATTTCAAATTAGAACATCTGCTGATGCTAAAGCTGATGGTGCATTCTCTGCAGGTAATAAGTTTAATAATAATGCTAGATCTAACTTGGCAGATGCTAAGTCAGATGCTACCAAGTCAGATAAGAATGTCACTCAACAGATGCATGGTCAGCTAGCAAAGGAAGCTGATTACTTGAAGGTTAGAAATAAGAATGACAAGAAGGCTCAAGGAGATCCTGATAGATTTAGGACAGTAGGTAAAATCAATAGGAGAGAAAAGTATAGAAAGGATAATACAGTTACCACTAAGAGTGGTGCTACAGTATTTACCAGGAGAGACGGTTCTACGGTAAGAAAGAATCAAGATGGTTCTAGAAAGATAACCCATTTCAATGAAGATGGTAGTAAGGATATTACTAAGAAGAATTCAGAAGGCAAGAAGCTTAAGCAGTATAATCTTATGATTGGTGAGACTAAAGGTGGTAAGACATCTAGGTTGAGGACTAATAAAGATGGTAGTACTAGGAAGAGAATCCTTAACGAGAAAGGCGACGTAATTCGTCAAGTTAATACTGGTACTAACGAAAGAGGATTATCAGTTACTACTAAGACTAACAGAAAAGGTGATACCAGTAAGACTATACTCAATAAGAAGGGTAAGGTAAAGAGAACTGTTGACAATACAACTAATAAAGCAGGTAAGGAAGTTCAAACAGTAACAGATAAGAAAGGGGGTAGGACTACTAAGAAAATCTTCAACAAGAAAGGTGATGTAATCCGTAAATTTGAGACTGGTACTAACAAGAAAGGTTTAGCAATTAATACTACGACTAACAGAAAAGGTGAAACCAGTAAGACTGTATTGAATAAGAGAGGCAAGGTAAAGAAAACTGTTGATACCAAGCTTAATAAATGGGGTAACAGAGTTGTTACTACAACAGATAAGAAAGGTAACTCAACAGTATCTAGACCAGATAAGAAAAAGAAAAACAATGGAGGTGAAGACAGCTAATGGATAAACCACAACGGGCTAAGTCTCGCTATGATACTCTCAGATCATTCCGCGATGGCTATTTAGATGTAGCACGAAGAGCATCAGCATTAACCCTACCTTATTTGATTAGACAAGATGATGAAGATCCTCTTAATCGTAAGGTATTAATAACCCCTTGGCAAAGTGTAGGAGCTAAAGGTGTAAATGTATTGTCATCTAAATTGATGCTTGCATTGATGCCTATTCAAACTAGCTTCTTTAAACTACAGCTAGATGAAAGTAAGATGGAAGATGAACAACTTGATCCACAAATCAAGTCTGAAATCGACCTATCTTTTTCTAAGATTGAAAGAACTATTAATGATTTGATCTCCGCTAGTGATGATCGTGTCATTATCTTCCAAGCTTTGAAACATCTTGTTGTAGCTGGTAACGCTCTTGTCTTTATGGGTAAAGAAGGGTTGAAGATGTATCCTCTTAATCGTTATGTCGTAAATAGAGATGGTAACGGAAACGTTCTAGAGATTGTCACCCGTGAAAAAATAAACAAAAAAATTGTAGAACAAACACTAGGTATCCCACTAGAAGATAAGAACAAACCAATCATACCTGAACAGGATGGAGATAATCCTTCTAATGAGGTAGATGTATACACTCATGTTAAACGAGAAAACAATAGAGTAGTATGGCATCAGGAAGTAGACGGTAAGATCTTACCTAAGACAATTGGTAAGGCACCTATTGAAACTAACCCTTGGATTGTACTTAGATTTAATACAGTTGATGGTGAACCTTATGGTAGAGGAAGAGTAGAAGAATATATGGGTGATCTTAAGTCACTTGAAGCACTCTCTCAGGCTATCGTAGAAGGCTCTGCAGCAGCTGCTAAGGTTGTCTTTGTAGTATCACCCTCAAGTACTACTAAACCACAGACACTGGCGACTGCAGGCAACGGAGCAATCGTTCAAGGTAGACCAGATGATATTGGTGTAGTACAAGTAGGTAAGACAGCAGACTTTAGAACTGCTGCTGAAATGTCAGCACAATTAGAGAAGAGAATCTCTGATGCATTCCTTATTCTTAATGTAAGACAATCAGAACGTACAACTGCTGAAGAAGTACGGATGACTCAACAAGAATTAGAAGAACAACTAGGTGGATTATTTAGTCTACTTACTGTTGACTTCCTTGTTCCTTATCTTAATAGGAAACTAAGTATGGCACAAAAGCAGGGAGAGATCCCAGCTATACCTAAGAAGATTGTCAAACCTACTATTGTAGCTGGTCTTAATGCTATTGGTAGAGGACAAGACCTTGAAAGTATTACACAGTTTGTTACTACTATCTCCCAAACAATGGGACCAGAAGCAGTACAAGAATATGTACAACCAGAAGAACTTGTTAAACGTCTAGCTGCTGCTCAAGGTATTGATACTTTGAACCTTGTTAAGACACCTGAACAAGTACAAGAACAAGGTCAACAAGCACAGCAACAAGCTGAACAGATGGAGATGACTAAACAAGCTGGTCAGTTTGCACAGATTGAAGCTAGTCAACCACAACAACAACCAGGAGAACCACCTAATGCATAACCATAAAATGACAGCAGGTATGGGGCAAGAAATTAAAGCCCAACCTAAGAAGAAAGTACCACGTAAGACACCTGCTAATCCTAAGCCTGAACCTATTGAAGATACAGGTATGAAGCCTACTAAGTTTGAAGGACAACGAAAGATTGGAGCACCTGATCAGTTCGTTACCTCTGTAGGATTGGGTAATCTAAAAGTAATTACTAACGGTAAACCACATAAATATCAATGACTACTATTAATTATAATCCATCCGATACTACTGCTGAGGAATTTACTGCTGATGAATTGGATTCTATTAAAGTTGGAGAAGCTTTAGAAGAACAATCTAATCAACAACTAGCAGGTAAGTTTCAAAATGCAGAGCAATTGGAGAAAGCATATATTGAACTACAAAGTAAACTAGGTGAACAACAACCAGTTGAAGCAGTAGAAGAAGATACTGAATCTGAAGTTGTAGAACAAGAGACAACAGAAACACCTGAGTTTGATGACTTCCTTAGTACTCTATGGGATGAAGCAGCTAATGGAGAGTTCTCTGATGATGTACTAGGTGCTCTTGATGAGTACTCAGCTACTGATATGGCTCAGATGTTCCTTGATTATAAGGAATCTAATACTCCTTCATTTACTCAAGAAGATGTAAATAAATTGAAGGATCTTGTAGGAGGAGAAGATACATATAATGCATTGACTAGTTGGGCTGAAGCTAATATGGATCAAGATGAAATTGATATGTATGATGCTGTTATGGATAGAGCAGACCCTGCTTCAGCCTTCTTTGCTATCCAAAGTTTACTTTATAAATACCACGAAATGACTGGAGTTGATGGAGAACTTCTGACTGGTGGAGCTGTCAACACACCTGTTGATGCTTACCGTAGCCAAGCAGAAGTTGTTAGAGATATGTCTGATGCTCGATATGATTCAGACCCTGCTTATCGTAATGATGTGATGGCTAAACTATCACGATCACCTGATAACCTCTTTTAAATAAGTGGCTGCTAGGAAGGAGGCGTTAGCAGCCAATAAGTAATGCCTTCACTCAATATATTATTTATTATGAAAACTATTATTTCTGCTATCTCTTTGGTAGCTCTCGGGACTCCAGTACTTGCTGGTCCTTATGTAAACATTGAATCTAATACTGGTTTCACTGGTCATGATTATCAACAAAGTCTTTTGGAAACCCATGTAGGTTATGAGTCACAACTTGGTTGGGATTCTAATTGGTATATCCAAGCTGGTCCTGCTGTCACCTTTAAAGATGGTGCAACAGGTGAAGTGTCTGGTAAGGTTGGTCTTAATACTGCTCTGACTGAAAGGCTGTCAGCCTATGGTGAAGTAGCTTCTGTTACTACTAATGAGTATGATTTCAGTGATCTGAAAACTAACATCAAAGCTGGTCTTAAGTATACTTTCTGAGCAATAGCTCTCACCATCAGCGAACTACAGATTGTTTTTTATCCAATAAACTATGACAACCCAAACACAAACGCTGTCTCCCAATCAGACTAACTGGGACAACTTCTGTGACTGGGTTACCAGTACAGAAAACAGACTATACGTGGGATGGTTTGGAATCTTGATGGTTCCTTGCCTTCTCACTGCAACCACCTGTTTTATTATCGCCTTCATTGCTGCACCACCTGTAGACATTGATGGTATTCGTGAACCCGTATCAGGAGCTTTACTTTATGGTAACAATATCATATCTGGTGCTATTGTGCCTTCTTCTAATGCTATTGGACTCCACTTGTATGCCATTTGGGAGGCGGCGTCTCTAGATGAATGGCTCTACAATGGTGGTCCTTATCAACTCATTGTATTCCACTTCCTGATTGGCATTGTATGTTATATGGGAAGAGAATGGGAACTATCATACAGACTTGGTATGAGACCATGGATTGCTGTGGCTTACTCTGCACCAGTAGCTGCATCATTTGCAGTGTTTATGATATACCCTCTTGGACAAGGAAGTTTTAGTGATGGTATGCCTCTTGGTATATCAGGTACTTTTAACTTTATGTTTGTGTTCCAAGCAGAGCACAACATTCTAATGAATCCTCTACACATGCTAGGTGTAGTTGGTATATTTGGCGGTGCTTTAGCTTCAGCTATGCATGGCTCACTAGTAACTAGTTCACTCGTTAGGGAGACTACAGAAATTGAATCCCATAATAAAGGATACAAATTTGGACAGGAAGAAGAAACGTATAACATCGTTGCAGCACATGGTTATTTCGGTCGCCTACTATGGCAGTATGCTTCTTTTAGTAATAGCAGGTCTCTGCATTTCTTCCTCGCTGCTCTCCCCGTTGTATGTATCTGGGCTACTAGTATTGGCGTATCTGCTATGGCGTTCAATCTAAATGGATTGAATTTCAATCAATCAGTTATTGATAACAAAGGGAATGTTATTAGTACATGGGCAGATATATTGAACAGACAGAACCTTGGATTTGAGGTGATGCATGAGCGCAATGCTCATAACTTCCCACTAGATCTAGCTTAATAGCTAGTCCGTTCATCCCGAAACGGGACGCATGACACCATGATAGGGAACGGGATCATGGCAACTAGGAGTTTAAAATGACACCAGTTGAAGTGCAAGCACGAGTAAGAGAGCAGAAGGTTGCTGAGAGGCAGCAGAAGCTTCATTACCGTGGTGTCGCTTACTACGTGACACAAAAGATTAAATAATACACCCGTTGTATTTCACCTACTGTTGATTAACAAAACATTCTTGGAGGATGAAGACTAATGACTAGAGACCCTGCTTTTTCTGGTGTAGATTACTACATCGCAGCTGCTGATGATCAATGGTTTGTACCTACTACTGGTTATGGTGATAACTGTAACAGTGGAACAATGGCACAACGATTGGCTCAATGTAATACCATGGTAGATGAAACTACCGCTGGTGTTCCAATTGGACAAGGTGTAGTTGCAACGTGATAGAAGTAGTCGTTCCGTTAGGAGTGGCTCTTGCAACTGGATTTAGTGTTATCATTAATCGTCTCCACACCCGAGTCTTTGAACTTGATCGGCGCATTGATAACTTTGAACTAAAGGTGGCAGAAAACTCAGTTACTAAACAAGAGTTTGCTGTTGCCTTAGATAAAGTGGAGGCACACATGGTAAGAATAGAAGGTAAACTAGACGATTTAATTAGTAAGTAATTATGGAAATCTTCGCTTCACCAGTATTCTGGATTATATTTGGTTTAGTATCTGAACTCATTGCTCTATCTCCTCTTAAGGAGAACAGTGTAGTTCAAATACTACTGACATATATCAAGAAATTTAAAACTAAATAAGGAGATGGTGTAGAGTAGGTTCGATTCCTACTCCTCCTATTCTGGTTAGAGCCCGTACTGCGGATACCTTTAGCCTGAACGTTCAGGTAGCGTAAAAATTACCTTAAAAAATTGAATATTATTTCTATCTAGATAGAGAGAACCCGTAAACAACAATACTCTCTTAAATAAAATGACTGCTCCAGCCGTTGGTGGTGGCACCAACATGAACACCAGACCTACTCCGCTAGGTCAACCGAACACCACGACTAACCTTGGTCTTGGTACTGCTACAGCTACTAACCCTGGCTATAACCCAGGTAGTAATGATTACAGTGGTGCTGATGAATCAAAGTACGCACTGTATCTTAAGCTATTCAGTGGTGAGCTTTTTAAAGCTTATGAGTCGGCTTGTATCGCAAAAGGTACAGTACAGAATCGTTCACTGACGAACGGAAAATCAATGCAGTTTATCTTCTCAGGAAGAATGACTGCTGCTTATCATACTCCAGGTACTCCAATTCTTGGTGATGGTAATCCTCCAGTGGCAGAGAAGACAATTGTTATGGATGACTTGCTGGTATCCAGCGCCTTCATTTATGACCTTGATGAAACTCTCGCACACTACTCACTGCGTTCAGAGATCTCCAAGAAGATTGGGCATGCTCTTGCAGAAGCCTATGACAAGAAAGTCTTCCGTACAATTGCACTTGCTGCAAGGGAAGCCCATCCTGTAACGGCTGCTCCTGGTCCTGAGCCAGGTGGTTCTGTCATCCGTATGGGTGCAGGTAACCAATACAATGCTCAAGCTCTTGTTGATAGTTTCTTTGAAGCTGCTTCAATCCTTGATGAAAAGAATGTACCTCGTGAAGGACGCTTTGCTGTCCTGTCTCCACGTCAGTACTATGCATTGGTATCTCAGGTTGATAGCAATATCCTGAACCGTGACTACGGTAACAATAGTGGTAATCTCCAATCAGGAGAAGGTCTCTATCAGATTGCTGGTATCTCCATTAAGCGTTCTAACAACCTTCCCTTCATGGTGACAGGTAGTGGAGCTGCTGGTGTTATTCCTGCTGTTGCTGGTGAGAACAACTGGTATGGTGGAGACTTCACTGATAGCTGTGGTCTTATCTATATGAAGGATGCTGCTGGTGTTGTGGAAGGCATTGGTCCTTCTGTACAAACCTCTGGTTCAGATATCAAGACTATGTATCAAGGTGACTTGATCGTTGGTCGTCTTGCTATGGGTTGTGGAACCCTGAATCCTGCTTGCGCCATTGAGCTGCAAGCTGTTGATTGATGGGAGGTAATTATGTCTGGAAGACCCGGAGTAATTGGTGGACTCTCCCTTGCTGATAATGCTATGGGACTTGTAAGTAGCGATACCTATAATCCCTTGACTCAACTTCAGTTTGGGACTGGTACAGCCGCTACTGGTGCTCAGCAAGGTGGTACTTTTACTGCCTCTACTGATCAAGATGCACCTGAACCACTACCTGTATCAACTTGGTAAATACTACAAAAAGGAAAATAAATTATGGCTAATCCAGCCGTCGCTGCTGGCGACCAGGGTGTAGCTGGTCCTATTGCAGCTAATGCAGGACCACTACCACTTGCGACATCAACTGGCTCTTTGTCAGGTGGTGACTTCTCAGCTGATCTTACGACTGCACTTAAGTTTAGTGTATGTCGATCACAAAAAGGCTATGGTGAAACTCTGCCTGTTTCTAATGTTTATTCAGAAACACAGAACCTACGATATGCTTATTCAGGTGAAGAAGCTGACGCACCTGCTGTCACTAGAACCTAATCTTTATACACATGGGGAGCTTCGGCTCCCTTTTTTTTATCTTATAATCTATGGCTTACCCAACAGTTAATCAATCAAAAGAGCTACCAGCTGTCAATCAAATATTGATGAGTGTTGGACAGGCTCCTGTCACTACCCTTGACCAAACAAACCCGGACGTTTCGATTGCGTATGATACATTAGTACAAGTATCGAAGGAAGTACAGGCAGAAGGTTGGACCTTCAATAGAGAATATCATGTAACAATGACTAGAGATGCTGATAATAGAGTTGCTGTTGGAGATAATATTTTACAGTGTGCATTGAATGAAGATACATATGCTAATAGAAGTTCAAGAGGAGTAATCAGAGGTTTCAATGGAGTACGTTCTTTGTATGATGCTATTAATCATACCTTTGAATGGTCTTCAGATGTAACTTGTGATCTCCTTTGGTTATTTGATTGGGTAGATATTCCCATTCCTATTCAACAATACATCACTGCTAGAGCTGCAAAGATTGCATCTTCTAGAATGATTGGAGATCAACAGATCTATGGGTTCCTTACAGAACAAGAACAGATGTGTAAAGCTTATGCTTTAGAATATGATACCCAACAATGTGATGTATCCTTCTTTGGATTCAATCAAAATGGTAATTATTATAATAGCTATCAACCTTATCAAACATTGCGTAGAATTTAATGGCAGCAGTAACTCAAAGAATACCTAATTATTTAGGTGGTATCAGTAAGCAATCCGATGATCAAATGCTACCTGGTACTTTAAAAGATATTGTAAATGCATATCCTGAACCATCATTTGGTTTAGTTAAGAGGCCTGGTTTTGAATACATCAGGACATTACAAGATGATCAAGGTGATGATATTGCTAGGGAAACATTTGATAATGCATTTTGGTTTACTGTTACTAACTTAGTTGATGGTAAGAGAGTACCTTATTTTGGATGTATAACACCAGCTACTGATAGCCTTAATCCAGGTATCATGTATATGTGGAGATCCACTGATGGTGAATGGGTTACAGTTACTGATAATAGCTCTTATCTAAATGTACTATTTACAGAGGATGCCGATGATATTGTAACTTCAACTCCTGTCACTGGATATGATATGTTAGATGGAGATACAGTGTGTATCTTAACTAATAAGCAAGTAGTAGTAGCTGCTTCAGGTAATAATACGCTATCTGCACCTACTGGTTACTCAACTTATGCTGATGTAGTAGCAGCTACAGGTGTCACTGATGGTGATGTAGCTCATGTTTTGAACTCCAATGGACCAGAAGATGATTATTATCTGCTTAAGATAACCACTGCTGGTAAGCCATGGGAGGAGTGTCCTGAGCCTGGTGTACCCATTGGTCTATCGAACACTACAATGCCTCATGAATTAGAGTTTACAGGTGATCTAGCTGTTCAATTAAAGCCTCGTATATGGGGTGATAGGACTGCTGGTAATGAAGCAATCATACCTTCCCCAACTTTTATTGGGCAACGTATAACGAAAACATTTTTCTATAGTAATAGATTTGGTGTATTAAGTCAGGACAGTATTGTTCTTACAAGAGCAGGTGAAGATAATCAATTCTACGGTAAATCAGCTTTAGTTCAAACTGATGCTGATCCAATAGATATGAAAACATCTACTACTGTACCGGCATTCCTTAATCATGCTATACCTCAAGCCAATGGATTATTGTTATTTAGTAGTAGCTCTGTATTTGTTCTTTATTCTGATAGTGGTGCTCTCTCACCTAACACCGCTGTTGTTAGAAAGATTGCTTCATATGAAAATGATGCTTATATTAGCCCTGTAGAAATTGGAACAGAGGTTGTATTCTTAGCTAGAACTAGGTCATATTGTAGATTATTTGGTATGTCTACTCAAGGCTATCAAGAGAATCCAATAGTAAAAGAGATTACTAAGACTGTAGCTGAGCTAATACCTAATACTGTTAATACATTAGATGGTAATTCTCAAACAGAAGTAATTAATCTAGTTGATCCCCAAACAAGATATATGTATCTTTATAGATCATATGATCCAGGTGATCAAGATGATTTAAAAGCATGGGTTCGTTGGCAATTACCAGCACCTATGTTGGGTTCTACTGTCTTAGAAGATTCATTGATTGGTGTATTCCAAGTAGATGATGGGACAACTGGTTGTTATATGATTGGAGCTTCTAGATTAACTAAATCATTAGGTGATGCTGGAGGTGATTTCATTATTGGAGGTGGTTCATTAGGTGGATTACAACAGAATAAAGGAAATCAAGGTGGAGACTTTTTTAGTAATAGTGCTGTACCTCAGTTTGCTTTAGAACGTGATATCTTTGTTAATCCTTGTATTGATTTCTATGCTATAGCTAATACCATAACATATGATTCAACTACTAAACGTACAACAATAACCTTACCTTATAATGATGATGCTACTTATCTAAAGCCTGTAGTATTAATTGAAGATGATAGAGATGATTCTACTTTGGATTCAGGTTATATCAGAGAAGTAGATGAAGATACTAGAACTAGAACTACATGGCAAGTTAATGGTGATCTATCTGAATATGTAGATGGAGCTGATTCACGTATTGTAGTTGGTTATAAATATGCAATGGACCTAAGGTTACCTGTTACTTTCTTTAATGCTGGTGGTTTATTTGATGTTACAGCATCACTTACGATTGCTAGGATGAAATTTATAATGGGTAGAGGTGGAGCATTTGGATTTAAACTTAGGACTAGAGGAGTAGATGAAGTTAAATATAAAGTAGCTGATCCTGTTGTTAATTCATTCTATATTGATTTTGAATATAAAGAAGAAAATTTAAGAGTAGTTGTTAATGGTGATTATTTAGAAGATTCGGCATGGAGTATTGGTACTGAAGATAATGTTATCTTAACTGTAGCTCCTACTACTGGTGATTGGGTAATTATTCAACAAGATAAACTATGGAAAGAAGTAATACCTGTAACTGATGCTGATATTTATTTAGCAGATGACGGACCTTTAGCTAACTTAGGTGTATTTACTATACCTATCTATCAAAGGAATTCAAATTTTATTATGAGACTATACACAGATTCACCTTTTCCTTCTTCATTGAATTCAATGATGTGGGAAGGAAACTATGCACCACGTTATTATTCAAGGAGTTAATATATGTATGATAATTACTTTGGAGAACAGATAGGTTTACCAGGAAATAATTTTCTAGATGACCAGATGCAACATTCTGGTATGGAGATGCAGATCTTCAGTCAAATTGCTAATTGGATTAGCGGTGGTAGTCCAGGAGAAGTGGCTAATAAAGAGAATGTAAAAAATCAGAATGAATATAATGAACAGGCTTGGGAACATCAAAAGACACAACAACGTGATTCAGAAGCATTTAATCAACAAGCTGTTGACTATGCTAGATCAAACAACCAACAAATGGTTGACTTCCAGAATTCTAATGCATCACGAGATTGGCAAATTCAAAATGATTTGCAAGCTGATCAATATCAATCTGATTATGATGCCTGGACTAAATCAGGGCAGATAAATAAAGATGAAAAGGCATTCAATAAAGGTGGTCTAACTCTAGCTAATAAAGAAACAGATGCTTGGTTAGAAGAACAACGTACAGCTAAAGGTTTTCAACGTCAACAACAGAAGTTTGAAATTGGTAAAGCTTCTAATGAAGCAGCTATTAAGTATTCAAACCAAGCTTTAGATTTTAAAGTAAAAGGTCAAGAGATAAAGAATGAAGGTAAGAGAGCTACACAAGCATTAGGACAAGCTAGTAAGGCTTGGAATTCTAGGAGTACTAACCTTACTGAAAGTGAAAGGCTTGCTAAGCTTGATGCTAAACAACAAGATAGTATTCTAGATAAGGAGAAAGGTCTAGTACAGGATCGCTGGACACTAGATAAGACTAAATTAAACCAACAGAATAAATTAAACCAATATCAGAAGACTTTAACACAAGCTAAAGCAGGAGCTGATCAAACAAGAGCTGATGATACTTGGGAACAAGCAAAAAATAGAGCAAACCAAGCTAAACTAAACTCTGCTAATGTAGAAGAAGAAGCACTTAATATCATTAAAGGAGAGAAAAAGTTAGAAACCCTGAGTAGTGATGCAAGAACAGAACAAGCTAAATTAGATAAAACATTTGCTATTGATTCTGCTTCAGCTCAAACTGATTTACTAAATGCCCAATCTACTAAAGATACAGCTTTAGCTGGCTATGCTTATGATATAGAGAAAGCTGGTAATGATCTAACTATTGGCACTGCTGGTACTCAAAAGGATATCATCGCTAAAGAGCTTGGTATGCAAGTTGATGATATTGATGGAGCAATAGCAGAATTAGGTTTTGATGAAGCAATAAGGAAAGGTGAATTAAGTGAAGAATTAGATGACCTAAGTCAAAAGCAAAGGGAAGCTATTCTTCAATATGGACAGAAGAAGGCTGACATCGCCCAGAAGCAGGAAGAAGCGATGGTTGAGGGGTTGATACAGAAGGGAGCTGCAACAGCCCAGGGAAGGGCAGGAGCGAGTGCTAAGAGGGCTATACAAAGCACCATGGCTGCTGTTGGTAGACAACAGGCAGCACTTAGTAATTCCCTTATTAATGTAAATGCTCAACAAACAGAGACTACTTCTGGATTACAACGTAAGAAAGATTCACTAGTAGGAGTTGGTGGTACTGCACAGAATGCAAAAGCTGGTAGTATTAGTGATCAAAAGGCTAAGAGAGCTGCAGCTAAATCACAAAGATTAACTGCTAAGAAAGAGAACCTTGTAGGTACAGATGGTGAAGGTGGTCTTAAAGCACTACAGCAAGGTATTCAAGATCTAAAAGTTACTGCTGCTGAATCTAAAACTAGTACAGCTGAAAGTATTAAAACAGCTAAACAAACTGGTATTACAGATAGTACTTCTGCTAACCAAGCCCTGATTGATGCTAAGGAAACTCAAGCAACAGACAGTGCTCAAGAACGTATAGATCTTGAAAAAGATAGTAAGGAAAGTAGAAAGGAAATCTTTGATGCTAAGAAGCAGCAAGTTAAGGATAGAAAATCTAATGAAGATGAGCTGACTAATATTGCTAAATCTGAAGCTAAGATCTCAAAAGATTATTCTACTACTGTCGCAGCTGCAGTTATTTCTAATGCTAATGATGTATACACTGCACAAAATACTGTACATAAAGCTGAGAAGTTGTATGGTAAGCAGAAGAAGAACTTTGATAAATCTGCTATTGGTCAACGTCAAAAAGAAGTACAGAATGCTTTAGATAAAACTTTGAATGAACTTGGATTCCAAACTGATACTAATAATCAAACATATAAAGCAGCTAAGCAAGACTTTAATCAAGGTTTGAAAGAACGTACACAAGCATCTAAGAATCTAATTAAAGATAATAAGATCCAAACAAAAGATATTAAACAAACATTCCAAGCAGTTAAAACACAACAAAACATCAATAAACAAATGAGTATTGAAAAACTGAAGAGTGCTAAACAATCAGCTGGCTTCAGTGATCTGAAGAATCAAAGAGCATTTGATCTAGCAGAAACAAATAGGAAAGCTAAGAAGCTGCCAAAACCAGTAAGACCTACTGCTATCCCAGCACCTTATGAAATTCCTTACACTCAATTCCAAGATGCATTTGTTGGTGGATTACCACCTAAGCCTAAGGATGGTGTAGCTGCACACACTAGCGGCATACAACATTTGGCAGGAGTTGCTGATGCAGCATTTGGTGCAGTATCCACTGTAAAATCTTGGAACTAGCTAAGGAGAACATATGACATATTCAGGACACGCAAATAAGGGGAGATTCCAAGAGGGTAATTTCTCCCGTGAAGGTATTAGAAATCAACAGGCTAGAGATAGTAGAGCTATTCAAAGTAAAAGAACAGCTAATGAATTTCAGCAGAGAAGTGATTCTCAATACCTTACAGCTTGGGCACAACGAAATAAAGATGAAGCTGCTAGTAGAGCAGCAAATTTCAAAGCAAAACAAAATAATGAAGATGAGATATTAAAAGGTCATAAGTTAAACTATGAAATTGAAGCTAATAATCTTACAGCTCAAGCTGAGATTGATTCTTCTTTACTTAAATCTATTGATAGTTTAAGTCAAACTGCTGGTAAGGAGATTGGTAGAAGAAGGAAAAAGTGGAAAGAAGAAGAAACTGAGAAGATATATTGGGAAGCCTACATGGGTCCAATTCCACAGGAAGAGATGGTGCAGTCAAAGTTAGCTCAAACTGAGCTACAAGTGACTAGTGCTGGCTTTGAAATGGAAGCTGATGCAATGAGAGAATCTGGTACACCAGAAATCATTGCTAAAGGTGTACGACAAATGAGTGGTTGGAGAGGTGTAGCTCAAGCTCGTGGTCAGATGGCTCGATTAGCTGATGATATACCTACTCTTTTACTTGAGAAACAAGATGAAATCGTAGATTTAGGACCAGAAAATGGTGGTAAGTTGTCTGTTAGACAAGCTATATCTCAACAGAATTGGGATGCTGTAGCTGCTATTAGAGATGCTCAAGTATTTGATCTAAGTAGAGGCTTCATAAAGCAAGGTATAAGCCGTGCAATGGTAGCTGAACATTTCTATAAAGATGCTAGACAACAATTGAATAGCATGAGAGGAACTGATCTACAAGCAAGGGAGAAGGCAGCTCAAAAGAATCTACAAAGAGAACGTAATGTAACCATTCAAGACTCTTTAGATAGAGGATATAACGGTCCTCAGACGTGGGCTGTTACTTTGAATACTTTATTTGGTAATAGGTCTGAAGGTATTACACAGATGTTTGGTAATATTAAAACTAGAATTGAAAATGGTAGTATCACAGATCCTATTGCTTATGTTGATCAACTATTAGATCAACAGGTTGTACCTTTAGGACCAGGTGGTAGTGAGATACCACTAAGGGAAGCTTATGCTACTAATCCAGATATGGCTGATGTAATACAAGCTGCTAATAAAGGTGCTCAGGATCAATATACCAGAAATCAGAATAATATCAAGCGTAAGATGAATGAATATACCACTAAAGCACTTCAATTAGCTGCTTCTGATGGTACAACTAATGAAGAGATTGATTTAATTAGAAGTACATTGATTGATACTGCTACAAAGAATGGATATAATCCATCAATTCAATTAAGTATTCTTGATAATGCAAAGAAGAATAGCATTGAAAGTATTAATCAAAGAGTTGCTATTGAAGGTTTAGAAGCTTCAGCAGCTACTTTAGAACTAACTACTGAGGAAGTAAGAAGAGCAGGATTATCTGCAACTGAAACTGCTAAATGGTTAAGAGTAGCAGCTGATCAAACTGAACTTAATAATCAAGGTGGAGGTGGACTTAACTTTGAAAAGGCAGCAAGGGAAGCACTTTCTTCTGCACTTAAATTAGGAGGTTCTACAACTACAACAGCTCATTATTCTATTGAAGGAGCATTAGCAGAAGCTAAGAAATTATATGGTATGAAATATACTGAACTAATGGAAAGTGGAAAGCTGACACCATATGAAGCTTCTAATAGAGCTAGTCTTGAAGTAATGAATCAAATCCAAGAGGGAGCACAAGGAAAGAATAATTCCTTCTATGTTATTGATGGAGTTGATACAAAAGATAATAGAAGTTTCTTTAGAGCTTTTACTGCTGGTAGTCATAATGGGCAATTTGATTTTCAAGATAAATATATTACAACTGAACAATTAAATAAAGATCTTCAAGATATTAAAGATGATCAATCACTTCTTAATGAGAAAAATTTCTTCAGTGTAGCACAATTAACTAAGATCAATAGAGATCTAAAGAATGGAAAGCCTGTAAGGATACCTAGTTATTTTAGGAATCTAGAGAGAGCAACAGGAATCAAAGCTGAGGAGGCTTTAAATATGCAATTAGCACAAGCTGGTTTAGAAGGTCAACTTACTCCTGGTGGTCATGCTCAAGCCTTTAGAGAGAAAGTAGCAGTAACCCCTGGACTTACCCAACTACTTGGTAACTGGACAATTAATAATGTAAACACTGCTGTTATATCTACAGGGAGTGCTCCAGTTACAGTAAGGAAAGGAAAGGAAGGTTATTATGATATTCAAAATCTAGGTGCTATTAATCAATTCAAGGCACCTAATGTAATGGCTGCTATGTGGGCATTAGAAAGTGGTTATGGTGAAAGCCAATCAGGTAAACATAATTACTTTAATATTAAAGCAGAACCTGGACAAGGAACAATGATGCCAAGTCCTGAAGGTGATGGAAGAGTATATGATTCATGGTGGAGAGATTATAATTCACCTAATGAAAGTGCTCAAGATTTTATTGCCTTAATGGGGGATGCTAGATATGCAGAAGGTCTTGCTATGGCTGAGACTCCTAGGCAAGCAATACAAGCAATCATTGATGCAGGATATGCTACTGATCCTAACTACGTTAATAAGGTAGTAAATATTCTCAAATCATATGGAGTGAATCCAGATGGACCTTTGATGGTCTCAACTAACCCTAATAGAAACCCTAATAATATGTCACCCACACTACAACACGTTTATACAGCTGATAATATTGGACCTACATCAACAGGTCAACATACAGATGTTAAACAGATGGATAATCCAAGAACAAAATCGGATGAATATGGTGGTTACTTTCCCCCTAATCGTCTTGATAAGTTTGTTGTTGTTGATGATCCGAAACTTGGTAAAGTCCCACTAGGTAAAATTCCTACTACTGATGGATTTGGTTCACCTAGAAATTATGGTGTTCATAGTGCATGGGATTTTGGAACTTATACAGGTTCTAAAATCTATTTGAAAAATGGTGCAAGGGTAATCTCTTCCAATTGGACAGAACATGGAGAACGAGTAATTATAGAAATACCTGATGGAACACGTTTTAGATTTTTACATGGAAAAGGAGTAAATAGTCAATGACACAAATAGTGCCTAATGATGGGGAGCTAACACCTGAACAAGAGAAGGAATTCATAGCACAAAGAGATGCTGAATTAGCTGGAGATATGGGTGAATATGATGAGACAAGAACTCAAACTGGTTATGAAACACCAACTCCTACTGAAGGAGAAGTACAACCTATTGAAAGTGCTGAAGAACAAGCTAAGCAATCTTTAATAGGTAATCCTTTAGAAAGTGTAGGTAATGCTGTTAAAGGTGCTGCTGATTATGTTACCTCTGGTCAATATGTTGATGATGTAAAAAATCAATTCACCCCTGAAGGTGCTAAAGAATTTGCCTATAAGACTGCTTCTGTTGGAGCAGCATTCACTGATCTTGCAATGGATGGTATTGGACATCTAGGTGAAACTGGAGCAGCTATTGATGATTGGTATGATGAATCTACAAAGCTATCAAACCCTAATATTCAAAAGACAAGGGAAGCATTATCGGTAATTATACCTAGTGCTACAGCTGCTATGGTCGCTGCTCCTGCTGCTGCAACGGCTGTTGGAGCTGCTGGAGGTGGTGCCTTATTGAAAGGTATTGCCTCTATTGGTACAGCAGCTGCTAGTGATATAGCAATCACTGGTATTAGTGATCTAGCTGAAAGAGATGAAACCTTATCAACAAGTCTTGATAAATGGTTAGATGATATGGGTAATCCATTGGGTATGAATATACCAGATGCAATGGTTACTCTTACTGATGATGGTCCAGAAGTCAGACGACAAAAGAATATGCTTGAGTCTGCTGGACTAAGTATTATGGGAGATGTTATTGGTTATACAATCAATGGTTTAAAGGGTCCACTTAAATGGTTCTTCCCTAAAGATGGAAAAGCAAAACAATGGAAAGCTAATCAAGTTAATGTAAATCCTGATGTAGCTACTGTTAATGCAACAGCAGAACTTGATGCAAAAATAGCAGATCCATGGTTCAGTCCAAAAGAAAAGAAAGGATTCAATCAAGAATCTATTGAACTTAAGAAGCAATATGAGGAGAATGGTTATTCTTCAGCTACTAAGGATAGATTAGAATCATATGTTGCTCAATCTGAAACCACAAGATCTATTCAAGTAGATGAAGATGGTATTGCAAAGCTTGAAATGAATCCAGATGGTAATGATTTCAGTGCTGATATTAGTTCACCTATGGCACCAGAACCTTCTAGAGCAAGGTTAAGTACACCTAAGGGAAACTTACCTTTGAATAATGCTTCTTTAACTGCTATTGAAAGAGGAGAAGCTGTAGGTGATGCACCACAAATCATAACAACTCCAATGTTAAGAAAAGGTATGGAGTTAGATGAAGATTCAAGTGAAATTGTTCTTAATTTAGTAAGAGAACATGAAGCTATGGGTGATTATGCTGCTCAAGTTAATGTCTTTAAATATGCCAAGAAAGATATGGATGAAGCAGCATGGAATATCTATGCTAAAGCCATGCAGGTAGGAGATGTAGATGAACTAAAGGATTTATTTGCAGGATATAAAGAATTAAAAAATGTATTACCTGGTACAGATATTGAATTAATTACAGATACTGGTGCAAGAGCATCAGCTTATGCAATTAAAGATCTCTCTGAGAGGTATCTCAGTGAGTCCTCAAGGCTCATGAGTGCTCGTGTGATGAAAACCACAGCACAAGAGGTTTCAACGATGTCAGAGGCTGCTAGGGTGTACTCAGGGCAAGCTGATGAAGGACAGGTACTAAACAATGTAATTGATAAGCTTACTTATCTGATGCAAGAATATGGTACTAATAAATATGTAGCAGGTTGGACACTACAAAATAAGAAGTGGTGGAAAACTATAGGCAAGAATAATGCTGAAGCTAATACAGACCTACTACAGAAGTTCAAAGAAGCACAAGTTAAACGTGATCAATCTGCACAAGGTTATAAAGATGTATTGAAGAAATTATCTGAAGATCCAATGACTGGTAAGGCTCTATTACAAGCCTTTGAGATGACTAATGGTGAAGTAGATACTATCTTTAAACTGAATCAATACATTAATCAACAAATATCTCTTAAAGGGATGTTTATTAGTGATGGTTCTAACCTTAATATGTTTGCTAGAGGTATGAAGAATGTTATTTATAATAATATCCTTTCTGGTCAAGCTGCATTTAGAGCAGGTTTAGGTAATACCTCACAACTTGTCTTTAAACCTATTAATGCAATGTTAGGTTTAGGTTGGGAATCAGTTAAAAAAGGTAGTATGGAACCACTTAGACGTGGTATGTATATCTATGGTGCTAATTATGAAACCCAAAGACGTGCTTTAAGTGAATCATGGTCTACATTTAAGAAAGCTAATGTTGATCCTAGTTCAATTATGGATAGAGTTCGTAAGGATTATCAATTCCAAGATGATCAACGATGGGAACTATTAGATACAATGGTTCCTATTTGGCAGAAAGAAGGTAATACAGGTAAATTAGCTATGTATTCTTGGATGGATCTTAATAGAAAAGTTGCTATGAATCCTGTTATGAGATGGGGTACTAATGCAATGACAGGTATTGATGCTGGTACTTCTGTACAAATGGCAACAACTGTATCTAGACAAAGAGCTTGGTCTGAAGTCTTTAAAAAGCATGGGGATAATATGTCATTACCTCAAGCAAGGATTGCTTTAGAAGAAGCTGAAAAGAAACACTATGCTTCAGTATTTGATAAGCAGACTGGTCTACTAAAAGATGAATATGCTAAGCATATGACTGGTGAAATTGCTTTGAACTTAGATGATGAAGTAGCTGATTTCATTACTAAAGCAACTGAGAAGCTTCCTGTCCTTACACCATTCTTTATGTTTCCTAAGACTGGTATAAATTCTCTAAAGATGGCAATGTCTTACTCACCATTCTCTCCATTCATTGGTAAATATGGTAGAGTATTAAGAGCCGGTAATGATTTAGAATTAAAGAAGATTGCTTTAAGAGATCATGGTATTATCTGGGAACAAGAACCAGCTGCTGAATTAATATTTAAGAATTTAAAAGCTGAATATCAAGGAAGAGTAGCAATGTCTGGATTGATTGTAGCTGGTTTATCTGGTTATGCTCTATCTGGAAACATTAGAGGTAATGGTCCTGCTAATCCTTCTGAACGTAAGAAGATGAGAGATAATTATGGTTGGAAACCTAAGCATATTAAACTAAATGGTCAATGGGTTGATTATAGTGGTGTTGAACCATTAGATAGTATCTTTACACTTATGGGGGATATTGCTTATTATGCTGGTGATGTAGGTTCTGAAATAACAGAGGATGCATTTAGTAAATTAATGTGGTCTATATCTGCTACCTTTGGTGATAAAGCTGGTCTTAGTGGACTAGAACCTATTGTAGCTATTGCTAATGGGGATGAAAGTGCTGTACAAAGATTCCTTGCTTCTCAAGCAAGAGCTTCAGTTCCTCTTTCTGGTTCCTTAGGCATGGTTAGTAATGCAATTACTAGTTCTCAAAAGGATATCTATAATGATTTCATGGGCTATGTTGCTAATAGAATACCTGGATTATCTTCTACATTACCTGAACAAATTGATTTCTGGACAGGTAGACCTTTGAATGATATTGATAACCCAATCCTTAGAATTTATAATGCAATGAGTCCTGTTAAAATTAGTGATGGTGATGAACCTTGGAGACAATGGTTGATTCAAACTGGTTTTGATGGTGTTGCTAGGTTAAATAGAGATTCTAGTGGACAAATTGAATATACTCCTGAGATGAGAGAAATGGTTATGAAATATATCGGTGATCAACAAGTATATCTTGAGATTGCAGGTGGGACCAATGAAAAAACAGGAGAAAAATTTAAGGGTATAATGTATGATAAAAAGTTTAATGACCAAATAGCTACTATGCGTGGTTATAGAGCAGAAGGTACGCATTCACAAGAAGATATACAGCTTAAAATGAACTCATTACCTGTCTATAAAGAGCTAAATGCTATCATAAAAAGAGCAAAAGAGAGGGGAGAAGCTAAGATGATTCAATCTTCTGAAGTAATGAAGAACACTATTGCTGGTAAAAAGATCGTGGATAATCTTGTTAAACAAGGTAAATTACAAGAAGCGATTGATGCCAAGAATAAAGTGGAATCAAGAAATGAAAAACTTATTAAATTCAATAACAAATAACTATGGCTACTACTTCTCAAACTTTTAATGTTACAGATGCAACTCAAGATGCTTTTATTGTAACAGCATTTGATTGGATTGAATCTCCAACAGATCTAACAGCACTTAATGGTACTGATAATGCACCCATTGATACTGTTGTAGGACAAACTGTTACTCTTGTTACAGCAGCAGTAGCTGGTGATGTCGTTACAATTAAACGTGCTACTGATGTAGATTCAATTAAAGCTGAATTTGCACCAGGCTCAGCAATCAGAGCTTCAGATCTAAATGCAAATAGTGAGCAACTATTATATGCCTCACAAGAATATGAAAATGAAATACAAGCTAATACTAATAGTATAGATCAACTATCAGATTTAGTTGCAATCGCTACTTCTATTACAATTCTAGCTGATAGGGTAGCTTGGTTGGCTCATGAAGCAGTTGCTTTTGAAACTGTAGTTGTTATTGATAGTTCTGGTATCACAGCAGCTATTTATGGTTCTCCTGATACAGCAGATCCACAGACCAGGCCACAGATAACTAACTTACCTGCTGGATTTGTAGGAGAAGCTGAGATATCAATCACCATGACTTGTTCAACTGCATCTCCTGACTCAAGTGGAGCAGGTGCTGTATATGAATTCTATAGAACATCAGCTGTTGATCCAGATGCACGTTATGTAGAAAAGTCTGGCGATACGATGACTGGAGCACTTACCATTAGTAGTGGTAACTTAACTTTATCTTCTGGAGATATTATAGTTAGTGGTACTGTAGATGGAGTTGATGTAAGTACAATCCCTAGTGTTTATGCACCATTAGCTTCTCCAGCTTTAACAGGAACGCCAACGGCTCCAACAGCAAGTGCGGGTACTAATACAACACAGTTAGCAACAACCGCTTTTGTTACTAGTGCAGTAACAGCAGAAGATTTCTGGGATCGCGTCGGGGCGACAGATGTAATCAAGACGCGATTCTCCGCTGATGATGTAAGCATCGGCGTGTCAGGTCAGATCCTGCTTGAGGCAGACGGCAGCATCACTGCGACTGGTCAAATTAATGCTACTAGTGCTAACTTTCAAACTGATTTTAATGGTACTGCTGACACTTTTATTGTCAGTGCTAGCCAAAATGGAATTTATCAAGGGCAGATATCTTACGACTCGGACGCTAACTTAACTGGTTACGCGGTTGATTTTGCTGGTCAAGATCCTATTCCTGAGAAATGGAAAATAAGTCGAGACGGCTCGGCTGAATTTGCGGGCAATGTGGGGATTGGAACATCGTCGCCTGTTTTTGGTGTTGGTACTGGCTTAGAAGTTGTCCGTTCAGGAGTCTCAACAGTACGTGTTAGCAGTAACAGTCAGGCTGTTGAACTTAGATCTGACGCAGGCACCGGAACGCTAGAAACTCGTGGTGCGTTTCCCCTTAAGTTTGGGATTAGTGGCACCGAGGCGATGCGCCTCGACAGCTCGGGCAGGCTGTTGGTGGGGGAAAATGCCATTGCGATTGGCAACTCGCCGCTTCAAGTTACAAAAAGCAGTGACAATGTTGTTCTGATCAATAGAACAGGAAACGATGGCGACCTTGTTGCATTCTTGCAAGCAGGTTCTACCGAAGGAAGTATTTCCGTCTCTGGTTCTACGGTCTCTTACAACGGTGCTCACCTTGCTCGTTGGTCACAGTTACCTGGAGGTGCAGAACGTATTGAAATCTTGCGTGGCTCTGTGCTGAGCAACCTTGATGAAATGTGTGAATGGTCTTATGCAGCTCAGGACGCAGTGCTCTACACCGAAAACGACAAGCTTCCTGAAGGTGTCAGCGTTGGTGATGTAAAAGAACCTGGACGAGATGCAGGCACGGAAGATAACGAACAGCTGAACCGCATGAAGGTTAGCGATGTTGAAGGTGATAAAAACGTATCTGGTGTATTCCAAGCCTGGGACGATGACGACGACACCTACGTCAATGATTTCTATTGCGCGATGACGGGTGACTTTGTTATTCGTATTGCACAAGACACAACTGTTGCTCGCGGTGATTTATTAATGTCTGCTGGTGATGGAACCGCCAAGCCTCAGGACGACGACATCATTCGTAGCAAAACAATCGCTAAAGTTACCTCTACACACGTTAGCGAAACATATGCTGACGGCAGCTATTGTGTGCCCTGCGTGCTTATGGCTTGCTGAGTCTGTATAGAA
>Ga0080013_1001939_pt1 | contig 25760 bp, 22 predicted proteins | sample ETNvirenome_6_85_FD_69236 | JGI IMG/M metagenome (GOLD analysis project Ga0080013, IMG submission 69236) | Marine viral communities from the Pacific Ocean - ETNP_6_85 (SPADES assembly) (version 2) | ecosystem: Environmental > Aquatic > Marine > Oceanic | place: Pacific Ocean | collected 2013-06-19
TGTGGTATGCCTCCCCTGCACAAAGGTTCCCCCTTCGATCTCGACAGCGATCATATGCTGGGGCCATGCAAAATCAAACCTGAATCTTCTGCCTTTAAGAAACATATACTCCTCTTCATACTCACCCAGATGGAGAGTGCAGGCAGCATCTGCAATCTGCTGCGCAAACTCTAATTCCCCTTTACTTCTTCGGTATGTAACCACGCTCTAATTCCGCTTTAGAAGGCTCAACAAGCTTGGGGATGTCCGTCCTCCTCCCTTTCTTGAAAGAGAAGGGCTTCCCACTAAACCACAATGGGATGATAGGATGCTCGGGATCATACCTGTTCTTCAAGCAATTCAGATACCCATCAGGCCACCTTAAAGCCTCTTCATCCTCTGGGTTTTTCCTCAACGCCACCTGCTTCTTCAACTGCTTCCATATTGTGAAGGCATAATCAGCTAAATCTGAAATCTCTCCGCTGCCTTTGATATCCATCTTATCTGGCATTTTGTATTCAGACTCTCCTTTGCGCATATGGGCAACCAGATGTATGTGTAGTCCTGTCGTTCTAGCAGCCTCCTTCAGCATCCTGACAAAATTCTTCTGCCCAAGGTTAAGGTTAAGCTGATCCGTCTGAAGGTCCACCATCATCAAGGAATCAATCACCAGATGGGTGAACTGATTGACAGCCGCCCATCTAGCCAGAGCAATTATCTCCGTAGCCTTTACGTGCTCCTCCTTCCCATAGATGTACACCTTCCCTTCCAAATAATCCATTATATAACTGGCCGCTTGGGCTGTCGGTTCAGAAACACCCAACGCTTGCTTCACCATCCGTTCAATTTGAACATGAACAGCCATCTCGGGAGACCAGAATAGAATCTTCTCCTTCTTGTCTGTATACTTGCCATCAGCCCACCAGAGGCAGAACTGTTGGATAAGCGCTGACTTGCCATGACCATTCACCCCAGCCCAGACTGAAAGTGTGCCGGGTAGTATACGCAGGTCGGTGTCATTAAGACATGGAAGTCGGCACCCTGCTTTATTGTTACGATTCTCGATCCACTGAAGTGTCTCTTCTCTAAAGTTATTCGGAGAGAACACATGGCCCGAAACGTCCAACGGAGACATATAATCATCGAGATCAGGAGTGATAAGTTGCATCAGTCTTCCTCAAATTGAGCGAGTGGGTCATCACTATACAGCAACCATCTCTCTTGTTCAAGGAATTTCATCGCCCCCGGCACCCACTTGCCCTCCTCAGACTTCCAGTCAATGCTTTCATTGTGCTCTCGGAGGCATTTAAGAATGTTGTCAGCAACTGTCTCGAGTTTATTCTTCCTCCAGTACTGGGCTATTTTCTTCTGGACTCCAAGCCGGTGACGAGGGTAACGAGAGCAGAATTTCACACATCCATCCTGTTTAGGTGGACTCTTCTTATTCTTTTCTTTTAAAGATTCTTTTAATGCCACCACTGTGGTGGAGTCTGACCCTACCACAGGGGTGCAGTCTGAATAAGATACAAGCTTGTAGACGTTGGTATCCCGATACCTCTGCTCACGCTCTAGGGTTCCAAAGGCTACCATCTGGGAAACCATCTTGCTACAGTACTTGGGCGTGTGCCCACTGCGCTCGGCAATCGTCTTCAAGCTAGGGAAGTGAGGCTGAGGGCAACTCAAGATAGCTGCCAGAACTCTCAGATGCCCACCCCTATGTCGATGGTCTTGGAGAATGTACACTGGGAGTGGACCCCAGAAGTTACCGTTGTTCATAGCCTGTCCCACTGGTCGAAACTGTAGTGGTTTTTCGCAGGAGTACGATTTACATTAAGCCCAATCTTGTCCTCGAGCCCAACGATACTTTTCTTGACCGTTCTCTTGGTAAAAGAGCATAACTCCCCGAGTTCCTTCAAGGTCAGATTTGAAGTCCCATCTGAGTTAATCTTGAAAGCCATAGCTAAAGCCACAAGCTTTTCGGACGAGCGGAGTTTCTTCGAGCGGAACAAAGCGGTCAGAAGATACTGCCTTTTCTCTTCAAAATTCAGCATAATCAATAACTTACACAGGGTTGCATTCGAATACCCCATATGGTAATCTTCCCTTTATGAAAAGTCAAGCCACTTACATGAACTGGCTTCACGAGCAACCATGCTGGGGATGTGGTAAATACGGGGTAGATGCCCACCATGTGAGACTGGAGACAGGTATAGGGAAGAAGCCCATAGACCTTCACGCTATCCCAGTTTGCAGGGCTTGCCATCAGAAGTGCCATGCCTTAGAATACACGAAGGAGCAACAGCTTACATGGCTATACAAGACACAGAATCGGGCAACACTCGCGTCGCTTATAAAGTGGTGACGCTCATCACCCTGTGGGTTGATAGTGGTCCCGAGCACGATGCGATAGCGAATCTAGCAAAGCAGATTCTCGAGCACGAGATTAACGAACAGTTAGACGGGGCCGGGTTTCGTATTGGAGATACTGGGTACGAATTCGCCACCGCTGTTAACTCTATCGAATTTGTGAAACGCAACGACCTCCACTGATACTCATGAAAAAACGTTGGATACTTAGAAGCTTTCCGATAAGGAATGAGTGCGCTAGGCAAATCCTAGCAATAGACGTAGAGGATGGAATCCTCGAAGTTACAGTCAAGCCCTATAAAAAGAATAGGTCACTAGAGCAGAACGATATGTTTCATGCGTGGTGCGGATCAATCGCTGAAAAGACGGGGCATACCAAGGAAGAGATTAAAGAAATCGTTGTCGAATATGTATTCGGCACGGAAGAATACCTGAACCTCCAAGGTGAACAGAGGAGCAGGATAAGACAGACCTCGAGTATGAATGTTGGAGAGATGTCAGAACTCATAGAGAGGGCAACACAAATCGGTATCGAACTTGGGGCAGATGTCCCAGAGGTGACACATGGCTAACGGGCACTCAGCAGAAGCAATAGCGGCAACAGCACCAACGGATGATGACAGACGAGAATGGGAGAACTATATGGACGAAGATTGGCCAGCAGTTCGTAAACAACAGCGCATGAATGAACTGAACGTTGGAAAGAAACCAATGACCCGGAAAGAATTTCTAACCGCATTGACCAAAGAGCACAACCTTTCAATAGAAGATGACATTTTCTCGAAGAAAGGACTGTGGGCTATAATCAAGTTGAGCGGGATTGAGAAGATTCAGAACAACCTAAACATCCGGGTCACCTTTGATCACATCGTTACCGAGAGAGACTTTGCCGTCATTAAGGCAACCGCTCATGGTGCAAAAGAGGCTGTGCAGAGTTACGGAAGTTGCTTGCATGGGTCCAAGACCTCAAAACCGCCCGGCAATCATCATGGCTCTTATATGGTAGAGATGGCTGAGAAAAGAGCCAAGGCTCGTGCCGTGCTAAAACTGTGCGGGGCATACAAGTATGGCATCTACTCTGAGGACGAGTCAGACGACTTCAAGCAAGACAAATGAAAGATTCTGACTTTCCTCTACCTATTAGGGTTTGGCCTTTTCCGGAGGAAGCCGTAACTGAAGAGGTTTGCCAAAGGTGTGGCATATGTTGCGAGATAGAAATTAAGCCTAGCTGGACAGACCCCAGACGATTTGAGTGGCTCCGCGCCATAGTTGAAAACCATGACAACATTCAATCCACTGAAAAAGGAATTCGAATCCGTTGTTCCCATCTCAAGGAAACGGTGATGGGGTGGCAAAGGATGCACTGTGATATTTATGATGATCGCCCTCAACTCTGCAGAGATTTCAATTGCGTAAGCTGGGCAAAGTACAGCGGCGACACAACCCAATACAATAGAGTACTGGAAAGGATGGGGCTTCTTAAAGACTCCAATTTTCCTGAAGAGCTAAGAGGGGCAGACATATGAGCCATTGGTACGACAAACAAGGTAACCCTCGCTATGAAGTGCCGGGGAAAAACGGGATGCGCCCTACTACTCTGAGAGAGGCAAGGAAGTATGGTTGGGTGCCGTCTGTCTCTACTGTATGGGGTGATGTTGTTCATAAGCCAATGCTCAATAAGTGGATGCAAAAAGAACTCATGGCTTCTCTATGGGCCGAAGCGCATTCTGCAAAAAACCTGAGCCAGTCAATGGGCTATCTAGAGTACGAAAAATTAGCCAGAGAAAGGTTCAGCCGCAACCAGCAAGATGTTATGAATAGAGGGACCATAATCCACGACCACTTAGAGCAATACTTTAAAAGCGGGAATGCTCCAGAAGGGTATGAGTTAATATGCCGGAACGTCCACCAGAAACTTAATGAGAGTTGCCCAGAGGGTGGCGATTGGGTTTCAGAAAAATCTTTTTCCCACCCCTCGGGATTCGGGGGAAAGGTTGACCTGATGAACGATGAATGGGTGGTGGACTTCAAGACAAAGGTATTTCCTGATAAACCCAACGTGAAGAAAATGGTTTATGACGATTATGGTGCGCAGTTGGCTGCTTACAACTTAGGGCTGGGAGGGACACGCAGGATAATGAACTTATTCATAGACGTTGGAGAAGGACACAGCGTTCTTGAATGGGAGCACGAGGACGTTGAAAGATTAACTAGAATGTTTTCTCATGCTCTCGCGTTGTGGAAGCTGATAAAGAAGTACGACCCATCATGGACTGATCTTAACTCTCTCTACCTTCAATAGGACAATGTAATCATGAATGTTAATAAAGTTATGCTAGTTGGACGAGTTGGAGCAGACCCTCAGATCAGAGAGTCTGCCAAAGGAAACATTGCTAATATTTCTCTTGCCACCAGTAGCGGTTATGGTGACAACGAGAAAGTTGATTGGCACCGAGTCACCTTCTTTGGCAAGATCGCTGATACTGTGAGCGAGTATGTGAAGAAAGGTCAGGAACTGTACGTTGAAGGAAGGATTTCCTACAGCAAGTACACTGACAAGAGTGGTGTTGAAAAGTACAGCACTGACATCATTGCCTACTCCATGCAGATGGGAAGGAAAGCTAATTCCTCTCCGGCCCAAAAGGACGATGATGATCTTCCGTTCTAATGGAAGAGCATCCGTGGAAGAAGGATCGGGAACAGGTCTTTAGAGTTTACCATCTCGCTCGACGTATCTGGGATAAGCGTTATGAGTTAACCCCAACAAAAGGGGTCACATGGGCTGATTGGTTTAAGGCTCACGCTGGAATGACCTTGGATGCATTCGCAGAATGGGCGAAAAAACACAGGTTGAGAGAAGCATGGAGCCGAAGCGTAAAAAAATCCGCCTCCGGGAAAAAGAAACAGGAAAAATAAAAGAACTATCATTCGTGCAGTATGACTCCATACAGGGTCACTGGTGCATCGACTCCAAGGGAAATTGGGAATGGTATGCTCATGACAAATGGGAGAAGGTAAAATGATTACCGAGTACCAGAAGATAATTCACAAGAGCAGGTATGCTAGGTATCTTGACTCGGAAGAACGCAGGGAGACTTGGGAGGAAACAGTCAATCGTTACTGCGACTACATGAGGTGGGTGTTGGCCGGGATTAGTGCAGATTTAAAACCTAAGCCTTATATCCATTTTCCTAAAGAAGTCAAGCAAGCCATCCTTGATATGGAAGTGATGCCCTCTATGAGAGCCTTCATGACCGCTGACCCTGATCCCGGAACAGGCGCTCTGACTAGAGACAACATGGCAGGATACAACTGCGCTTACCTTGCTGTGGACCATATAAGAGCATTTGATGAATCCCTCTACGTTCTTCTATGTGGAACTGGTGTTGGGTTCAGCGTGGAAAGGCAATTCATTAACCGTCTTCCGGAAATCGCTGACGAGTTTCATGAGTCAGACACAACCATTGTTGTTTCTGATAGCAAGATAGGATGGGCTAAAGGGCTGAGAGAATTGGTCAGCCTCCTATACCAAGGGATGATTCCCAAGACAGACTATAGTAGGATTCGCCCAGCCGGAGCGAGACTCAAGACATTTGGTGGCAGAGCGTCTGGTCCTGACCCTCTGGAAAGATTGTTTGGACACTACATACACACGTTCCAGAACGCTAAAGGCAGACGACTGAACAGCATAGAATGTCATGACCTCATGTGCTGGAATGGAGAGAGCGTAGTGGTGGGTGGGGTTAGACGAGCAGCAGAGATTAGTCTGAGCAATCTAACTGACGAAAGAATGAGACACGCAAAGACAGGCCAGTGGCATCTGGAAAACCCACAGAGGGCATTAGCCAATAACTCTGTGTGCTATACAGAAAGGCCAGACATGGGCATCTTCATGCGTGAGTGGCTTGCCTTGTATGATTCCAAAAGCGGGGAGCGGGGCATCTTTAACAGAGAGGCTGCTAAGAAACTCATGCCTGAAAGAAGAGACAAGGACCATGAATTCGGCTGCAATCCCTGTTCTGAAATTTGCTTGAGGAGTGCAGAAACGTGCAACCTTTCAGAAGTGGTGTTACGCCCAACCGACACGATTGATGATGTGTCTCGGAAGATAGGGTTAGCTACCATCCTTGGGACTATTCAATCCGCACTCACCGACTTCAGATACGTCAGACCGATCTGGAGAAAGAACGCAGAGGAAGAGAGGTTGCTGGGTGTCAGCTTCACGGGAGTGTTTGACTGCCCAACGGTGCTCAACGCTACCCCGAATCAACTGGAAGAGTGGAGGACATCCGCTATCAATGTAAACGAGAAGTGGGCTAGGCAACTAGGTATCAATCCGTCTACAGCTATCACCTGCATCAAGCCATCTGGGACTGTGAGTCAGCTTACTGGAGTGGCTGGGTCTGGCCTACATCCCTCGTACTCCAAGTGGTACATCCGAAGGATTAGACAGGACAAAAAAGACCCACTCAATCAGGCTATAATGGACGCAGGGGTCGAGTATGAGGAAGACCCATACAACAAGGAGGCTATAGTGTTCTCCTTCCCTATGAAGGCTCCTGCTAGGTCCAGAACAAGGCATGATGTTACTGCTATCCAGCATCTTGAGATATGGAAGAAGTTTGCCCTTCACTGGTGTGAGCATAAGCCAAGCGCTACCATCTACGTTGGAGAGGCCGAGTGGATGGAGGTGGGGGCTTGGTGCTACAAGAACTTTGATATACTCAGCGGAGTAAGCTTCCTGCCAAGGGCTGATGACGCTCACTCATACGAATCCGCTCCTTATGAAGAGATAACCAAGGAAGAGTACTCTATGTTTCCAAGGACCACACCAATAGACTGGTCCTCGGTGAGAGAGGAGGAAGATAACACCATCGGTAGCCAAGAGTTGGCTTGCACCGGAGACAAATGTGAGATATAGCTATGCCAGATGATAAAAGATGGGTTTGTAATGACTGTGGTTACATTATGTATGGGGAAGAACCTGAATTCTGCGAGAGTTGCTACTTAGAAGACATAGAAGAAGACGGAGGTGAATATGAGTAACCCATATTGCAGATTTAATCACGGTAGGATGTTAATGATTCGAGGAAAATTCTCTAAACTAGATGGAGGGCTAAGACAATACTACCACTGTCGAAACTCTTCCTGTAGTTACACCGCGCTTGAGCCTAGATTTGATGCCAAATTTTTTAAAGAGTTCGGGGATGACTACTATGAAAAAAAGGCTATTGAGGAAGGAATGATGGGAGTTGAGGATGATGACAAACATCTTGCTTGCTCTAATTATCCCAACTGTGATACAGAAGGATGTGGAGAACACTAATAAGTGGGAGATACTATGAGAACTCAATACGAGTCAAAAGAAGACAGAGCCATAGAGCAAAAGCTGATAAAGGATTATGTGTCTACCAGAGCCTTGAAGCTTCCTAAATCTTATGGGTTTGATTTCATGGTTCAGCATGGGCCTAAACTTCCGGAAGTATGGGAAGTAAAGCGTAGAAAAAAGAAATACTCCACATGGTTTGTTTCTCTCTTAAAACTTTTAAAGGCACAGCATTACGAGGCGCTTGGTATAAAAGCGTATGCTCTTGTGGAGATTGAGGGGAAAGTTTACACACTACGGTTCACTGAAACACCTTACTATATTGAATGGGGTGGAAGATCAGATAGAAACGATAGCGCTGATCAAGAGCCAATGGTTCATTACAGGTTAAGCAATATGAAGGAAATTGTCTATGAATTTAATGATCATCCCTGATGCGCACGTTCATCCGGATTACAATAACGAGAGGTTCAGGGCGGTAGGTCGGTTGCTCATGGAAGAGCAGCCTGAGTGCGTGGTTTGCTTGGGTGATCTGGCTGACCTGCCGTCCCTGTCCTCGTATGATAGGGGAACCAAAGGGTTCGAGGGAAGACGATATAAAAAAGATGTTGAATCCGCTATCGACGCACAGGAACTCCTGTTCGCTGAGATGAACAGATTCAACTCAAGAAAAAGAAAGAACGGCAAGAAGCAATATAGGCCGCGCCTAGTGATGTGTTTAGGCAATCATGAGGATAGAATAACTAGAGCCATCAATTCTCAAGCGGAATTAGATGGGACTATCGGGATAGAAGACCTCCAGTATGAAGGGTTCGGGTGGGAAGTTGTACCCTTCAAGAGGTGTATTACGATAGGAGAAATCACCTTCTCTCACTATTTCACTACTGGAGTCTCCGGCAGGCCCATATCTAGCATCCACATCGGGCATACACTTGTCACTAAGCTTCATTGCTCCGCCGTTCAAGGTCATTCGCATCTGTACAACCACGCAGAACACACTCGTCCTGACGGGCAAAAAATATTCGGCCTGTCTGCGGGTTGCTTCTCTCATCCCGAATACTCCGAAAGCTGGTGCAGAGATACAGAGCACCAATGGTGGAGAGGGATTGTAGTTCTGGAAGATTTGGATGGGGAGGGGTACTACGATGGGGTCAGGACCATAACCCTGCGCAAGATTATGAGGAAGTATACTTAATACTCTTCACGCATCCAGCGGGGAAGGCTGTGATAGAAGACCACTCCCCCTTCTCATCCTTGGTGTTTGCCACCTTAACAACATCTTTATTCTTCTTGATTAGGAACCCAGTAGTTTGTAGGGTTGGGGGGTTAACTTCATCTGGCTTTTCCCAACCAGCGGTTCCTATGATGTCTTGCCATTGGACAGTGACAAGAGGTGCCTTCTTCATTTTTCGAGCACATTGTCAACCCGCTCAACAAGCTTGACTCTCAAGTCCCTCATCTTATCTTTGAGGCGGTTTATCCTTTCCTCCTTCACATCATCGCGCAGAATTCTATTCATTAGAATTTTATTGCTCTCTTTCTGGAGTCTGGTGATGTCTCCAGCAATGTCCTTTCTGGTATCATCTAATTTGAATAGCTTATAGTCTTCGCTTTCTTTGAAGTTGTTGTAGTAATCTCCGCGCCCGTATACCTCAAGTATTCCATCATTCAAACCCGTAGCCATCCGTATGGATGACTCATATTCCTGATACTTGTCGTATACGAATCTATTCCTAGTTGCTGTCTCGTCAAAGAAGAACCTTCTGGCAAAGGGAACCTTAGTCCATTTGACCTCACCCGTTTCTCTATGAGTTAACCTTCCACCGCCGGGGGTAATCATCCATACGAGGTCGGTACTTCTCTCAACGAAACGACCAGCGCCACCTGCCACTGTCTCCCAGATATACTCGAAGACATCAGGAGGTATACTCACTAAACCAGCCTCGACTTTAGACCCAAAAGAAAGAACATTGAGTGCGCGAGAAACCCCTTTGGTGATAACACCAGTGGATGACCAGTATCTTTCAGAAGGAGGATCAGATGAACCCCATGCTGGGTCTTTGTATATTGGTTGCCCAAAATAATTCTCGTTGACAGCAAGGTCTATTAATGGGTCTGAGATAGTTGGGCTCACGGTTTGGAGGGCCGCAACGAACAGATCATCGCTGCTCCCAAAAGAGAACGGAACAAAAGACTCAGCGGCTGAGGACATAACGTGCATCGTTGCTCTCCCCGGATTAGTATGACCCATCATCAGGGCAGCTAATGTGTCGCCAATAACGTAGGGAATATTATATCCATAAGGAAGAGGAATCTTGAAGAAGGTATCAAAGCCCGGCAAGTAGATGTGGGCCTGCCTTCCTCTCGCTCTTAAATCAATCTGCCTGTAACGGTTGATACCATCTTCGTCATCACCAGCGAGAAGAGAATTCAAAATCCCTTGAGAGAAACTGAAGAGAGCTATGCTCCCCATTATCTTCTGCACACGAGTGAATCCTCTATCTCCTTTGGGTCTCCGGAACATTGCCTGAAACATTCTCACAGTACCCTGAACCGAGGCATTAAAGAACAAGTACAGAGAGTTTAGAGCGACTCCTTTCTCCCCTTTCTGGGAGAAGTTAACCGTGAGGTTTCGGGAAATATCTGCAGCCCTTCTCATGGCTCTCTCTTCCGTCATCCCATTGGCTATAAACTCGTCTCTCGCGTTCTTGTAGGTGGCCAGCCTCATAGTGTTTTCAAAAACAGCATTGTACTCGCCAACAAACTCCAGCATTTTGTTCTTGAATCTTCTGGCTCCAGCAGCTGTAGTGTCGTTGATGTAATCGTTAAGCTTCTTCTCGAACTCGGCTGCATCCCTGAAGGCAAAGAAATCTATGCGGCCTCCTTGCTCAGAGAACTCTTTAGCTAATGCGCTCCACTCAGTGTTGAACTTCTTATCTCTGATAAATTCTTTCAGCCCAACCCCAGCTAGTTTAATGTCTCTGAAGACTTTTCGCGTAAGCGCCTCTGTATCCTTGAACTCGGCAGTCGTTTGCTTAACTCCCTGCAAGTTGATCATTGCAGTCTGAAAGTCTCTGATAAAGTTAGTCAATACAAACTCAGGGTTGATGGAGGTATGAACAGCGCTGAACCACCTGTTAACTTGAGAAGCAAGCTGCATGAATGTCCCGGAGTCAGCCATGTTTGTGCGGTTGAACGCTTGGCCTATCCTCTTGTCCTTTACGAGGATCACCATTTCCTTCCCGTTCTGCTTGAAATGTATATTGTGATCCGGATCAGTCTGCTGTTTCTCATGAAGACCTAGCAGAAGATGGCCGTCTATCCTGTGATCTTCATACGTGTCCCTGTTCACCACAATGGCAAAATCTTTTAGGTCTTCCTTATTCTGCAAAATAACTCTGGAAAAAGACATCACCACTTTATTCTTTTCTACGCGATCAATCTGATGATCCATCCGCATAACAGAATGCGCCCAAGTGTTTTCAGCCTCAGTCACACGACCCGTTGCTGCTCTTGCTTCAACACCGCTGATGCCTAACTTTCCGGGCTTTAATGATCCCTCGAAGAAAACATCATTGTAGGTGATCCCTTCCCCGTACAATGGCACATACGTGTCTTTAAATCCTTTATCTGTATACGCCAGAGGGAGTGTACCGGGACGCTTTTTATTGGTCCGGGCAACCTCTTCTAGGTTCAGCAAGCCGCTCTCCAGCTGAAGCTCCAAGGTAGCTTTGTTAATTGCGTAAACGTACTTGGCAGCTTCTTGAAGGTTCTCTAGTTCTTTAGGAGAAAGCTTGTTTATTAACTCTTCCTTAATGCTTTCCGCATCTTTGTGCAATTCACCAGTTTTCTCAAGATGTTCTTGAGCAGCCTTTTTATCGCTAAATATCCCAGCAGAAAATTGATGACCGTTTTTCTCCTGCATCACCCTGTTACGATGAGGAGCGTGTTCGGCATAAAGCCACCAGTGCAGGTCAATCCCGCTCACCTTGTGCGTCTTCAAAAAGTTTTCAAAAGGCTGAACCATCTCGTCATGAAAGCGCCTGCGCTTGTAGTTGACTATGTTCTTGTAAGCCCCATGATAAAGAGACGGGAGATCGCCCTCGTTTATTACGCCCCCTCTCAACCGAATAGATTCTTCAAGCCTTCTTACGGCAATGAAATAATCTTCAATCCATTTCCTGATGTCATCACCGACATACATCTGGTATCTATGCTTGCCTAGCTTCCTGATAGGCTTACCAATGAGGGCGGGTCGTCCGGGCCTTATCTCCCGCACCATGAGGAAGTGCTCCCACCATCTTTCTGGGAACGGCATATCCTCTACAAACCAGCTACCTTCAAACCCCTTCGTAATGAGCGGGTCTTGATGCTCCCGCATACCAGCAACAAGTCTAGAGGCTCTTGCAGTAGTTGACGACTTATGCCCGAGATCACCAGAGTAAAGGGGAGTGTTGAGAAAGTTAGCCGCGAACAGTGCGTTCCCATCCGTGGAGAGGGAGGCGTATTTCCTTGCAGCAGCCTTAGCAAAGATTAGAATCTCTTGCGGTCCTATCCACTTCGGGTTGACCCACAACTTGAGACGAGCCAACCCATACAGGATTGCATCTACTATCGCCCTCCAGAAAGGGGAATCAGTCATAGCTTCTGACTCGACAATGTATGCCATTACCTCTTCGAGAATGAGCGCCTGATTCTTTGAATCCTTTTCGTTCATCTGGCTCTTTATCTTATCGTATAGCTCACCAATCTCCTGATCGGTGTTAGCCAAAACCGCGACCTGCATTAAGAGTTTCTGATAGAACTTCTTCCCCATAACAGCTTGCATACCATGAGAGCCAATCTCATGTAGGGCAACGGGAACAATACGATCCTCTGAAATATTATCCGCAATCAGCCACACCTCATGGTTAAATGTTACGGCCCTTACCCCAGAGGTGAAGTCAGAGCTATTGTCTCTAAGGTTAAGAGGGAGGTCTCCCTCGCTCTGGACAACACGAACAAAGTTAAAGATTTGAGTTCCCAAGGCTTCGTTTATTCTGTCTATAACAACAGTTCGATCCACCCCCTTTTCTCCAGTCCTTTTAAACAACCTATGAAGGAAACCATTCTCTGTATATTCCCCCTCCAGAACAAGAGAGTGGAGCAGTTGCCCCTTTTTAGCGTATAACGCTCGTTGTTTTAGAGCATCCGGCAGGTCTTCAAGCGCTTGTATATCTTTTGTTAAGCCAGCGGCTACCCCTTCTATTTGAATCTCTTCCAACCCCCGCAGCATTTCCGGAATAGGCAGTTCGTTAAGAGCGTCTCTTCTTGCTTTCTTTTTTAACTGGTTAGTTTCCTTGTCCGTTAGCTTCCCCGCTTCTTCCATCCGCTCTTTAACTAACTTACTCGTGAGCTTGTCCACAGCTTCAACATATTGCAAAGCGACATCTTGTGACTCTCTGTTTCTCGCCAGCAATTGAACCCCTGAGCGTTCCTCCCAAGTTTGTATTTTAACCCTAGTTTTCTCTCCAACATCTCCGGGAGGTGTTTCCGCCCCTTGAACCCTCTTGCTATAAAATTCCAGACCCTCAAGCTCTGTGATAGAAGCTTGTATTTTCCCTATCTTTTTCTTTTTAGCCGCCTCATCTTTATGTGATAGCTTTTTCTTGGCTTCCAGTTTCTGAATGTCTTCGTTAAGTCTAGCAATAGTCCTCTCGATTTTTGCTATATCTTTTTGTCCGGGTTTGGCGGTTGGGGTATAAGTAATTTTCTTGAGACCCAACCCAGTGACATCAATAGCGCGTCGTTCTTGTCTGCCGGTTGCCCGAACCTTTTTAAGCTCAGTCTGTTTTTTTGTCTTCCCCCATTTCTTTACATTCTTTAGCCCGGCATCAAGCACTGTCACCTTCACATCTTGTACATCATTCATCGCTCCGTCAGTAGTTTGAGGAGCGCTGCTTGTGTCAACCGAAGTCGGCCTTCCACCTACCTTGGTGAGTTTCCTATTCTGGATACCCGGAACACGAAATCGAATAACTCGGCCCAACTCTTTGGGGGAGGGAATGTCCTCCCCTACACGACCTGCAGCAAAGGGATACTTCCCAGCAGCAAGCTTCTGATAATAACGAGGTGTCCCAAAAACTTTTTTAGCTTCTTCTAGGGTTGAAAATTGTCGGGAATTCTCAGGAACAAAAGGATCGCTTACTTCGTACAGCTGATACATCTGCTCTTCTTTCCCATTGGGGGTAAAGGAAAAATAAATCCTATCTATAATAACCCCATAGGCATTCTTCCATTTGGCGGAGGCTATTATTTTTGTAAATTCACCAGCCCTAAATTCTTCTTGCTCAACGCGCCTTAACCCCTCTCCCTCCATAATCCTTCCTAACGTAACTGGTGTCGCAAGGTCTTTAGTTGCTCTCTCCACCATCTCTTGAGCGCCCTCAAAGTTCCTCTCGTCACTCTTGACGAACTCCCAGTACCTTCCTTCCCTCCAAGCTTTGGGCCAGCGCTTCCCTTCATATGTGGCGAACCGCTTGATTGATCGACGCTCTACAGCTAGTTGAAGTTCCTCGTAACGGGTCTTCAGCGCTCTGTATATTAAAGCCTCGTCTGTAACTTTTAATTTGCTCTTGTCTAACAGGAAAGCTATTTGAGGCTCATCAGATTTAAGTACTAATTTCTCCGCGACGGCTCTTACTTGCCCTCCGGTTTCTGAGAGTGGATACCATGCGTCAGTCGGAGTTCTCAGCAGATCAAGGGTATCAATGTCTTGATTCTCTGTGACTTCACCCGCAACACGAGCAAGCTTATCTCGTCTGGTCTCTTTCTTATACCTCTTCTGAGCATCCTTATATAAACGCTCAAGCCCTTCTTCTGCTGTGATGGTGCCAGCGTCTACCTTCTCTTGCAATTCTGCGGGGAGCCTAAGGAGAGGTCTTCCAATAAGAGTTCTTCCTTTAGCTATCTCATAGAATTTAACCTCCCTACTGTCTTGGATACGCTGAATTTCCGTCTCCAATTTTGAGGAACTCATTCGTCCAGCCGCTGCAGCCTGCCTAGCCTTCGCAACCTCTTCGTCAACCTTCTTCTCTGCTTCTTGGATGACATTCCTGAGCATAGCAAATCTTCGGTTGCCTATCCTACTTTCGGTGAATTCTCTATAGACTCCTCGATAGGTCTCTCCCTTTGACGCTCTCTCTATAGAAGCAGGAGTTCCTTGTTCACGCTTCCTTTTGTCTTGTTGCGCTATGTTATATAATTCGTTCTCTTTCTGAGTGTTAATTCCTTTCTGGCTGTGCTTTGTTACAACAATCTGGTCTAGGGAGGCTTCTGTTTTTCTCCCCCCTCCAACAGGCTCAATCAGAAATACATCCTTTTTCTTTTTGTGAGTCCCAACAATGTTGAACTCTGTCTCTAGAAAATTCCCAATCGCTATCTCAAGTTCCAGTTCTAGAATATCTAGACCTTCTCTCAATTCCGCTTCACTTTTTTCAGCAACAACAATTAGTTCATGAGAAGGACTTACTGTAACAATAGGTTTAGCATGAACTCTTTTCTTGAAAAGCTTCCCGAGGCTATCAAGTTTTCTCTGGGACTCAGCAGATAGTTCGAGTTTCGTCGGTCTTGCTGCCCCGCTTCTCTGGGCTAGTTTAGGAATAGCCCGTCTTATAGCCATCATAACTTCGTGATCAATGGTCTTCTTGCCGGGGAAGAGTTGTCCAAAATATTCATGGGAAAGCCAACCCTTCTCGTTAGCCAGATCAAATAACTCTTGATCAGTGTACCCCCAGTAATTCCATATCTCATCTGGAGATTTAACATCTTGGAGTACTTTTTCGTATATCAACTCTACGGCAGCTTCCCCTCGTCTTTCAAAAAGCTCATTCGCTTCTTTGGTAACTACATCCAGAAAGGTGGGGCGATTAGGTTTCTTGTCTCCAAGAAGCCTCTTCAATCTGATAATTTTCTCAGATACTATGCGAACCATCGAGCCTTCCTTTTGCATCTCGGAGGCCCATATGTTTGGCCTCAACTGAACTTTCGATCCAATGGCTACTTCCTTGGGGGTGCGAGGAGGGGCAGAGATTCTTGAATTAAAAGCAGCTTCAGTCTCGTCATACCCTACAGTGAACGCCCACCTTCCCCTGCTTTGGCTCCCACGTAAAGAGTCATAAACCTTTTCAGGGGTAGCTATCTTAGCTCCCTTCGGCATTTTTAATGCGTGTTTCTCATTCTCGGGATCGGTCAAGTACGCTCTATTCTCAGCTATATACTCCCTCATATTTTTCTCATCTTTCGGCGTAAAGATCGCGCCCTCTTCCTCTAAGATAGCAGTTAACTCTTCGGCGCTGATTGTGACATCGCTATACTGATCAATGATCTGATCATAAAGAAGTTTAGCTTGAGATTTTAAGTCCTCTACAACCTGTTCTTTGGATTCTTGAAACGCGATCTCTGGTGTCGTGCTTCTTAAAAGCCTTTGATATAGTTCAGACAGTCTGCCAAGAGATATGTAATTTTGTTCTTGTACGGTGGTTGGAATAGCCATCCACATAACACTGTCTGTATCTTCCTTGGTAAATTCCGACCCCTCAAGGGTAGCCATGTCAATCCTGTTAGCCACCTCCATAGATGTTTCTTTAACGCGACCCCTCCTGCGAACAACACCAATGTACTTGGATCGTATCCCAAATTCCTTAGCAACCTTAGCTAATTCTTCTATGGGAATATCCTTAATGACTCCATACATTCTTTTAAGCTCATCAAGCTGGGCTATAATTTCTAGATTTCTTTGGTCATCGACATACTGCTGCCCAATAAGCTGATCGTTCTTATCATAAGCAAAAAGACGAGCAACTCCCATTCTTCCTTCGCCCGGTTTCTTGTCCCGCATATAGGGGATTCTATTGCCGTCTTCATCTAAAAGGTATTTCCCTACCTCTTCAATCTCTCCTAAACTGGTTAAGTCTGTTCTCTGTTGCTCCTTCTTCGCAGCCCACTCAGGATTAATCTTGAAAGCTAACAGCTGCCCTTTGGGAGGGCGCTCCCTAACAGTGTAGGTTCCCGAAGGGGCTATGTTTACAATTGCGTCTGTTCCTCCTTTCTTGGTAGCCTCCTCTATTTCCTTTTCGGTTATCTTGGCTTGCCAATTCTTCTCGCCCCAAATGCCTTTTCTCTTAGCTATCCTCCGGAGAACTGTCTCGGCTTTAAGGTTAGCGATTGTTAGAACAGCCCCAGAAAATTGAGGGTCTGCCGTTTCTAAATCTATACGAACCCCTAGCGGATCAAGAGGAATACGAACCGGGACACTCACTCTCTTCCAAAGTTTAAGGTTCCCATCTTTATCCTTATGCGGATATTTTTTATCAACCTCTATCCATTCAACCTCGGCCAACGATGGGTGAACCGCAATTCTTTTACCATCTTTCCCGGACACATCCAAGAGAAGCTTTTCAAAGTACTCAAGCTCATAAATATCAGGACCATCCGGGAGATACATACCAAGCAACTTCTGAACCTGCCCTCTCCTGTCCCAAGGGAACTCAGACGGGATGACAATGTTATCTCCTAGATCGCTTCTGGCATAATCCTCAAGAACAAGAGCCTCAAATTCTGAAGACTTTGCAAAATCAGCCAGATCAGAATTTGTGACTGGTGCTGCCGCCCCCTTAATATCGTAACCCTTTTCATCCGCTTCCCTTATAACCTTGCCATGTCCATTTTTACCAGCCCAGACTGAGAGTACCGGGACGGTAACAGCTTCTTCCGGATATCCCTCCGCTCTGAACCCAGCCTTGCGTCTAGCCTCTGCTGAAGGTATCCCTTTCGCAATAGGTATCCTTCTAGTTTCAAATCTCCTTCTCTTCCTGATTTTTACGCCATAATCTTTCTGCGTTTGACGTTCTAGTTTTCTAGGACTGGGCTTTAATTCTGCTTTCTTTTCCCCTGCTAGTATCTCTTTTCTACGGGCTAAAGCAACTTGTGTTTGCTCACCAGTTAATGCGCCCAACTCCCTTATGCGTTCTCCACGCCGAGCCTCTTCCCCTTCAGTAACAGCAGCTATTCTATCCGCTTCCGCTTTCCTTTCAAGCTGTGTGTTAAGCTGAAGATTGCGAACCCTTGAAAGAATTGTATCCAGTGGAATCCCATACTTCTCTACCAAGGATACAGCTTCTGCAATATTCTCTTTGCTGACAAATGGGTCTCTTCCTGCGGCTTTCAGAGCCTCAACAGCAGCGGCTATATTGCGAAACCTCGCTTCCTCTCTTGCAGCTTGCCCCATTTTACCGAGGCCCAGAGCTTCAAATTCCTCTAAGCCTACAGCTTGCCTTATATTCGCAAGAATATCTCCCCCAATGAAATCTTCAATCGCCTTGATTAACCGGGCTTTCTCTTCTCCGGGTTTTCCGCCTAAACCTTTCCATCTGGGGAATCCTTCTTCTTCGGTTATCCTTCCATGTCTCGCAACAAGAGATGTTTGAGAAGCATCAGGAGCAATCACTATACTTAACCCATCTAGTATTGACGCTATCTCCCCTTGAGATAATTTATCTACAACAGGAGAATACATCTCTCCGGTCTTTTGATTAAAGCGAGGCTCTATAAGGGCCAAATATCTTTCGAGAAGGGTAGATTTTTGAAGTTCTTTTAGTTCCTGCCTCTCTGCTACAGCGGCCTTAACCTGCGACTTCGGCATATCTCTCATGGTCTCATGAGCAGAAGCTAGAGTTAACTGAACGGCAGTCAGTAAATCAGCCCTTTGGTCAGTAGCCGCGCCCTCTCTACCAAATCGTGCTCCCTCTCCCGGTTCTGTATAAGCTATCCCGCCAATCCAATCATCAAGCTGTTTCTCTCTGGCCTTCGGGTCTTCAACCTCCAGATCAACAGGCGCACCTGTCTCGTCTGCGGGTCTTCCGCCTAAACCTAGTTCTGCTTCCAGCTGCTCAATATCTACCTTTAGCTGTGCTGATTTTAGTCTTCTTTTCTTTGCTGCTTTTGTTTCTTTTGGAGGGATGTCTAAAGCACTTGCTGCTTTTTGACTGGTTGGGTCAACATATGAAGTCTTTTGACCCCGAGGGGCAGGATAAGAGAGAAGTGGGTCTGGCATCTCGTCGGGGGGTGTCCATACTGCACCGCCACCCGGTTCAAATTGTCCAGCGCTGGCTAGACCACTATCAATATCCTGTAAATCTTGTGCTGTTAAAGTTGGTTTGATTCTTTGTGGAAGTCTTCTGGGTCCGGTTCTCCCAAACCCGCCAAGGCCAGCGCCAAGAAGAACGCCAGCGGCTCTAGCTTCCATCCGTTCTGCGACTTGCTCTGCTGTGATTGGGACTATCCCATAAGCGTAGTCCACATACTCTTTAGCAAGATCGTTATCATTCAGAAAGTTGACCGTTGCGGCCTCGATTACTGTCTGAACATCTTCTACAAGTCCTTCTGTTGCGCCCAGTTCAAGAGCGCGATAAAAGCGACTTCTCCACTTCTTGTCTCGGAGAAATCTATTTGCGATATGGCTTCCAAGGTCTCGGCTCTTGCCCATCGCCCTGATAACTTTTGAGCCGGGCCAGAGATCAAGTGAGCCAGCAAGCATTCCAGAAAGACCTGTTATGACTGGGTTGTTCTCTCCCGTTTCAAGAAGAGCGCTAGAATATATCTCTCCGGTATTGAGAAGAGCGCTGCTTAATGCAACCCCAGCAAGAGAACTTCTATTAAAAGCTGTTGCTGGCATCAACCCTATCGCTCTACCAAGGGCAACCCTTCCCAATAAGGAACCCACGCCACCAGTGACAAGAGTGCCTAAGGCCATAGCGGCAAGATTGGGAACCTGCTTTACCGCTTCGTTAATTCCCCAGAGAGCGTGGGAGCCAATAGTTCCCTGTTCTTGGGCTTCTGCCCAGCTGTGAGGACCAGTGTATAGGGCTTCCAAGGATGAGATGTTATCCTGCATATCATAGACAAGATTCCGCGCAGCTATTCTCTGACCAACTGCAGCATCTTCAAACCCGGCTTTCTCCAGAAGAGAAGCTCCCATTCCCTGCATCCACGCTCTAGTACCACCAAGCTGCTCAAGGCCGATCTGCCAAGATAGTGCTAGGTCTCCAGTGAGAGAACCCTCTGGTTCCCCCGATGCCACATTGGGCATCTCATAGAGGGGAGGAAGTGTTGGGACTTCAAAAGCCGCCATTTAAATTACCACCCTCTTCTTTTCATCGCGTCTGGTGAATAATCTTTTCCTTCTCCTTTTCTAATCAATCCCCCTTGGAAGTTATGAGGCTCGTGAACCCCACCATAAAAAGGTCTCCCCGGAAAGGCTTCTTCAGCTTCTTCTTGGGTTTGCGGTCCCCTCGGGTCCATGCCAAACATTCGTCTCCAGTACTCTTCTCCATAGATCGGATCATACACAGTATAGGGAGCCTCATAGGGGTTGCCATACCACATGGAGGCTAATCCCGCACCAATCCGGCCCGGAGCATTTATTAATGTAGCTGGGATATCCCCCAAATAACCTGCAGTTAAAGCAGCCCATTCACGACCCGACCGAGGCATTCCTTCTGTCATCTTTCCTTTAATTCCAGAAATATCTTTTTGCAAGAGTTCATTTACAAGAGCCTCTCTAAAAGATTCTCTCTCTGTCCCGCCAAGACCTACTGCATTAACAATCTTACCAACACTTTTCATGGCCTCTTTGTAACGCTTAGAGCTTTTATCTTTACCAAGAGAGGTAACTAAGTCTTTTAACTCCTGCCCCTTCAATCTTGAAAGCGCGGTTTCCGCAAGAGAAGCAAAATCTTTCCCTTTAGGCTTCGGACTCTTAATCCCTTGAGATTCATAAACTGCTCTCCAAGCGGCATCTGCTCTACCTTGTTGCCTGACTACCAACCTAAGAGCCTCTGCGCCGCTTGTCATATTTCCTTCCTCATCCCAGTCTGGCGGATTCTTAGCAAGCTCAGTTCCTAGAGAATCGAGATGCTCTGATTCTAGCTCGGCTCTTTTAAGAAGAGCCTTATAAACATTTTCACCTTTTTTAAGTTCTCCAGCTTTCCTAGCAGTCTCCTTTTCAGCGGCCCCTGTATACATCAAAGCGCCAATCTGCTGTTGTCTTAACAGCCCTTGTGAAAGAGCGTCTAATCCTTTTGACCAGTTTATAGCCATTAAATAACTCCCATGTCAGGTGGGGCTTCCATTTCTGTAGGGATGCCCATTTTAGTAATAGCTTGTTCTTCTGGGTAGCCACCTTCTATAGCTGAAGCGGCCAAATCTTGCAGTCCTTGAGGGTTCATCTGAGAATCTCCCATCTCGCCATATTTAATAACCGCATGAATAAGAGCTTCTCCTTGATCCTGCTGCGCTATTTGTTCGCTTTGGCCTTTATATATTCCCTCGTTCTTGGCTAACTCAAACAAATCGTTTACTACATATGCCGCTAAGGAAAAAAGTAAATCTCTTGAAATGGGGTTGTCTCCTGCGTCAGAAGCCTTCACTTCCCTATTAACCATTCTTCCAGCGGTCTGACCAATAGTCTCATTAAGGTTAGACTGTCCCGACCTTAACCTCTCTACAACAGAATCATAACCTTCATCCCAAATAAAATCCTTAATGCCTCCCAAAAATATATCAACCTGCTTTGCTTCCTGATCGCTGGGTTCAATAAGGCCATCATCAACATCTTGCTCTATAGGGGCGGATGCACCCAAAAGACCTAGAGTTTCATCCTCAACAGTTCTGCCCGGTGGCCTTTCAAACCCTCTGACTGCATCTTTAATAGCCATTATGACAATCTCCTTTCACTTCCTCGCGTGATAAGACCAGCACCCGTGCCTAACCCAGAGGCTCTTGGCGCTCCAGTTTCAAACTGACGAGTGGAGGATCGACCAAAAACAGGCTCTCCAATTGACTGCTGCATCGCCGCCATTTGAGGCATTTGAGGAGCAGTAGTCGCAGCGCCTAAAGTTTGGCTCGGCATTAAGGAGGGATGGCTCTGCTTCCAGTCTACAGGAAGGTTACCAGAAGGCGCTCCATAAGAATATTTAAGCTCCTCCATCTCTTTCGCAGCGTCTATGTTCATTTGTGCTAATTCTTTATTAGCCGCAAGAGTTTTATCCAATAATTTCTCTTCCATAGCAAGCTGCTTTTCTTCTTTATTATCTAAAAAGCCAGCAGCCATTTGCACTCCAGTAGAAAGCATATTCATCTTAGTCATATAGATGAGAGCATCTCCTGTGGTCATTCCGCTTGCAGGAGCATTATTCGCTGCAATCCACTTAGTAATATCAGCTGCAGAAGCTCCCGCTAATGATATACCTTGACTTGCGGCTAAAGCGTTTCTTGAGCCAACTACATAGTCTAGACTTGTACTAGCAGCGCCGCCAGTATAGGTTCCCAATCTCCCTCCGGCTTGCGCTGCCGCTAATCCTGTAGTCTGCGAAGAAGAAGAAGGAAGAAACAACCCACTGATCCCTTTGCCTATTACTCCTAAACCTTTAGAGAAATTGGCAACCCCGAAATCAAAGGCACCTGTAGCGCTAGAAGTAAATGCTCCAGCTGCCCCTCCCGCTCCTAGCATAGCAACACCAGCCCATACAGCAGCTGCAATTATCAGAGCCGGGCCAATCTTCTTGACTACTTTCTTTAATCCTTTGCCGATTTTCTTAACAGCCTTTCCAATTGATTTTACAACGCTACCCATAATTTACTCCTGTGGAAGCACGAAAGAATCCCCGATTCTAACTGCCCCCATCCTTTCATAAAGTGTTCGAGTTCTATCCTTGTCACCAATTCCTGAATTGATTCCCAGCATTATTTCTTTAACTCCGCGATTTTCTTTAGACCAAGATATAAATCTTCGCATCAATTTAGCCCCCCATCCTCTCCCTTTTTCTGTAACATAGAAAAATAAATCTGCCGCTTGCTTCTTTCTTGAGTACCATAGCTGATGAGTGACACCAATTAAAGCCCCTTCAATTTCTCCATCCAATTCAACAACGACAACAAAATGCTCCGCAGATAAAACGCATATCTGAATATTAGTTCTTAAAGTCTTGGGGTCTAATGGAACATTGTTGGAAATGGATTTAGTGTGGGCTTCCTTGACCACTCCCATTATCCCAGAGATATCCTTGCTCTCTGCTTTTCTAATCAATTATCAAACGCCAAGTTGAGGCCAACCTCCTCCGCCTTTAATAAGATCAAGCATTCTCTTCCAATCATCATCCTTCGCTCCGGGAGCGGTGGCGATTTGCATAACCCAATCACCATACTTGCCCCAAGCGCCAAATGATTGAGCCATTAGTTCAAGCTTGTAGTTAAGAGCGCCTTGAAGCTTTGTAAGCATCTTATCATAAGCGTATTTATTAGCTTGAGCCTTTTGCTCGTTAGTCATCTGAGTGTTAAAGTAAAGATTATTTTGAAGCGACTGAACTTCCGCAGTTGCAATTGGAAGCGCAACATCCAGAATAGCATTCATAACAGCTTCTTGTGCTAGTGAACTATTTACAATTCCTCTTTTCTGCATTTGCTGAAGAGCTTTTGTAGAAGCAGCCTGAAACAAAGGGCTGTTCATATTGATGACTTCCTGTAATTTATTAGACAAATCCATCTCGTCAGTTAATGTAGCCATATCAAAAGGCTCAACATCAACCGTGTACACAGACCCGGTAGGGTCAGTGAAATCTGGGGCTGGGGGTGGGGGGGCTGGGGGAGCAGAAGTTGGAGGAGCTTTAGGGGCAGCAGAAACAGCCGCAGTAACAGGTCTAGAAGAACCAGAGCTTTTTTTCTTGACTGCTCCTCCTAATCCTCTTCCCTCTCCTTTACCATACTCCCAATAATGCATTGCCCCAAATTCAGCGGGAGAAATTTTACCCTCAGGATAGGTTTTTGCATAATGTGCTTTAAGGTCTGGGTATGCTTCCATATACTCAGCATATACTGGGTCTTTAACCCCTGTGCTTCCTGCCGGGCCCGGGCCATAGGGCTTAGACTCAGGCATCCCTCCTACTCCGGGTTTTCCAGTATAGCCTGAGCTTCTGGAACCAGTTGTCGTTGCTGTCTCCCCAATATCACCACCTTGCCTAAAATGGGGGGTGCCCTTGTAAGCGGCAAGGGAGTATTGGTCCGCTGGCCAGCCCAGCTGTTGCGCTCGTGCTTTCCACGCTGCGTAAGATTTTGCCATAATTTATCTCCTAACTCCTCTGGGTGTAAAATCTACAATAGCCCCTTGAAGAGTTATTGGCTTATCGTATACAGAACTGTTGCTAATAATTAATCCCATGTTCGTTCCTATCCCGTTTATCTTAACCCTTTCAGATGCGACAACTGTTACTCCAGTGCTGCTATTGCTTATGTCAGCTTCCGACCATTGATCTGCCGCAACAGTCACCGAATAAGCGTCAGAAATTGGAGAGGTCTTCGGAGTAAAAGTACCTCCGAAATCATATGACGGTGTTACAGTTAAAGTCGTGGATGTATCGGCATTAACTTCTAACCCTAGTTCTCTAAACCTTTTTCTAGAACCCGGAGAATCATAATGATAATAAGCTGTCCTAACAAAAGAAGAAACAGTGCCGCCGTCAAAACTCGTTCCAGAATCTATTCTCCGAACATACCCGTCATCAAAGCCTCCATATAAAACCTCAAATCCATTGGAGTCTTCTGCAGACGCAAGACACTTAACCTGATGGTCCAAAGTAAAAGGCATTAACCCCTGATTCTTTTTATTTATAAAAGTCATCTCAACGCCAGTCTTATCGTCAAAATATAAACGATATTGATTCTTCCCTCTAACCCTCAGGGAGCCAATAGCGTTGTCTTTTTTAGTTTGGATATACGGGTCAATCTTATCTGAAGCAACAGCAGACTGGAAATCTCCAAAGTACTGAACAGTGAAGATAGAAGTAATCCCTCTATCATCCAAGAAGAATGTCTGGTCCATTTTTTGAAGAGTATAAGGAATCGCCCCGGCTCCAGCGTGAAATTTTCTCAACTCCCAATCAGCAGAGGATGTTCCGTACAACATATACGCATCATTCCTCGTGAAAACAGACATAACGTTATTAACTTCTGTAGAAAATCCACTAACATTATCACCTATTCCAAGTTCCGATGCTCCCGTGAGAGCGCTCCACTGATTGGGAGCGACTATACTGGAATGCTGAATAGACCCATTAGGGAAAGAATAGAATAAATGTTTTTGATGTGCCGCAATATGGTCTGGAGTATCAGGGTTCATTCCCGTATGGATTGGAATAAAGGTTGTCCCATCCCAAGAAAATCCCTTGCCAACTGTATTAACCCCGTACATCGTTATTCCAGTGGTCTCTCCACGGAAATTATAATTCGTCAATTCGTATTGACCACCAGCAGGTAATGACAAAGAGTACTGAGTGCCATCTGCTGTGGCAACCGTAGTAGAAGTTGGTTCTGATGCCCCATTAACTAGAGCACGTTGAACACCACCAACATTTATTGGTTCGCTATCAGTCCAAGTTCCGCTATTATCTTTTATCGAGATAAAACCTGCCGCATCACTACCAGCCAGCGATCCGCTATTAATTGTCACGCTGGTCACTGTAGCAGTCTTTCCTGAGGTTGCCCCTGTAATGGTATCTCCAACTTCTATCTCTATTGATCCCGTATCGAAAGCGAGGAGAGGCATACTCAAAGTTTCGTCGTCTACAAAGGTGCCGGTAATATTCGTTAGCACCATCACACCTGTACCACCAGTACTCCAAGCGCCATAATAGGAGATTCCCATTAAATCTCCCTGAGCGCCTCCGGCCCCAACAATAGTAGTAGGAGTCCCAGAGTCTCCGGGAACTGGTTCTCCATTCGCAGCAGTACCATCAAAGTTTAATCCAGTCCCGAGATCAATTTCTGTCCATCCAGTAGAAGTTGATTTATACATCCCGGCACTAGCGCCACCGGATTTATTTCTAAAAGAATAAACATCGCCATTAAAAACCCAAACACCAAGAACGGCCCCTTCTCCGGGGACCACTTGAATAAGACTTCTCTGATCTTCTATAGCTGTTCGTGCTTCAGCAACAATAGTAGACCCGTCATAAATCTCCCTCAATACGGGAGGTCCATAAGAAAGGGCAGTGGCAAG
>Ga0080013_1001940_pt1 | contig 25754 bp, 44 predicted proteins | sample ETNvirenome_6_85_FD_69236 | JGI IMG/M metagenome (GOLD analysis project Ga0080013, IMG submission 69236) | Marine viral communities from the Pacific Ocean - ETNP_6_85 (SPADES assembly) (version 2) | ecosystem: Environmental > Aquatic > Marine > Oceanic | place: Pacific Ocean | collected 2013-06-19
TATATTCTTCCCCTGTTAGTATTGCTTTTGCTAACCTGTGGTTTCCATCTAATACATAGGAAAATTCTCCATCCTTTTGAACTAATATTATGGGATATTGTAAATCAGCTTTCATTATCCTTTCTTCATCCTTTGTAACCTTATCTAATTGTGACCTTAATTTATTCTGTAAATCACTAACGCTAATATTCCTAACATTATCACCTATATAATCTACTATATCTCCTATGGTTATTTTACCATCATCGTCTTCCCATGCAGTATCTTTCCAATCTCCTTCATTAATTGATTCTTTAATTATATTATATAGTGTATTAATTAGTTGTATCATTTCATTTACCATATCTACTACTCCAGAGTAATATACAACCATGCTCCTCTATATACTTCCTACCCATCCCGTCTTCATAGTCTCTCCAGAGTTTCTGCTTTATTTTGGGATAACGACTATTGAATTCCTCTAGATTACAGAAACGTTCTGGTTCAGGGTCTAACCATGTGTTAAGTAAGGCAGTAAATACTTTATTAGTAACAAGTTTATCACCGCTACCTATATCAGCCCACCATCTCTTGTAATTACCATCTGCATCATATCTATTATCGAATCCTATTATGTGATGACCTTCTAAATCATAAGGAGACCCAGACCCTCTCATGTCTTCTTCTCTAACAATTTTCTTTATTGTATTGATTAGTTGTGTTTCTGTTAAGGTTATCTTACGTCCCACGATTATATATTTTCATTTATTAATTTAACTACATCTCCCACATTCACCGATGTGTCACCGTTGAGTATTTTATTTACTATTACCTTTACTGCTTCATGTAATTCTTCTGGTGTCATATTCTTTTTTAATATAAATACTAACACTTGTGTATGTATACCATTTTTTGTATCTTTGCAGTATATTTAAATAAGATGAAAAATAGTGACATTACAGATTACCTTTCCCCTGAACGGCTTTATCAGATTGACCAAGCGGTCAATAGACTTGCCCGTTTGAAAAGAAAACGTTTTGCCCGTAGGGTCAAGAACGTGGTTCTATTCCGATAATATATTACAGTAAGATTATACATACGTTCTTTGACATGTTGAACCATTGAGTTAACGTCAGTATGGCCTCGGTCATTAGTGAGAACTTTATTGAATGGTATTTCATGTAAGTGTTTATCTATATGTTACCCATATTTTATCTATATACTGTATTCCCGACTGCTTTTTATTATTACCGACTATTTTTATTTATGTCCACGAAACCTGATATCATGTACATATAATATTCTCATGTCCATGGTAACGACGACTTAGTGTAATTACCCGAACGATAACAACAAGTGAGTGTAACTACCCGAACGATAACAACAAGTGAGTGAGTCCACATTAACGGAAGGACCGTAGGGAGTGAAGTGACCATGACCGACACGTAGTGGAGGGAATAAGGGAATGGGGAGGAACTGAGTTGTTGTTATCTTATAATGTTCTCCTTATATAAACGATAAGATAAAGTAGTGGGACCAGCATAGATTTCTTCATCACCTTCTTTAATCATGGGTATAACAATCTTTCTACCACCGTAGTAAGTCTTATCTTTAACGACAGTACCATCATAAATCTTATCATGAAGTTTTATCTTAACATCAGTAAGTTTACGGGATTTAATGAATTTACAAAATAACATATCCCTAATATATGAATTAATTCTTTAGAAGACAAATATATTTATTAATATGGTTGACCTTTTATTAGAAATACAGATTATGTTATTGTCTTATTTGGTCATCCGTCTAGCCATACATCAAATAAAAAAGAAGTAATGATTATATCAGAAGAAGAAAGAAATAGAATTAAAAAATTACACCGGAACCAGTTTGTACTTAAAGAAGGGTTATCTATTAGTCCTGAAGGAGACTTGGTGGATGATGGTGAACAATCACAACCATTAAATGAAGAAGAATCTCAAGAATGTTATGTTGCAGCAGAGGACGATGAAAAAGTATGGATGAAAGAATTATCTACAAATACAAATTCAAGGTGTAAGGGAATGAAAGGTAGACGAAAAAAACAATGTAAAATAAATGAAATTCTACGGGATTATGAACAAAAACTTCAAAAAAGAAATATGCCAAGTTGTCGAAAAGGAACATGGATTAGTACTAGAGTGAGAAAAAAAAGAGAGTGGCTAGAATTTAGAATGGGATTAAATAAAAAATGAAGTATCTAAAAAAAATAACACTAGTAGGGTTTATTCTCTTCCTCCTCATTATAATAACCTTTACTGTATTCTGGATTTCCTATCAAGTAAGTAGTTTGCCGACCGGAAACTATTTCCCTGAAACAGAAGAAGAGATTAATGAGTCTTACCCTTAAGAAAAGAATTTGATTACTGCCAAGGTAATGCCTACTAAACCTTGTACTATTAGAAATATGGTTATGGCTTGAGTTTTAAAGGTCTTTAGGTCACCCACTTCTTTAATGGTTTCTTTGAGTTGGGTTGGTGAAGCGACTTCATCGATTGAACTCTTCCAAGTTTTGAGGTCCCTTACTGCTTCTTCTTTACCTTTTAAGACTGTCATGTCTTTTTTAAGGCCCTGAATTTCTCCAGTTAATTTTTCAATCCCATCGTTAAGGCGTTCCAATTCGTTAATAACAAGCTTGGAATATTCATTCCAACCATTCTCTGTCTGTGACATTACACCAATTTTTTAATTGCTTCATATTTATCAGTTGAGCAGGTATCTTTACATTCAATGATAGATTCAAGCTTCTTAATCTTTTTTTCCTGTTCTACATAACATGTAATGTCAAATGCACATCCTGTTACTCCAGTAATTATACCTAAATCATTAAGTAAAGGTGTACAATGGGTGTGCCAAACACAATCCATAAATTCAAAATCATAGGTATTTGGAGTTCCCTTTAAGGCTTTAATATGAGCAGCAATTGGTTGGAAAGTTTCATCATCCGTTTCGAAATACTCAAAGAGACTTATCCCCACACTTTCGGTGGCTTTTAATCCCAATTTTTTTAACCCTTGACCCGCTGATAGAGTAAATATTAATTCACTATCTACTGCCCACATAACTATGCTCGCGGGAGAATTATCGAATACCAATTTAACTAATTTATCACGTTCCCAGAGTTCTTCATCACGCATAGTGAGTTGCTCTGTAAGTTCTCTTAAATATGGTAATTGACCATTATTATTAGACATAATAAAATAAATGTTTTATATTTATAAATATGAAACAACCTAAAAAAAGAGGAAATATCTCAACAGAAAGTCTCAAACAAAGTAAAATTAATGCCCTTGAGAAGTCATTTGAGATGTTAGTAGAAATAGGTCCTGAAAAATGGACCCAAAGCTATACTCTGTCCCACGTGGATAAATTACATCAATTAGAACAAATGAGGGAACACTTTCAACTACTGGAAGAATATGAAAAATGTCAGTATGTAATGGATGTAAAAAAGTCTATAGATACTCATCGATTTATGCTCTAATATTTGGTAAAGTTAAAGATTTTGATTATCTTTGACTTAACAATTAACCCTAAAATTTACACGTAAATGAAAACAGTAAGATTAAAAGATTTGCATATACCTAAAGAAGTGTTGGTCCCTATGAAAACCAATACACCATTGGATGAATTTATTTCTCCACGAGGTGGGTTTTTGCCTTCCACTGTATACATTGTAGTTGGGGGTGCAGGAACAGGAAAGACTTCATGGGGTATCGATACCTTATATAAATTAAGTAAAAATTATCCCCAAAAGAAATTTTTATACATTTCGGGAGAACAAGATGAAATTGATAACTATGAGTTGGCCCAATATATTCCCGGTCTTAAAGAATTAGAAACCTTATATCTGGCAGGTACTAGAAACCCACAAAAACTCATTACAGACACTTTAAATGAGGGGTGGGATATGGTTCTCATCGATTCATTAGAGGTAGTAGCAGGCCGAATACAACTCACTACTCCGTTGAATAAATCCCAAAGTCTTAAATGGGTGATGGATATAATGTTCAAACACAAAAGAGGAAATAACCCTACCCATACTTATACTACTTTTTTAACAGTTCAACAAGCCACTAAAAAAGGTATATTTAAAGGTGATTCCTCAATTGAGTTTGATACTTCTGGTATGTTATATATTAAAAGAGGAACCAATAATGAGAGACATTTAATCTTTACCAAAAATAGAAGGGGGCCATCTAACATTAGTCTATTCTATAGGTTAGGTAAGGGAGAACTAGAATATATGGTAGATGAGGAAGACATAGAAGATGAAGACCTTACAGAACCAGTAAGTAAACCTACAATTGGTATTCCTACGATTGCTTTTGCGTCTATTATTAAAGCTCTAGCGAAGAAAAGATTCAACACTAATCTTTCTAACAATGAATCTTTCACTATTGTTAAAGAGTTAGAAAATACTTACCAAGAGTTGGTTAAGTGATTCCTTAGGTGGTTAACTTCTTACAAGGGTCAAAGGTAACTAATGTTTGATAAGTTCCTGCTACATCATTTTCACTACTTGTTTTAGCTTTAGCAAAAGGTTCTTTAGCTGGATATATAGTTCTTTCATATTTCCCATCCGTATTTGCTATGTAGATAAATACCATAGGAGCATCTCCATGATACTTTCCACGCCTCAGTAAGGTGTTAGGTGTGCCTTCCATCCCTAATGTAAGTAATCCATCTGTGGATTTAGAGATAATCTCTTTTAATTTTTTATCTTGTACAGCAAATACTGAATACACTGTATCTCCTGCGTCATTAGGGGCTTTCCTATTAATTAAATCAGGATTATCTGCATTTTGAGAAATACCTTTCATCGCTTTAGGAATTTTGTCAAAGTAGTCCCCATTATTCATATTAGATATCCCCACAACCTCTTTGTTACATTTTATAGTAAAAGTAGCGTAATTGCACTTATGAATACTTGAATTTGCTCGTATCTCAGGACTTCCATCACCTATTGAAGTACTTCCACCTCCTTTTCTAAAATATCCCACAACTATTCTTATTCCTTTAGCACAGTTAAAAATTTCTTCTTTTTCTACATCACCTAATGGTCTAAGACTAAGTTTTATTCCCCCTCTTACTATAACATATTGACCAGGATTAGGGTATTTACTTGAATCTCTTTTTTCATCAGTGCAACCACCCGTATCGGTAATTTTCGCGGTTATTTTTTTTGGTTGAATGCCATCCTTTACACTAAATCCTAATTCTTTCCCTTTTTGATTAATAGTGTTAACGAGTCCTTTCCATCTACTTTCAGCGTAACCTAAATTCTTATCCCACTTAGAATCACCTTTTTTAGGTAAAGTATCAAATGGAGGTTGAGTAAGTAGTTGTGGGTTAATTGGTTCATTATTATTATTATAAGTTGGTTGTAAAGGACCACTAAGGTAATTACTAGCAGAACCTATTACTTGAGATATATCTACAAGGTTCATATCATATAAACCCGCTAAGTTTTTATTTTCTAACTTAGTCATTATTCCTTCCTTCACTAACCCTAAAGCCTGAGTGTATACGTCTTCAGTTTTAGCAGCTCCAAAGTAAGCAGTGAATGTAAATCTAACACTACTGGGTTTCTGAGTTTTTTTGTTGTAGAGTATTTGAAGTTGGCTTATTTTAGGTGGTGATATTTTATTACTACCCCCACAATTACCATATTTTTCTTCTTGTTCACGAATAGTTTGACCTAAATCATAACTTATAAGTGATTTCATCTTATTAATCTCGCTTTCTATTAGTCTCTTTTTCATCTCCTATAAATATGAACCATTTATCCTTTACCAAAAATAGAAGGGGGCCATCTAACATTAGTCTATTCTATAGGTTAGGTGTGAGGAAGACATAGAAGAAAATGCCTCACCTACCATTCCCGTCATTGATATTTTAAAAGCACTTGCATTAAAAGAATTTGGACAAAAAATAGGGATTAACACATCTTTTAAAATACTTAAAGAAATAGAGGATGCTCTTGACAAATCTACCACAAAGTCATAACCTTATAAAAGAAATATAATGAAGAAAATAATCAACACAATTAGGAACTGGAGAAAAGTTAAAAAAACTACTACTTCACGGTCCCCACTCAAATATTGTAGGGAACGGCAGAATTTAGACTTAAAACTTAAATCAGATGTTCCCTATACTAATATTCACGTATAATTAAAATTATTAATATGCCAAAAAGTCGACATAGAAAAGGTCAAAAGAAAAAATCCCAAAACAGGACATCACGCCTCCAAGTGGAAAAGAAGAAACAAATGGAAGAGTATTTAAAAGAATTAAAAGAAGCTCAAACACCTGTTCCTAAAAAAGAAAATCCCTACAATCCTAATGAAATGAAAAATCCATATAATTTAGGGTAATGAGACTAGATTTAAACTATACTAATGATGAACTATCCGCACGATATTCACAGAATCACAAAACCGATGATGAAGTGTGGGAGGAACTGAGAGAGGAATTTGAAGGTAATTCTCACTGGAGAGATAAACCTTTTATAAATTTCTTAAGGGCATTTTATCAACCACCAATTAAAAAAAAGAACCAATATCCTACTGCAGAAGTAGACCAACATCTCCGTAAAAACCAATTAGGTACCTTATGAAATATAGAACCTTACAATCTTATAGTCTAGATTTACATGGAACTCGTCATGGAGACGTGTTTAATAAAGTAGATAGATTTATCGGAGAACATTTATTAAAAGGCACACCAGCTATCACAATTATTACAGGGCAGAGTCCTGAAATGAAAAAACATGTACATAGGGTTCTGGACCAATATGAAATGTATGGACAAGAAGGGGTAATTAATACTGGTCAATTAACTATAGATTTAACATGAGTAAAGTTTGCAAATATCCTGTAAGAAAATGGAAAGATATTCCTTATGAAACTAAGGAACGTATTAAACGAGAACTCGCTATTCCCTTACCTGAACATTTAAAACGAGTTCCTTCCACTTTAAAAATTAGGGAAAAGAAAAAAAATTTCCCACTTCTTATGGTTCTGGGGTGGTCAACTTTAATATTATTGATTCTACTTTCACTTTCATTATTTTTAAATTAATGAAAACGATTGCCCTCACCATTATGTGTAAAAATGAGAATGTTGATTTGAAAGAAAATATAGAATACCACACCTTATTAGGTATAGACCATTTTATTATTTATGATAACAATAGTAAACACCCACTTAAAGAAGATTTAAAAAATTATAATAATGTCACGGTACATTTATGGAAAAGTATGCAGACCCAAGCTTATGATGACTGTATTAAAAAATATAAAAATGAATATAGGTGGATTGGATTTATCGATACTGATGAATTTATTCTCCTAAAAAATGGAATGATGGATATAAAAGAATTTTTAGTACCCTATGAAAAATATGGAGGACTGGGAATCCAGTGGAAATGTTTTGGGTCATCAGGACATCTTACCCGCCAACAAAGTAATATAACAAGTTATATTCATGCATCAGGGACTAATGATGATAGACACATTAAAAGTATTATTAACCCACGGACAGCCAAAAGAGCTAAGGACCCACATTCTTTTCAATTTAAAAATAACTTCCGTTGTGTTAATGAAAATATGAAACAAATCAAGACTGCTTTTAATCAACCCTACACCAGAGATAAAATTCAATTAAATCATTATGTTACTAGAAGTAGAGAAGATTTTGAATTAAAAAGAAAACGTGGTGCTGGTGATGGAACCGGTAACAAAAAATTAACTGAGGGTTTTTGGAACAGGTTCCAAAATGGTGAGTTGGATACTACTCTTATAACTTTTAGAGAAAAGTTAATTCAATATTCCTCCAAAAAATAATCTTTAAATTTTTGTTTATTTCCATTCTTTTGTTTACCCTTATTGGGATAACCAACTCACTTAATTAATATTTAAAAAATACATATGGATAAATCAGAAAAATTTGAAGGGATAGTAGAAGGAAATTTATGGTGTTTACTCTTTCATTACAATCATTACACCAAATTATGGGCGTGTTTTAATAATGAGGATAAAGAAAATTATTTTAATGGGAGTGACCCTATATACATTATAGGGAAAGGACAGAACCCTTCAGAAGCTTACCAGACCTATTCCTTTTGTAATAAAAAAAGAAATCTAGTTAAAAATTAACTATACTTTATTTTGTTTATCTCACTTGTTTTAGTTATCTTTGTATTAAACAAAACAACATGGAATACTATCAAGACATAGAAATACAAGGTGACCGTTACGAAGAGGAACAACGTATCTTGGAAGAAATCCATCAAGAAGAAATTATCAACCAATCTAAAAATAATTAATCATGACTTTAAATGAAATTACTACAGAGATTCAAAATCTCAGTTACGACGATTTAATTAAACTTAATAAATCAGTTATCCAAGTTGCAAAAGTGAAACGTACTTTAAAATCCGCAGCAGCCTCAGGAACCTTCTCTATTGGAGACCGAGTATCTTTTAATGGTAAAAGAGGAGCAGAATATGGAACTATTACCAAAGTGAATAGAACCAGAGCGATTGTAGATTTGGAAGGGAAGGGAAAATATTCTATTGGTATGGGTGACCTCCAAAAAGTACAAACTCCAAATGCATAAGGATGGAATCTTATATGATTAAAAAAATATGGATTAATCCCCAAGGCAAAAAAAGTCACGTTCTCTTAACTAATGGACATAGTGAAGTGTTAGAAAGAAGGAATAAAAGTGTAATGACTAAATTGGTTACCCTCCTTAACGAGAATAGTGAAGAGGGGTGTGGTATTTATGAGTTAATAACTATTCACAATAATGTACATTAAAATAATAAAGTTATTATTATTATAAAATGAAATGTAAAAACATACGTGAGAGTAAAGAATGTGGCGGGGAATTAATCAAACTGAAGAGTTATTATGTGTGTACAGAATGTTGTTCTGACATTACAACCTTTGAAGAAGTTGTTAGTCTCACCCAAGAAGATAGAGGTGCCTACTCAACCAAACCTAAACATCCTTCTATTGAGATACTTCACCCAGAACTTAGTGGGTTTTATACGTATGAAATTACCTATGAAACAGAATATTTTAGCCGATATACTTTATATGGGCAACAACAAAAAGTAATGGGGTCTTTACACATGGAAGATTACTCACAGGCGGAGTGGATAGTAGAATATAAGGGACCCACAAATGTTATATATAGTCGCCAACAAGAATTTCATGGAGCAACCACTTTAACACGTAATGAAATTAAATTTTATCCTAAAAAACCTATTTATAAAAAGAAGAAAAAGAAAAATGGTATGGATTTCTATAAAGAAAAACGTATTGTTAAACTAACCACAGACAAAAATGGGAACGATAAATAGTATATTACTCGGGATATTAGGAATGGTACTTCTAGTGCATCTGGGTCCGACGATAAAAGGTTTTTATGATGGATACTGTGACGCTAAAAAAGGTAAACCACCCAAACAATTCAATCAAAATAACAATAAATAAGAACTATGTTTGGTGACATTTTAATACTGAGTGCAATTATAATAGTATCATTGGCCATTGGAGATTATATTTGGCATACCTTTCTGCTGAAACCCTATCGTAGGTTAAGAGACAAAAAAAATGAGTCTGATTGATGGAGTCATATATGCAATCTGTATTAGTATAGTTATAGCAATTTTCCTTTATATAAGGAACGATTAATTTGGTTGGTAAATTTATTTTAATTATATTTGTATTAAGAAAATACCAAGATAAATGAGTAAAACAACAGATTACATAATAGAAAAAATGAACCGACAGTCAAAGCAAGAGACAGACGCTCTCAAAAAAGCGTGTAACTTCACTCTGGAAGATTGGGAAAAGAATCCCAAGAGAACGACCATTGTTATTAAAAATGTTAATAAGACTATTAATGGGACCTACATCATTGAATCCCAAGGAGAATTTGGTAATGGGAGTTGGTATGAGATAAAAGATGTGTCCAAAGATACACGTTTTTGGAATACGTCTCCCTCCTCTGAGGAAAGAAAAGGTAAATGTCATGGTGCATGGCAAGTCTGGTTTCAACGGAGTGACCAACCTTATCTGGATATCGCTTATTACAGTAATAAGAATTATATGAATAAGAGATTGAGGCAGGACCAGTTTGAATTACTCTAACATATCACCATATTTATATTATATGTTACTCAGAGAGATTATTAAAAAAAACTTATTATTAGAAAAAAGAATAGGTCAAATAGCTGCTAAAGTGGAAGTTGTTTTTGGATTCGATGTTATCAAAACTAAACACACTACTGAAAGAATGAATGTTTCCTCCAGAGAACTCAGTGGTGGGGAAAATAGACAGATTAGTAATAGTGAAATGGTCGAATTTGTTAGGAATTTTAATAAGGATATCGCTGAAGGGATTGTAAGTGATGAACTAAATGACCAAGAACCTTTTATTATTAAAAGTAAGCGGTGGGGACTATCTATGGTTATTATCCCTGAACATGTGGTAGGGAGTTATTGGAAATTAATTATTACCACTGTTTTTCCAGAATCGGAATTCCACCAATTACGGGTGGGAAGAGACCAAATTATATATGAATTATAAAAGGGGTTTGTATCTAAATCGTTACCCACCCCTTTTTAAATGACTTGTATCTCAATCGTTCCCTATCATTTATATTACAAATATACACCAAATTTTTTAAACTACCAACTTATTTACATTATATCTTGTTGGTCCCCTAAATGTTTTTCTAAATTCTTAATCAAATCACTTAACGAAGTATAGTGGGGGTCCTTTTTACCTTCGGATAAGAGATAACCTAATTCATCTTGACACTCATAAAGTTTCTGGAGTAATCGTTGTTCACGTACTAGTAATTGTTCCTCAGAGGAAATTACCCATTCTTTCCTTAATTCTTCTACTCTTTTTTTTCCTTCTGTGTTTATCATTTGCTTTCTACTTTATTAAGTAATTGGTGGTAGTAAACCATTAAAAGAAACGGCATCACTTGCGGACGCATATTCACATCCCCAACAAATAAAATAATCTGTATTCTTCATTATATTCTCTAGATTTGGGAGTATAGCTGGGTCGTCACAATTCTCCCCACACGATACGGGGTCACTTAACATTACGGGTCCACTACCGTCCCCACTCACATAATAATAAGTAATAGTTCCATCACCAGGGGCGGGACACATACAGGCACTTTTGGCTTCTTCAGGGGTTAACATAATTTTACTATTCTATTAATATATATTTTATTGTTGTAAAAGTTCATCTAATTTATCTCCCATTTGCAAAGAATTATAATATTTTTCTGCTGTTTCTATATTTAAATATCTTCCAGTATATTGTTTGGTGTAAACCAAGAGACAATTTCATTCATTTTTAAGTTATTTTTATTCTGGTTAATTTGGCCGCACCACCCCCATCATAAATTCCAGTGTTAAATAAGTGTTCTTTCCACTGCGTGCCATTATAACTATGAGTAATTCTAGTTCCTAGATAGGTACCTAGGCCCTCGTAATAAGTGTCTTCTTTATATGTCATTTTTCATTTTTTTATTATCAATCTGGTATTTCAATTCCTAATTTATCATACATATCTTTATAACTTTCACTTTTTGAATATAAAATACCAGTTTTATATATTGGTTGAATTTTAAATTTACTGTCTTTGTATTTTTCCATTTGTAGATGGTCTTCAATCCATTGAATAGCTGCATGTTCAGAAGTTGCTCTATATTTAAACTCCTCACTCCAGTCTTCCTTTATTTCATAAATGTAATAAAATTTTTTCATAATAGTATATATATGTTCTTTAAATAACTTTGAATATAGATTTGATAGGTATAAACAGATTTTGTTTTAATAATATATAATGAGTACCTACCATCCAAATCGAAGCATCTACTTTCATGATTCCGTTAGTAGTATTAAAGACTATAAGATGTTTAGTTTTATTTATATTACCATCTTTACATGCAGTTAGTAAATGTTTCTTTATGTTCTTTTGGATAGGAAAATCTGAGATTAGATTTTCACTTTCAAAGTCCACATGAAGCAAATCTTCTACAGGGATTTTTGGTATATACATTTTACGTAATTATTTGGTTTTTAATTAAATCTTCAAAAGTTTCTCTGTCCCTAATCAATTTGGTGTCAATGCCGTTCCACAGAACTTCCGCTGGTTTGTATCTAGAATTATAATTATTACTCATGGAAAAACAATAGGCTCCCGCATTTTTAATACATAAAATATCTCCTTCATTGATTTGGGCAATCTTTCTATTAGTGGCAAAGGTGTCCGTTTCACAGATATAACCCACCACAGTATAAAATCTTTCCTTCCCGTTAGGGTTTGATAAATTAATTATCTCGTGATAAGCATTATAAAACATGGGTCGTATAAGATGATTAAACCCACTATCCACACATGCAAATACTGTAGACGTGGTTTGTTTAATAGCGTTTACTTTTACTAACAAATAACCCGCTTTGCTCACAAGGAACTTACCAGGCTCAAAATATAAGGACAGGTCTTTTCCGTATTGCTCACAAAATTTATTAAATCTTTCTCCCATTTTTTTCCCTAATTCCTCTATATCTGTTTCTATATCACCTTCTTTGTATGGAACTTTAAAACCACTCCCAAAATCAATGAATTCTAAATCGTCAAATTGGTGTGCAACATCAAATAAGATTTCAGCCCCATTTAAAAATACTTCTATATCTAATATATCACTTCCAGTATGCATATGGATACCATTTATTCTCATGTTGGTATTCATCACAATACGTAAAATGTGGGGCAATTGATGAATACTAATACCAAACTTAGAATCTATGTGACCCACAGAAATATTATCATTACCACCTGCCATAATATGAGGATTAATCCTCAGACCTACAGGTGTGGTCGGATATTTAGTGCCAAATTGTTCTAATAGATATAAATTATCTATATTAATTTGTACCCCCAACTTTACTGCTTCTTCTAATTCGGTAAAGGATATGCCATTCGGGGTGAAAATAATATCTTCTGGTTTAAACCCGGCAAATAAACCAAGTTCTATTTCTTGCAGGGAGACAGTATCAAGGCCCACACATAACGTATTCATCAATCTTAATATGGTAAGATTGGATAATGCCTTTACTGCATAGTTAATTTTAAAAGAATTAACACTTTCAAATCCATCCCTTAATTTTTTATACTGCTTTTCAATACATCTACTATCATAGAGATATAAGGGATAACCATATTGGTGGGTAATGTTGAGTAAACTTTTTTTATTCATTAAGTAAATCCTTCCATAAATTTATTATTTCTTCCTTAATACTTTCACTCATCCTCGGTAGGATTATATAACATATACTGTAAAGTTAATTCTTCCCCCTCTTTTATATCCTCCAGAGTCCAGAGATATAAATTATTAACATTGTCATTAGATTCTTGGCCTAAATAGTTTGTATTCACTTCACAATTGGGAGCTTCCTTATAATTAATAAACCCACCCAAAGGGGTTCTAATATAATCATCTTCATAATTTAAATTATAGATATGACTCAAACCTAAACAGGTGTAAGATTTTATATCGCTTGTGGCAAACAGACCTAATCCTTCTATGTGGGAATCACCAATTGTTAAACAATCAGGAAGGGGTCTATAATATTTTTTATTCACAATCCTTTATTTTTTATTAAATAATACCCACCCCAAAGAAAGCCTGCACCTACTATAAGAAAGGGTAAGTAATCGGATAGCATACAACATAATAGAAATCCACAAAAGACCAATAAAAAATATGCCAGAACTTTAGTTAGCTGATTCTGTTCCATTTTCTTTTTTTCTGCGATTATTTTCTTTTATTATCCAGTCTGGAGATTTAAAAATAATAATAGGTTTTTCCTCTCCATAGTATCCATTTTCATAATTTTCATCCCATACTTCTTGTATCATGTATCCAACATCATTATTGGCTAAATAAAGGGTGTCTTTTTGGTGTGACACTACAGAGACTGGAACGTCTTTTGGGGTTTGTCCATAAGTAAAAGTAATTAGGGTTATCCCTACTACTAACAGTAATATTTTCTTTTTCATCATAATAATTTTTTATTGGTGGTGTATATTTGCCATGCTAAGTTGCTTCCATCTACCCCTATTTCTTTTAATTCACTTTGAAAGGTGAGGAGATAAAATTTTAATTCTACCAGTTGACGTTCTCCTTTAAATTCCTTTAAAATGGCTTCGATTTGTTCTTGATTAATAATTTCGTTTAATGGTGACTGTTTCATATTATACTCTTTTTGAGATTCCTATAATTTGATAATAATCTTTATGACCTTCTAAGTATTGTTTACAGAGTTCTAACATTCCTCTAAACATAAAGGCACCTTCATTATTTTTCTCACACCTAGAAAATAACTCCACTAAAGTCAGAATAAGTTCGATGGATAAACCCCCTACATTATCTAATGCACTATAATAATAATATCCTATCTCAGGATTAGATAAAAGGGTTGGATAGATGAGTTCATATTCGTCTCGTTCACTAACCTCTGTAAAGGCTTCTACCGAATCATAGATAGTAAGTAATTCATTTACCAATTCTAATGTAAGCTCAGGAAGGACTTCTCCCTTAATTACTAAGTCTACCACCCAATGAGTGTGAGATGGTGTTCGTAGACGTTTATTCGGTTCTTTGTATTTGACGATAAAATCTAAGTCGGGATTAGAACTTCTGAATCCTTGATAAATTGCTACAATCGTCCCGTCTTCCATAGTCCACGAATTAAGTGGGTAACTACGTCTATCTTCATTTTTTATTTTATATGATAAATCCATGACACAAATATAATAACTTTTTCTTACAAATTCAAATTTGTTTATGTGAAAAATTTTTATTATCTTTGTAGTACAACTAATTATATCATTATGAAACGACTAAAAGGTGAAAGTTTTAATACCACGGAAGTGAGATTAGCCAGTGCAATAAAATTATTAGTGTGGGCCCGTGTTCCTCGTGAACGGAAACCAAGTGAAACCCATATTGGAGACCGAGTATGGATAGCTGGTGATACCTCTACTAAGAAAACCAAACTCTTACGGGTTCATAAAAAAGGAGATAAACAATGGCCGACATTTGGTGGTTATACTATTATAACGGAAAGTGGGTTGACCAGAGATTTACATCACCGTGCTGTTAGACTTCATCCCACCAACTTTGTAAAGAAGAGAAAAAGAAAAGTTAAGACTTAAACCACTTTTTTTTAAAAAAATTAAAAGTTTTTATACTTCCTATAATGGGCCATAATCCAATACTGATTAGTGTTTCCATGGGATTGTGGTAGGTGGATTTATAAATATAGGAGTCGATGATTAACCAAATAAATCCCTTAACTATATACAGTCCTATTATAACTACTATCACCTTTATACTCATTTCTTCTAATCTTTATCTAACCTCCGTGCAACATAGGATAACCCAAACCCTATAATCACACATACTATAATTGCTATAATTGTTCCCATTATTTTTTCTTTTCACATTTTATTTCATAAGGATTTTTATTAGGTTCACGAGTAGAAGGCATTGGAATGGACAAATCCTGAAGGCGTTTTATTACTGCCCCATCTAAGGGTCTCTCTTTTTTCTTATCGAATTTAACGTCTTTAAGTGTATCTTGGATTATGTCCCATGTTTTTTTTGTAGGCATAAACTGGGTAGAGTCTACAATTCCTTTTAACCAAAACACAAATTCATTCGCGGTCATTTTAAATTTAATTTTTTTTCATTACTATTCTTTTTATAAAAGAAGTTTCTTTTAATGAATCTCTAAATAATTCTAGACTTATTTTAATAACAATAAAGGGTAACGCAATTAAAATAATACATATGCATAAACTAAATTGTATTAAAAAAGAAAGAATTTCCAAACTTATTCTCCACAATTTCATTGTGGGAGTATTCGGCGTGCTTCTTCATTAATTTGACCTAAAATCTTTTTATAAAAATTAACTTTCTTTTGATTAGACACATCATATTCTAACAATTGTGCATTTTTTGCCTGTTGTTCTAAGGAAATTTTAGGAACTTTCTTGAGTTGTTGGGAGACTGTATCATGTTTTTTCATCAACCAGTCATAATAGTCTGCTTTACTTTTTGCCATAAGAATTAAATAAGGTATAAGGTGAGTTATGAGAAAAATTTTTATTAACTCGTTTATTATATATTTTTTGTTTTGATTTAACTTTGTGTACTGCTTCCTCCACTACTAGGGTGGTGTGGGCTGCAAGTCTTTCACCCTGAGTTCTAGACCTACTATAAACCTTTATAAGGTCTTGGTCACTTTTAAACTGTGTAAATAAGTAATATCGATGATGTCCATTACCAATGACATAAGTTAATTCCCCATACTCGTTATGTTTTTCTCTACTAATTACTTGTATTGGTTTAAGTACACCAAGTTGTTTCATACCCGATTGGAGGTTTTTCCAATTGTAGGTAGAGTCCATAGTGGGGTTAATGTCGCCGATAGAGACTTGTCTCATTTTAATTTTTCCACTTCTAAATCTAGGATGACAAGTCATGTATAGATTGTAGAAAACAGATTCTATTATTAGAATAATATTTTTAATAAAATTTTTCATTCTTTTAAATATATAGAAGAAAAAGAAGTTTGTCTACTCTTCGTCCCATTCAATTTCATCGGATTCTCTAGGCCAACTATAAGGAATATCGGTTCCCGGTCTAATATCTTGACTCCCATAAGAATCTTGTTGTCTTTTCCATGGATGTCCGGGGTCTCTATTAATAACGGCATTGTCTAACCCAAATAATTTGGCTAATCCTTTCATTTCATCTTTTAAGGTATTAAACCTTTCTCTCCATGAAGTCTCATAAACCTTACCATCTGGATTTATATAATCCGAATCTCTTCTATTAAAGTCTTCGACTGCTTCAGGATGTAACTCTTCAAAGTCTTCATCATACCTATAAAAGCCAGGCCATTTTGCATGATATCCTATATCTTTCATTCGTATTTCTTTAGAGGAGTAAGGGTCATCCACATCATTACCTATAAAATCAAACTCCCCTTTTTTCTCATAAAACGTTAAGGTGTCCTTCCAAATATTATCCGCCGTTACACTATCGTCCAGTACTGGAACATAAACATCAATCCGTGCTTCGCCTGGCATATTCCCGGGTACGGTACTGAGATAATAATCAAACCCTAAAAAATTAAAGGGAGAATTCTTCACCAAATAATTGTTCAACGCAGTAACTGGTTCCTGTGGTGATGGGTCCACATTCATCGCGTAATGTTGTTTACCTCTTCTAATAGACCATGGTGGTTCACCTTTGGGGTGGTCCCGTTCTTGCTGTTGGTTGTCTCTATTAAAGGGAAAATCCTGTTCATTTAATTCTTCTCTTTGAGACTCTGAAGTATAAATCCATTTATCTTGTGGTATCATGTGTAAGCCTCTTCTACGTCCTCCACCAGCTATCGTGTCTTGGTTTCTTTCTTCATCCGTAATATCCATAGGTTCTAGCTGATAGATACGGGTATCCACTTCTGGACCTTCCCAGTTTTCTCTTTGTCTATGTAGAACACCAAAAATTCGATAGGGGGTAAAAGTTTGTGGTTTAAATCGGGAACCTCTACCAGTACTCAATCCTTGTGTGGTGTTATCTAAATCTATAATCATAACCTCATCCCCTCTTTGGATGGGCGGGTTAACTTCTCCTTTCTTACTATATTCTTCTTCTTCTTTTAACTGTTTCCATTTATCAAATCCTCTAATGAGTTGATTTTGGTTGGGGCTAAGAGATTTACCATGTTTAAGAGTACCATCTTCACTTATGTCTTCCTCTCTTTTAAAACCAGGACGGAATATCCATTCATCACCTATGGTCCCACAGGTGTCACGTGCATATATGCGTCGATGAGTATGCTCGGGAGAGGCCCATGACTTGTAAGGTTCCGCGTCAATAGGTTCTATATCATAATATATGCAGGTGTCCGGGTCATCAGTACTTCTATACTTACCAGTTACCTTATAAGGTACCAAAGTGTCTGGAATTGATTTTTTGGAGTATGACCTTTTACCTAAATCTATTACTATAATCTCATCTCCTTTTTGTAAGTCTGGACTAGGATTTTTTTCTCTTTGTTCCTGTAGGTGAGCAATGGAGGAACCGTACTTCCCAGTCTTTAACCACTTATGACCATCTATTAACATATCCTGATGTAAATTGGCATCGTTAAAGTCTATAAGTAAATCTAACCTCATCACTACGTAACCATATATGGTTCTATTCTTCCAACCATCATCCCTCTCCCCTGTCACTGTCCATCCTTCAGCACTTCCATCGTGCCATAATGGGGTTAACACCACATACTCATCCCATAAGTTAAGATAACTATCCTTGTCTGTCTTCTCTATTATTTTAATTATATCTCCCGGTTCCAATGGGGGACTAATATCTCGTTCCTCTTGTTCTTGTAATGATTCTTTTTCTACCTTAACCCACTTATCTCCTAATGAGGGTGTTAATACATGGGGAGCTACCTCTGACATCTTGAATCCCTTTTCCATCAATTCCCAAGGAAAAATATGATATTGTTCTTTTTTTTCAAACCCTTCTCTCCACACCCAGTAAACCCCAAATAGTTCGGGAATTACGTGTGAATAGAGGGTGTTGGTCTTCTGGTCTATATCGATAATACGGATGACATCTCCTGTTTTTAAGGGTGGATTTACTTCTTGAGGTTCTTTATGTTCTTGTAATAAATCTCCCCTCAATTGACGTATGGCGTTCTCTTTGTACTTAGCTCTTTCTTCATCAGATAATTCTACCTTTAACCATTGGTGGTCCCTACTCCGACTTAGAACTCTTAATATACGATGTAAGTGACCGGGTAATCCTTCATCCACCTCTCCTCCTCTCAAATATCCAGTCAGTTGTAGTTCGTCCACATCCTCCATAGGAACAATAATGTAATCTCCTTCTTTTTTGGGGGTCCCATATGAAGGATGCCATACCCAATACAATGCAAATGGAGTGGGTGTACCAAAAGACGATTGTTCTCTTCTTTCTGGTATGTCTATAGGTCGTATGATGTCTCCATGTTTTAAAATAGGACTAACTTCTTCTTCCCTTTGTTCCCGTAATGTTTTCTTGATGTCTACCCCATGTTTAGGTCCCAATGGTGGGTCCAATAAAAACTTCTGGTTAAGATAATCTCTTAACAAATTTTCCACAAACCAATCGGGAACTGGTTCATCATCTGGTTGGGCTGCGGCAACATCTGCCACATATCGTGCAAATTTAAGTTTGTATTTATCCCTAATCATTTCCAGTAATCCATCAGATACAAAGAAGATTTTACTCAACGGGTCATCACCCAATGCAACATCAGGAATGTAATCCCCTTCAGCAATGTCCATGGCTTTGAGGACTACCTTTCCCCACCATCGTTTATATCCTTTGGTATCTTTAAGTGCTGGAGTAACAATTTTATTTAATGCTCTGGTAGCGGTAATCCCTACCGCTGCAAAGAGAACCTGAGGTAAAAAGAAAGGGATAATTCTCCATAATGATTTAAAAATCCCCCTACCAATATCACTTGCTATTCTTTTATTGGTAGCTGCTTCTACCAATGCTTTAAGTTGGCCAAAAGTAATGGGTCCTTGTGCTTTACAAAATCCTCTTACTTTACAAATATTTTCTGTTACATCTCTTGAAGGTGCAACAAAGCCCACTTCTGGGTCTGTCTCACTTCCTTCATATTCGTACTCATCTTCATATTCAGTTTCTTCATCATCATCTGGTACTTCAATTTTTGCTACGTCTTCTTCCCATTCTTCTTCGGTATCATATGGTTGTAATTCAATTGGTTCTAGTAGTCCTTGACCAAACATATCTGCTGCTTCATGAATGTATTCCTTCGGTGGGAACTGGTAGGTGCTAGTGGTTCCCTTGACGGTAACATAGCTAATCCCTATACCCGTTTCATTTAAAAGGTCTGTTAAACTATCATATAAGACCTCCTCTATCTCTTGTTGTACTTCCTCTTTCAACTCTTCATCTGGTTCATCACTAACGCGATTAGCACGTGTAAGGTCATCCTCGTAATCATCCCGTACACTTCTACGTAAACCACATCTTCTACATTCTTCTTCATAGTCTCCCATTAAATACCAGTGGTGGTCATGAAAAATGTCCCACACAGTATAAGAGTCGTGACCCCCCAAAGCTACATTCACAATGCCACTTCCATCTAATATTACAAATACACCTACCTCATGGTCACTAAGTCCTTCTTTTCTACGTGCTTTTTGTTCCTCGGTCCATGGTATTATTTCATCATCAATGGAAGTCACAACATACTTAAAATCATATCCACCATCCAAAACCTGATGTATTCCTTTTAATTTTTCCTTCGCGACTTCCACGGCTTTATCTCTTCCACCATGCCATTCAACCAACCACTCATCTATTATCTTATAAAGTCCTCTTTCTTTGCGGGTATCTAACCCTAATAATTTAAGTATATGTGGGTCATTATGTGGTCCTTTATTATCCCAATATGTAAAAAGTGAGTTCTTAAAAGGTTCATATATTCTTTTTAATTCGTTAGGCCATTTCTGGTCTACCATACTGCTTTCCTCTCTTAATACCTTTTTCTGTTCTTCTTCCTCTAGTAATCCTTTCATTACCGCTCTTTCCTTCTCTGTCCATTTTTCTTCTACTTCTCTCCCTGTGGCCGTTACCTTACCAGCGTTACGTTTTTCTCTCCAAAAATTATCTACGACTATTTGGGCTTCATGCCATGTCAAACCTGCAGTATGGACAATACTTCGTATTGCATCCGTGAACTGTCCTTCTCCAAAAGGATAGTATTCATTAGGAACCACCGTAGGGAATTTGATATCTAACCACTCATAAGCATTTTTAATATGTTCTTCCTTAGAGAGGATATTCTCCAACAAGATATTCTGTGCCCAGTTAACAACACTGGAATGTAAACTCATTCTTCCAAAAGGAGAACGGTCCCACGGAATGTACCCAGCACCAGTATAGTCCCAGACATTAGGGTTACCTGTCCATTGGGGTATCCACCTATTACTATATAAGATAAATTGAACTTCCTTTAGGAATTGTTTAATACTGGCATCACTAACTCCTCCCACCAGTTTTTCTCCATGTTCCTTTCCTATATTATAAAGGTTATATAATTTTAAAAATTTATCTTTGTAGTTATCATCTAAAAATTGAGTAATCTCCTCAGGAGTACGGCGAGAAGAGTTAGATTCTGCTAAACCTTTATATCGTACATCGGTTATCTCACTATCATGTATGTCTTGGTCACCATAATCATAGGTATCGACTTCACCATCCCAATCATAAAATTCTCCGTGACCTCTCTCATATGCATCATCCTCATCAAACGCGACAATCTCTGTACTCCCTCGTCTATACTCTGTTTGGCTCGCAGTCTCATCATAAGTTACCTCATATACTTTAGGTAGTAACTTGAAAGGAGCTTTTATTTTACTATAATCACCTAAGTCTTCCGCAAAATCCCAATTATCATAGGCCCATTTAGCATATTTGGAGGCGTCCACTCTCTGTTCCATAGAGCGTGAGTTAATGAGATTTTGTACACCAAATAATTTCATGAGGTCTGCCCATCGTTTAGCTAACTGGTTAGCCCCATAAGGGAAGGTGTTAACCGCAATACTCTGTAACTCATCTTTGCTAAAAGTATCTTTGAGAGTATTTAATATTTTACTTTCGGTGCGTGTAAAAGGATTTCTCTCCTCTCCTTCTGCTTCTTCATCCGTCCAACTATCCTTATCTCTGTCTTGTTCTGTAAGAGGTTGTTTTTTAATTAAATTTTTAATCTCTTCTGCGAGTCTTACATACTCTGCACTGGTAGCCTCATGGTCAAATCTTTCTGAGTCTCCATAATCAACTACCTCAGTTTCACCTCCCCAGTCAAAGAATTCCCTCTCTCCTTTATTCAAGGCATCGTCTTCATCAAACGCAATTAAATCTACAGTACCGGTTCTATATTCTACTTGACTTACAGTTTCATCATAGTCTACCTCATACCATTTAGGTAAAACTTTAATTGGGTGGGCTACCTTGGAATAATCCATTTCACCATCTTTGAAAGATTTCATTGCTTCATCCCAATTGTCTAATGCCCATTTTGCGTATTTGGCTGCTTCTGCTTTCTTTTCCATCTCTCCCCACCCAGCGGGCAGAGTATGACCGAATAACTTCATCGCATCTTTCCACCTCTTACTTATTTCACCCGCATAAGGATATAAATCCGTGTTGGCACTTATCTCCGTTAAGTCATCGAGGGTAAAATTCTTTGCCAGAAAATTTAAAATAGCAATTTCTTTCTTAGTGAATGGGGTGTAGGTGGTGCCTTCCGCTTCCTCGTCTTCTCCTTCCCATTGGTCATCTTCATGAACCTGTTCGGTCACGTAACCTACCCCCTTCCCTCGTTCATTCTCTATTCCCACTATCTCAGGAATTTCTACATACCCCCCAAATCCAACGAACGCATCCGAACGGTATTGACGTGCAATATTTTCTAACCATTCGTTTAAGGCATAAGGAACAGGTAACAAAACCTTATCGGTATCCCATTCTTTTCTATAATCTACTAATCCCAACTTAGTTAAACGATGGTCAAACTGAGTTAACTCGTGGTCAAATCCATCATAGGGGGAACCGTGAGCGTAAATCTCCTCGTGGTCATCTCGGTCCTTTATTCTTCCTGCATCAATCTCCTCATCTATCCATTTGTGGAATGATTCTAATTCTTTCAGATGACTCTTGATTAGTTTCTCAACTTCTGATTTTTCATGTCTGTCTAAATAGCGAATAAAAGTTTCTACAGGTACCTCCAACGCACGGTTGTTAGGTTCAGGATTATGTTCTGGGGAATTTCTAAAGGACTGTGGATTAGGTTCTCTACTTGGTAGAAGGGGAATCATTCCCATCATAGGGGGAGCACTTTCACGCATGGGAAATAAAGGACCCTTGATATCTTCATGTAAATGTAACTTTTTTCTTAAAGCTCCACCTATAAGTCCTTCATCTAATGCGTCTTTTATTTCAACTAATGTAGCCATTAAGAAGGGTATTTATCTAATGCATCTTGTGCTTGACGCCCTCTTTTATTTTGGTTGGCTCTACTTTGATTACCGGGTCTTTCAAAATTTACCATAAAAGAAGCCCCGGCATCGGATGCGTTGGTTGTAGTTAATAAAGCATTATAAGCTTTTTTCTCTTTCCCTTGGAGTTCACTCCATAAATATTCTAGTTGGGCATCAGGGTCAGTAATAGATTTTTCTTGTTGTTTTGCAAAATCATTTAATCTATATAATCTGCTATCATGCCATTGTGCGAGTCCCATTGAAGTTCCACCGTCTCCTATAGTACCCGTCTTAAAATTAGATTCAGATTTCATATTCCCTGCAATGCCCGCTGCCTGTTCAGGGGTTAGACCTTTGTTAACAAAAAATCTAATAACATGGTTCGAATCTATTTGTTGATTGCCGGGGTATTTTCTTCCTTTCAAAGGTAAAATAAAATTAGCGTCTGGTTCTATTACACCTTTTCTTTCTAATTTTTTAACTGTGGTAGGGTCATTTATATCAGGATTAAGGTTAATTTTCTTGGGGTCTTTCATAGCGGTTAAAACCTGTGGTGTTATCATATCACTAATCTGAAATCCATGGTCTTTCTGAAATGCATTAACTGCTGCCAGAGTTTCGGGTCCAAATTTCCCATCCATACCAAACTTGGGTAATATATAATTCCGTGCAATTAAATCTATTTGCATTTCTTTAACATTATCCCTTACATGGCGTCTTCCCCTTCTCATTCCATCAGATAACGTCAGATTACCGTCCGGAATAGTTTGGATATCTATTTTTTCTTTGGGTCTTCTTCCTTTTCTTTTGATGGTTACTCCATCTAAATAAGGCATGGGGTCTGTTGTGGAACTTCCTTTTGCTTTATCATAGACTTCATAATGTAAATGGGCTCCTGTAGAAGAACCGGGACAATAATCCCTTTTTCTCCCCCCAGATAAACCGATTACTTGTCCTTTAGTTACTGAGTCACCTTTATTCACCTTAATATCTTTAATATGACAATAACGAGTTTTCAATCCCGCCCCATGGTCAATAAATATGTTGCCTCCACACGCCCCTTGGGTACATTGAGCTTTTATTACTACTCCATCTGCTGGTGATAAAACTTCGGTACCACTTTTTACACCAATATCTACCCCATGATGTTGCCTCGTTTTTTTGCTAATGGGGTGTACTCGGTTACCATACGGACTACTAATTTTAAGACGACCCGCCACAGGTGGGCCTAAACTCACTTCTACCTCCTCATTTAATAGAATTCTATTTAATTGTTTTTCTGTTATTAATATTTTCATTTAACAACCTTTATATACGTATCCACCTGAACTGGCAGTAATGGGATAACTTTTATTTATATGATTACATCTACTTCTACATGCACTTACTGCTGAACATTCACCTGAACAATATGCTTTTAACATTTGTTCTGCATCCCAATTATATTTTGCTCCCATTTGTCCTAAACACTTTGGGTACGAATTTAAATAAAACATTCCCACTGCGTATTCTCTTGGTGTCGTCCATCCTCCCTTTTGAATTGGGGTGGCTAGTCCGTTTTTAAACTTTGCTGTTGCTGCTTTATTCTGTACCATTTCACTTTCATTAGAATTAAGAAAAGTTGTCATTGCTTTTTTCCAATCCGCATGTTTCATCTCATCTCCTTTATATGTGTCTATACTTTTAATCATATCTGCTTCAGATTGTTTAAAGTACTTTTCTGTGTCCATTGCTTCATATAGTTTTTTCAAACCTCTCTTGGTGAAGTGAAGAATTCCAACTGCGGTATCACCATTACTATCTAAAAATAAATCAGTGTAATTTTTTGAGCCTCCTGCGGAAATTGTACCATTAATAATTTCAATAATTAATTCATCTGATAGAGACGCTGTTTCATTAGATTTTGCACCACTTTCATAAGAACCAGTTGACGTAGGGTTGGGGTTAGAATTATTAACATCTTTAATCGAGTTTAGTGTCTCACTAGTCACCACCCCATCAACAGATAACTGATGGTCTTTTTGAAAACTTTTTACCACTCCTTCAGTTTCTGGACCAAATCTACCATCAACACCATGTCTCGGAAAAGAATAACCTCTATTAACTAATTCTTGTTGTAGTTCTCTAACTTCGTTTCCGGAGTCACCTCTTTTAATAGAAGTCTCCCCTTCCTCATTTAATAAAATTCTCTTTAATTGTTTTTCTGTTATTAATATTTTCATCTATATTTTTTTATTCACATTCTCTCCTGTTGGGGTTATAGGTCTCATCATTATGTTGTTTACCTCTACTATTACTCCACACAAGTTTTCCATTTACCTGAACCTCATCCCATTCTTCATCACCCATATAATCACTATCAATTGTTTCTACATGGTCTATATCTGGGTCATATTCCCACCAATTAACCTCTGCATCACATATCGCAGATGAGAAATTTGTATCTTCTACATTAATAGTGCTTACTTTCAATACTGTTTCGTGTTCCGTAAAGGTTCTACTAATCTCGTATTCAATGATAGGTGGTAAGGATTGACCAATATAATC
>Ga0080013_1001941_pt1 | contig 25752 bp, 31 predicted proteins | sample ETNvirenome_6_85_FD_69236 | JGI IMG/M metagenome (GOLD analysis project Ga0080013, IMG submission 69236) | Marine viral communities from the Pacific Ocean - ETNP_6_85 (SPADES assembly) (version 2) | ecosystem: Environmental > Aquatic > Marine > Oceanic | place: Pacific Ocean | collected 2013-06-19
TTTGATTTTAGAGATTATGATCCTAATATGAGAGATGAAAGTAAACATATAAGAAGCGTACCTGAAATATTACCTAAAGGCTCTATCGTAGTATTTCCTTCACATTTGTGGCATAGAGTTAAACCCGTAACGAGAGGAACTAGATACTCACTTGTCGTATGGCATTTGGGATATCCATTTAAATAGTATGTATATAAATAATTATTTTGTAACACCTGTATGGAATGAAATTAAAACAGACTTTGTTAAATCTTTAAACAAAGCTTCGGACCCATATATTAAAGAAGCAAGAAAAACTAAAGAAGCAAAAGCTCATCTTAAAGCCCACGGCGACTTTGGTCGTTCGTGGCATTCAACACAATTACTAGCGGATACTCAGTTTATGGATTTTAGAAACTATGTTGGTCAAAAGTGTTGGGAATTTTTAGATCACTCAGGATTTGATATGAGTAAGTATACAACTTTCTTTGAACAATGTTGGGTACAAGAATTTGCTAAGAAAGGCGGAGGACATCATTCAGCACACATTCATTGGAACACTCACGTCAATGGTTTTTATTTTTTAAAAGCTAGTGAGAAGACTTCAAGGCCTGTTTTTCACGAACCGCGAACAGGAGCACGAACAACTAAATTACATATGAAAGATCAAAAAGGTGTGTGGCCCGGCACCGAACTCATTAACTTTAAACCTGAACCAGGATTACTTATGTTTTTCCCTGGATATTTAGAACACGAATTTTCTGTTGATTATGGTAAAGCTCCATTTAGATTTATTCATTTTAATATATCAGCTGTATTAAAGGAGCACGCTAAAGATGTTTAAAATAATTGATAATTTTTTAAACAAGGAAGAGTTTAAAATTATAGAAGAACAAATGACTAATGACAGATTTCCTTGGTATTTTAATAAGCATATTACAACAGCCAAGAAAGACGACGATAGTTTTTATTATTTTAGCCATTGCTTCTATGAAAATCCTTTTAAAATCAGTGAATTTTTTTACTCCCTTAATTGTATTTTACAAAAAATAAATTTTAAAAGTATAACAAGGGTAAAGGGTAATCTATATACAAGCGAGAAAAGATCAAGAAAACACAATGTACATGTGGACCGAGACTATAGTCATAAAGGATGTTTATTTTATATAAATACCAATAATGGGTTTAACTATTTTAAAAACGAAAAAGTAAAACCAGTCGCAAATAGAGTGGTATTTTTTGATCCAAGTGAGAAACATTGTAGTTCTTCTTGTACGGATGCCCAAAGAAGAGTTACTATAAATTTTAATTATTTTTAATATGAGCTTTAAAAAAAATAAATACACAGTTATCCGTCAAGCAATATCAAAAGACCTAGCATCTTTTGTTGCAAATTATTTTATGATGCAAAAACAAGTTTATGATACTTGTAAGGCTTCAAGATACTTTTCACCTTTTGAAACTATTATAGGATATTACGAAAATGAAAATGAACAAATACCAAACACATATTCTCAATATGCTAATATGGCGATGGAAACTTTATTATTAAAATGTCAACCAGGTATGGAAAAAGCAACAGGATTAAAATTATATCCAGCTTATACCTATGCAAGAATTTATAAAAAAGGTGATGTTTTAAAAAGACACAAAGATAGATTTAGTTGTGAGATATCTACTACTATGAATCTAGGTGGAGATGATTGGCCACTGTATTTAAACCCTAATCCAAAAGCTGGAAATGTTTTTGGTCCTAAAGAAGGAATTCATCAAGTTCAAAATTATGCGCCTACAAAAGATAAAGGAATAAAAGTAGACCTTAAACCAGGAGATATGCTGGTCTATAGTGGCTGTGAATTGGAGCACTGGAGAGAAAAATTTAAAGGCAAAGAATGTATACAAGTATTTTTACATTATAACAATCGTAAAACCCCAGGGGCGAAGGATAATATGTTCGACAAACGGCCACATTTAGGACTTCCTTCTTGGTTTAAACGATGATATAATTCTTAAATGGAGGCAGGGATCCACCACATACCCCCTGCTTCCTTCTAAGGATTATATTTTATGTTATTAGGCTTTGGCGCATTTGCAGAATTACCCATATCAACAGCGGGTCCAGACAATAGTGTAACTATTTCAGTTACCGGCAATCAAGTAACTATTAGTATTGGAGATACTAATATTAGTGCGGATTCTATTGTAGAAATCCCTACTCCAAGTCAGGTTGTTTTAGGTTTTGGTAGTGTAACTATTACAGGAGATGCGAATCTTAGTGTCACAGGCTCTCAAGTAACCCTAGGCACAGGAAATGTCACAGTGACGGCAGGAGCTACCGTTTCTCCAAGCGGAAATAGCCTTGTAATTTCAAGCGGAACTGTTACAATAACTGGAGACGCAAATGTCGATCCTACAGGAAGCACACTTACGCTTGCTAGTGGTACGGCACAAGCAATAACATGGAGTGAAATTATTCCAGGCGCAAATATGGTCTGGACACCAATAGACCCGGGAACATAATATTATGGCATCAACTTATTCAACAAACGCACAATTAGAACTCATAACAACTGGTGAAAAAGCTGGTTTATGGGGCACTATAACCAATACAAACTTACAAATCGTAGAACAGACTTCAACTGGGGTTTTAGATGTAGATTTATCTTCTGGTAGCTCAACTCTTGTTTTAACTGATGGAGCCACATCTACAGGAAAAAATATATACTACAGACTTTATGGTACTTTAGCAGGTAACAGAACAGTTACTATGCCAGGTACTGCAGAAAGAGTCTGGATTATGAAAGATGATACTGTTAGAGGAACATCTAATAGAACTTTAGGAGTATTGACTGCTTCAGGAACAGAGCAACCGATTCCTCCAGGAGCAACAGTTTTATGTAAATCAAATGGAACACAAACAGTAGTTACTATTCTTGAAAAAGGGTATGAAACTATCACTAATTCAAACAGTCCTTATACTGCTGTGGCTGGTGCACAAATTTTTGCTAATACTTCAACTAATCCTATTACCATTAATCTACCTGCATCTCCTTCTGTAGGAGCTGAAGTAACGGTTATTGATACAAGAGGAACTTGGAATTCAAATAATTGTACAATAGGAAGAAATGGCCAACCAATTAATACTGCTACATCTGATTTAACTCTTAATACAAATGGTCAAGCCATTACCCTAGTGTATGTAGATGCAACTAGAGGCTGGGCATATAAGACTAATACAGCGTAAGGGCCTAAATAATGTCGCTCTTTGAAATGAAATTTCAGCCGGGTGTCGATAAGCAGGACACTGCTGTCGGAGCAACCGATCGTTGGGTAGATTCAGATAATGTTAGATGGAGATATGGTCTTCCTGAAAAAGTAGGGGGATGGTCTTCTTTGCTTACCGATACTATTGTAGGAGTTTCTAGAAAGCAGCATGCATTTGTAGACACAGATGGTAATAAATATGTGGCTATTGGTACAGATAAATTTTTACTTATATATTTTGAAGGAACTCTTTACGATATAACTCCTTGGCGTTCGAATAATGCTGGGGCTCAAATCGAATTTACGGGTTCAACATTAGCAACCAATAGTACTTCCAATAAACAATGTACGATTACAACTACCTCGAATCATGATTTAGAAGTAGGGGACATTATTGTTTTAAATAGTGTTACTCTACCTGGTGGTACTGGTTTAAATGCAACTGATTTTGAAGATAAAAAATTTCAAGTTTTAAGTGTTCCCACTTCTGTAACTTTTACTATCAACTCTTTAAACCAAGCTTCAGCTGCGGTGACTACAGGGGGAAGTATGAAAGTGCAACCTTATGCAACCGTTGGTCCGGCGGCTCAAACTTATGGTTATGGATTTGGTGTGGGTAATTATGGTGGAACGATTACTGGAGCTCAAACAAATACCTTAGATGGAGCCTTACTTGCAGATACAGCTGGTACAGGTGGATCAGGAACAAGTATTACTTTAGACTCAACAACTGGATTTACTTCAACCAATGGAACTATTTTAGTCGACAGTGAATTAATTAAATACAGTGCTATTTCATCAAATGATTTAACAACTATTACTAGAGGAGCTTATGGAACAGCTGTTTCTGGTACAACTGGAAGTGCTCATAGCGATGGTCAAACAGTTTATGACGCAACAAACTATACTCAATGGGGAAATGCAGTTAATGCTTCAGACGTTACACTGGAACCAGGTCTCTGGTCACTAGGAAACTGGGGAGAAGTTTTAGTTGCAACGATTGCAAATGGAAAAACATATACATGGAATTCAGGGATTAGTGGATCAGCTAGATTTAGCAACAGAGCTTCCACTCTAACAACCAATTATGTAACCGCAATTACAGGAAGTCAAGGGAATCCTACAGCAAGTAGATTAACCTTAGTTTCTCCTACAACTCGACACTTAATTCATTTTGGAACTGAAACAACTATTGGAACAGATTCCACACAAGATGACCTGTTTATTAGATTCTCGGATCAAGAAGCTCTTAACACTTTTGCTCCTCAAGCAGATAATACGGCAGGTACACAAAGACTTCAAGATGGTACAAGAATTATGGGAGCCATTAAAGGAAAAGAAAATATTCTAGTCTGGACCGACAATGCCCTTTATTCTATGAAATTTGTAGGAGGAAACTTTGTCTTTGGTTTTGAACAAGTGGGTACCAACTGTGGATTAATTGGGCAGAACGCCTGCTGTGAGATTGATGGTGTTGCTTATTGGATGGGAAATAATGGTTTCTTCTCGTTTGATGGTACAGTTAATTCCCTATCTTGTTCTGTAGAAGATTATGTTTATGGGGACTTTGATACCACTAAAGGTCAACAAGTATATGCTGGTATCAATAACTTATTTACAGAAGTAATTTGGTATTACCCAAGTTCTGGTGAAACCTACAATGACAGATATGTTGTATATAATTATGGAGAAAGAACCCAACTGCCGACAGGTGTATGGTATACAGGAGTTAATACTAATTCTATTAGAACTACATGGATTGACTCTATTGTTTATCCAAAACCTTATGCTACTCAATTTAATAGTTCTGCAACAGGGACTTTTCCAAGTATTATTGGTGAAACAGGATTAGGTCAGACTGTTTACTTTCAACAAGAAACTGGAACCGATCAATTAAATCCTGATGGATCTACCACTGCTTTAACTTCTTCGCTGCAGTCTTATGATTTTGCGATGAATACAGACAAAGGAACAGGGGAGTATTTTCTAGCTATGAGGAGATTTATTCCTGATTTTAAAACCTTAACTGGAACAGCTAAGATAACTATTGGGGTAAAGAATTTTCCTTCAGCTGCTGTAACAGATAGTACATATAGTCCTTTCAGTGTCCTACCAACTTCTACACAATTCACTACTAGGGCTAGAGGACGTTACGCAAATTTAAAAATAGAAAATCAAAGCGCTGGAGAAGACTGGAGATATGGTACTTTTCAAGTTGATGTTCAAGCGGATGGGAGAAGATAATGGCTAAAATAGTAGTAAGATTACCAGAACCTAGAAGAGAATACACAGAAGATAACCAAAGACAAATTAACAGAGCAATTAGTTCTGTTATTGAACAACTTAATTCAACCTATCAACAACCTGAAAAGGATGATGCAGAAAGGTTTAATTTCTTTTTAAGCTAATGGCAAATGTATATAAAAATATTCAAGCAAAAATAACATCTGCAGGATCCTACGATGATATGTATGAGACTCCTGAAGAGACTACATCTATTGTTAAAACAATAAAGCTTTTTAATACTCATGGATCAGCCCTAGACGTATTAATTAAAGTATATGATGCATCAGGAACAACTGATTATGAGTTTGATGTAGCAAATGTAACCCCAAGTAAAGGGGTAGATGTCCTGACTTTTAATAACATATTGATCCTCGAAGCAGGTGATAAAATTAAGATGCAATGTGCCACAGGAAATGTTATAAAAATGACGGCCTCAATATTACAAACGAGTAGATCATAGGAGAATTATGCCATTTATTGAACAAGAAGCTAGTAGAGAAACCCAAGAAATTGATGGAAAAACAGTCCATTTTATCAAGCCACAAGTTGAGATAACTCTTACAAACCAAGAAACAGGTCAAGAGTATATGTCAGATAAAGAGGCTGATGATGATGTAGATAACCCAGCTACAGCTACTAAAAGAGAACACATTAGAAGAGATGTTCATGTCAAAGTAGCCCAGATTCATTTAGGGACTGACACTGGTAAAGTATAAGATGATATTGACGATTACTAAAAAAACAAGTAAACTGTTAGGTTCAGGCGAAATCCCTGCGATTTTAATATATAATCATACATTAAGGAAAAATTAATATGGCAAAATGGTGGGAAGAACTCAAAGATAAAGCAGTAGATTATTTAAAAGACCGATATACAGGTGATAAGGCTGTCACAAATATTATAGGTGATGCTACAGGAGCCTATACTGCCTATAAGTCATACGATGATCAAAAGAGAGCTAATGAAGCTTTAGAGTCAGCCTATCGAGACTATACTAAAGACAAAGAAAGAAGTCAGGAAACAATTGATGCAGCTCTTGCATTAGGTCTTTCACCTATGACAGTGTCAGGGGTGCCAACTAAAAAATCAGAAATTACAGATTTCACGGAAGTACAAGATGTCGCTAAAGGCGGGATCATATCTCTTCCTAATAAGAAAAGAAAAAAATATTCAACAGGACCTAGTGAAGTTGAAGTCGAAGAAATGGATGAAGAAATTATTACACCTTTTGATCTTAAAAATGAAGAAGGCGTTCCGATTGGACCGATGGTAGAAGTAGAAAAAACATTAAAAAAAATGATAGAGCAAGGACTCATAGATGAAAATACTTCTCAAGACGAAATTAAAAAAATAGTAGATATGATAATGGCTAAAGGCGGCCCTAACGAATTTAATGATGAAGGAGTTCCAATGGAACTTGAAGAAATTCCAATCACTCCTCATGAACTTCGAATGGAAGAAGGTGTTCCTATTGGACCTATGGTTCAAGAACCTGAATTAGTTAAACCACCTTGGATGACGCAAGAAGAATTTCTTAATTTTCAATATGGTAGAAACCAAGCAGCTAGAGGTGGTATTATGAATTTAAGAAATGGTGGCAGACCTGGTTTTGAAAATGGCAGTTATCCAACAAATCATAAGTTCTGGGAACTAGTTGACTGGGAACATGAAAATAAAAAATCTCAAAATAAAGAAGATGCTATCAACGCAGACATGGAAGCAGGTATATCTTGGGATGAGATTAAGAAAAAATATAATTTAAAAGACTTTGAAGACGTTTCTATAAAAGAAACTGAGAGAGAAGAAACAGACTCAGGAAATAAAGTTAAAGAAATTTTTGAAACGATAAAAGAAAAAGTAGGATCTATCTCTTTTGCTAAAGGCGGAAGAACTGGATATAAATTTGGAGTGGGCCCAGTGGATCCAGAACAGCCTCCAATATACCTACCTGATCCAAATGAAGAATCAGAAGACTTGGCTTATCTTACAGGAGAAGGCACATGGGGAATAGATAGAGCAAAAAGAATTTGGGAGATACTGCCAGATGATATTCAAGATGGGTATAAAGGTTTTCAAGACTTTTTTGAATCAACAGACTGGCATGGAATTAGAATGGCTAAAGGCGGAAGAGCTAGATTATATGGAGGTGGAGAGACGGCTCAAGCAGCGGGCATCATGGGAAACTTACCTGTTAGAAAAAATTCAGTCGGTGTTGAAGAATTAGATTTAAGAGAAACTGGTGGATTTATTCCTCCGGTTGGAGTAAAAGAAAAAGCTGATGACATCCCCGCGATGTTATCAAATAATGAATTTGTTTGGACTGCAGATGCAGTAAGAGCAGCTGGAGGCGGAAGCGTCAATAAAGGTGCTCAAATATTATATGATCAAATGAAACAATTAGAGGGTCAGGTAACATAATGGCAATACAACAGGGAACATCACCAGCTTTAGAAGCAGCACAAAAAGGTTATATAGGTGGATTACAGAACTTAGTAAAAACTCCTACAGACACAAGTAAATTTGCTCCAGAAGTTCAGAGACAATCACAATTTTCACAAGCTGCTCAACAAGAACTAGCTAGACAAGCAGGTTTAGGTGCAGTTCAATTTGACCCAAAAACGGGTGGAGTTACAAGTGTTGGAGCAGGTACAGGTGTAATGGGGTTTGAACCTTACTTACAACAGGCCGCTCAATTCTCAGGACCTCAGGCCTACCAACAGTTTATGTCACCATATCAACAAGATGTGATTGATGTAACTTTAGACGAATATGATTTACAATCACAAAGAGGAATGAAAGGGATAGCTGATAGAGCAGTGACAGCAGGAGCTTTTGGTGGTGGTAGAGAAGGTGTTGAAAGAGCACAATACGGAGCAGAGTCCGACAGAAATAGAGCAGCCCTTCAAGCACAACTTTTAGGTCAAGGTTTTGGTCAAGCACAAGCTGCAGCTGGTCAAGCATTTGGTCAACAATCACAACTTGCTACTTTACAACCGGCATTAGCTGGTCAAACAATGGCTGGTTTACAAGCAGCTGGAGCTAGTGATCTTGCATACAGGCAAGCTGTAGAAGATTCACAAAGACAAGCTCAAAGATTAAAAGCTTATGAACCGTATGAAAGAGCAAGTTATCTTTCTTCAGGTTTAGGTTCTTTAAGTGGAATGACAGCTCCTCAACAACCAATTGGAACAGGGATGTCAGCCCCTCAAATGAGCCCTCTACAAACAGCACTATCTATAGGTTCATCTCTTGGAGGAATTTATGGGGCGGTTAAAGGAGGATAATAATGCATAGTATTCTTAAAAGACCTATGTTTAGAAAAGGTGGTCTTACTCAAAGAAGAACATATTCCACCGGTACTGACGATTTGGAGTTAATAGATAAAATTAAAATTGATCCTTTTGTAGGTGATTTCTCAGAAGATTTTACAATGAAGGAAATAATTGAGAATCAGAAGAAAAACCAAAAATCTAATGATTCAAAAGGCATCTCTACATTAAGAAAACCATCTATGGAACAGGCTATGAAAGAGTCTGGAATATTGATGGACAAATATTTTAAACCACAAAAAGATAATAGACTTACTAATTTTTTAGCTAGATTTGGACCTGCATTAGCAAATGAAACAGGTGGTAGTTTGCTACAAAATATAGCCAGGTCTTTAGGTGGCCCAACAGAGGCTTTAATAAAAGAGACAGCTGCTAGAAGAGGGAGAGATCAGGCGATTGAAGAAGCTAAATTAAATAGAGCGGTAAAAATCTACGATAGGGATGAAGAAAGAATATATAAAGAGAACCAAAAAAAAGAGTTCGGTGATGAACAAGAAACTGCTGATATAAAAACTTTTAAATATTTTGCCGACGTATTATTTCCAGGGAAAGATTTAGGCACATTAAATAAGGAAGAACTTGACTCTATTATACGTTTTAGAAATGGAAAAATACAAGAGGACGAAACTATTCGTACCGAATATTTTGATAAAATATATAAAGAGCCATCAGAATTAAAGATGCCTACAGAGTACTGGGATACGAGAGAAGTTGAACAAAAAGAAGCCTATGATAAAAAAGTTCTTGAAAGAGAAGTAGAAAAACTCAATAGAATTAGATCCAGGGATATTCATGAAAAAATAGTAGCCGCAGGAAGATTAGAAGGAGATGACGCATTAGATATAAATTTAGTAGATATATTTGATGATGATCTAGCCCAGAATCCAGCTGCAATTAGAAATAATGTTTTATATGCAATCAATACCTTACTTAGTGGTTCGCCTGCAGGCGCTGTTTATTTTTATTTAGATAGGAATGATGAAACAGGTGAGACAGATACTGTTTACGTAGATTACGGATTTAATGTAATTAAATCGGATTAAGGAGATTAAATGGCTATAAGTCTAGAAGAACTTCTTAAACAACGTGATGCGGGAGCTACTCAAACACCCCTTGTTGAAACTGAGGAAAAAGAGACTATAAGTCTCCAAGATATTCTTAACAAACGTAAGTCGGGTACTAGTGTAGAAACAATCACCGAAACAGAAGAAGAGTCTTTAGCTCCGGAAGCAGAAGATAATAATAAAAGATCAGCCATAACAGCTGGGCTAGCAGGTATTGTGTCAGGAGTTATAAAAGTTCCTGAAGGAGTGGTATCTCTAGGCGCAGAGTTAATTGATTTAGGTTTAGATACAAATACAGCTGCTGATGTGGAAGAATTTTTCGATTGGTTAAATCCATTCGAAGAAGTTGCACAAGAAAGAGCTGTTGGAAGATTAACAGAAGCATTAGTCCAAATAGGAATCCCAGGGACTATAGGGGCTAAAGTTGCAGTTAAACTAGCCAATAAAGCATTGAAAGCAAAAAGAGCTGGTAACTATCTTAATGTTACTAGTAAAAATGTTAAAGCGGGAGCCGCATCTGCAGACAAATTAAATAAGTTAACAGGTCGTCAAAAATTCGCAGCTGTTGTAGCCGGTGGAGCGGTAGGCGAGACGATGGTAGCGGATGTCGAGCAGCTAGGAACTATTGGAGATGCTTTTGGCGCGGGCCCAACACAATTAGACACCAGAGAAAGAGAAGATAGAAGTGAAGATTCTTTAAGAAAATTAATAAACAGAGCTAAATTTGGATCCGAGTCTGTATTAATTACCCCTATTGTTTATGGATTAAGTAAAGGAATTGGTAGCTTATTAAAGAAAAAAGGTAAAGCTTTAGCTTATAGTGATGACTCTATTGAAAGAAAATTAGATAAGTTCGCTGGAATATTTAGATTTAGAGGACTAAAACCAATTGGACAAGCTTTGGCAAAAGAACAAGAATCCGCTAGTAAAATGGTTGATACGAATTATGCTATGGAACAGGTTAAAAGAATAGATAAAGAAATTAATAATATATTTCCTGATACTAAAAAATTTTTATTCTCTGCCAATACTAAACAAAGAAGAGAATTATTTAAAGATTTAAATGATCTTTTATTTGAGGGAGATTTAACAAGAGGATTAGACGAAGGATTACAATTTAAACTTATTGATAATTTAAGTAGAAATGGTGCAACAGAAGAAGGAATTGAAACTATATTAAAAGGAATAAAAAATAGCAGAAGTTATTTTATAGAATTATTAAAAACAGCTAGTAACTCCCCAGCTGCTCAGGATTTACCTATGGGTTTACAAGGTGAATTTTCTGGTCTTTTGGGAAAAAGAGTAAAAGATACTTTAGCAAATACATTTGAAATATTCGAAAATAAAGAGGCTGGATTTTTACAAGCTTATAAACCAACTAGAGATACTTTAGACCGAGTAAAAAATATCTTTATAAGATATGCCGCAAAAAATAATCAACCTATTTCACCTCAAATGGCTGAAAGTTATGTAAACGATATTGTTGACAGTGTGAGAAAAATGGACCCTAAAAAAGATACCCTTCCTACTTTTGAATATGTTAATTTAACTAAGGGAGCTGATACTCCTTATAATATTAAAACATTTGCACAAACATTAGAAAAAAATTTACCTGATGGAACACAATCATTTCAAATAATAGGTAAAGGTAGCAAAGCCTTTAGAGAATTATTTGGTGAGGTAGAAGACGCTCGTCACTCTATATATGAAGCGGTGGGACGATTATCGGGCATCGCGAGACGAGGAGAACTTTTCCAAACCATGCAAAACTTAGATAAAAATATAAAGAGAAATGTAGGTGCTAACACACCTTTCGGTGCTAGAGGATTTTTTCACGCGACACCTTTAGCAGCTAAACAAGCGTTTGGTCCCAACACCCCCGTTGTAAAACTACCTGAAGGAATGATTAAATATTTTCCAGATGAAAATGTTTATACATCAAGAGATGTTGCGGAGGGTTTTGAAAGTGTAAGTCAAATGCAAAATTGGTTAAGAGGTGAAGCAAAAGGACAAGGACTCCTGGGAAGAACTGCTTCGGCTGCTTATAGATATGGGTTGTTAACTCCAAAAGCTGGGGCCCAGTTTGCAAAAACTGTACTATCTATTCCTACTCATATTAGAAATTTTTTAAGCTCTGGAGCATTTGCACTAGCAAATGGAACCTTACTTACGAGTCCAAAATTAATTGCCGAAGCCATGAATGAAGCTCGTAAAGTTATTCAAGTTGGGATGAGACAGCCCGAGGCCATGGCTAAATACAGAGAATATTTAAGATTAGGAATTGTAAATACAAACGTCCGACTTGGTGATCTTAGAAATCTAATGAAGGATGTAAAATTTGGCCAAGGTAATATTGCAACTGATAGTGTTTTATTTCCTTTATTAAGAAACTTAGGTAAAGGAATTAGTAAAGCGGTTAAAAAAACAGGAAGAGTAGCGCAAGATTTATATGTTGCCGAAGATGATTTTTGGAAAGTTTATAATTATGAAGTAGAATTAGTAAGACTTAGAAATGCATACGCGAAAAAAGGATTACCAATTCCTCGAGATTTAAAAGAGCAAGTCGCTGAAATTGTAAAGAATACAGTTCCTAATTATGCAAGAGTAGGACAATTTGTAAGATCTATGAGAGTATCACCTTTTGGTAATTTTATGTCTTGGCCTTCTGAAATATTTAGAACAGGGTATGGTGTATTTAATCGAGCTTTAAAAGAAATAAAAGATCCGGTTACAAGAAGTATTGGTATGAAAAGATTAGCTGGCATGACCTTTGCAACCAGTGTGATACCTTACAGTATAGTAGAAGGTTCTAAAAAAATATTTGGTATAACAAACGATGAAGCTGATGCAATCAATTACTTTGTTGCACCTTGGGCACGAGACTCACAAAAAATTCTATTTAAAAATCCAGTTACAGATGATTATTACTACATAGATTGGTCTAAAAATAATGTGTATGATACATTAACAAGGCCCTTCCAAACAGTTTTATATAATATTCAAAAAGGTATAGAAGATGAAGCAGTTTTATCTAAAGGTTTTTTTAAGGGATTGGTAGATGCTGCTGCCCAAACTGCTTCCCCTTTTATATCCGAATCTATTTTTACAGAAGCATTTATGGACATTGTATCAAGAGGTGGAGAGACTAGAGAAGGCTATCAATTATATGGACCACGTACACCCGAAATGGAAAAATATAATATTATCTTTCAACATTTATCTAAAACATTATTACCTACAACGCAACCTTTTGAAAGAACTGCCAAAGCTATTACAGGTGAACCTGGAAAAGGAGCACAGACTTTTGAAATAGGTCCGGAAGTAGCAGGTATATTTGGTATGAGACCTATCAAAATAGATCCGGAAAGAAGTCTAGGTTTTTATCTAGGAGCATTTCAAAAAGAACAATCGGAAGATAGAAAAAATTTTACTAGTGGTAAGTATGGAGTATTAAGTGGAACGAGAAAAACTCCACAAGAAGTTATTGAAAGATTTTTTACTGCGAATCAAACTTTATTTGAAACTCAACAAAATATGAAACAAGTATTGAACGCTGCTGAAACTTTAGGTTTAAAGGATAGAGACTTAAAAGATATTTTTGACCGAAGGGGTTTATCTAAAAAAACTTTAAAGAGATTATTAAGGGGACACTTTAATCCATTTGAACCCTCTGCAAAAATTGAAGAACGATTCGAGAGAAATGCAGAATTAGGTGGTATTCCTAATCCTTATTTACCGGCAGAAAAAATAATTAATCAAATGATTAAAGATTTCGAAAACCAAAGTTTAAATGAACCTCTTAATTTAAGACTACAAGATTATTTACCTCAAATGCAAAATATTAATAATCAACAATCATCTTTACCTCCAACACCAATGCCGGCTCCGGGAATGTTTAAACCACCTACTCCCAATAATCAGGTGCTAGCTTCAGGTCTTACTCGAGTTGAAGATGTTTATTTATCTCCAACAGAAAAACAAATTAGATTGAAACACAGAGGATTAGCTTAATGACCAAAGATAGCGCATTACAAAAAATAGAATCACATGAAAAACTTTGTAGGATTATGCAAAAACAAACTCATGAAAAAATTTCTAGTTTAAAAAAACAAATTGATAGAATAGAAAGTATTTTATTAGTATCAGTAGGCGCACTTGTCTCCGGAATGGCATATGTAATACTTACATTAGTAGTCCGATGAAAAATAGTTTGCTCGTACATAAGCACCTTATCGTACGTGCTGAAGCCGTCCGCCCGCCTGTAGACGAAGAACAATTAAAAACATGGATGTTAGATTTTATTGACTCTATTAATATGAAAGTAATGATGGGGCCTTATGTTAAGTATTGCAGCATGGAAGGTAATCGAGGAATTACTGCCATCGCTGTAATAGAAACTTCACATATTGTAATGCATGTATGGGATGAACCTAACCCCGCACTAATGCAGTTTGATGTATACTCATGTGGAGACTTTAATCATACTAACATCTGCAAGAAAATCATGGATGACTTTGACATTCACAAAATTGAATATAAATATTTAAACCGGGAAACTGGTTTACAAGACCTTTAATTTGTTATAAAATTTTTGGTAAGAAATACTTTTCATCCTATAAAATCCTATTTAATTAAATCCAGTTTTTTAACTCTTCTCCCATAATCTGGGAAGCAATGTTTTGTTTTTTTCTTAGAGCTACAACTATTCTATCATCAACAGTGTCTTCAGAGATTATATCAATATATGTCATTGGTTTTTCTTGACCAATACGATCAATACGAGCTTCTGATTGTTGTCTTTTCTCTAGATCATAACCATTGGAAAAATAAATCATTGTACTCGCCGCTGTTAATGTAATACCATACCCACCGGTTTGAGTAGTACCTACAAAAAATCTACACTCTTCCTCTTCTTGAAATCTTTTTATATTATTCTGTCTATCATCTGAAGGTGTTAATCCATAATAGTCTACAAAACTTCCTTCACCATATTTTTTACTCAAAGCTGCAATAATTTTATGTATATCTCTTTGATATTGCGCCCAAATAACCACCTTCCCTTCTACTTCTTCTAGAATATCTAATAATTCATCAATTCTTTTACAGGGTAAATCCTTAGTAGTTCCATCATCTGCTACAAAATGGCCACAGGTGATTTGATGAAGTCTCATTAATTGAGTTAAGACAGTATTAGTTGTTAAAACTTTTCCGTCCAAGTGTGCAAGAGCTGTTTGTTTCATTTCATTATATACTTTAGACTGATCGGGAGTCATGGTGACAACTCTTTTCATCCAGGTTTTTTCGGGTAAATCTAGGCAATCTTCTTTTAACACCCTAAATGAAAAGGGTTTTAAAATATCAGAGAGCTCTCCTAAATTTCTATAACCAACCACCACTTGAACACTCCTAGCTCCTAAATTTATATTACGTGTAACGGCGTATCTGGCTCTAAAGGTATAAAAAGAATGATGACCGAGTAAATAAGGATCAAGAAATTCACATTGAGAATATAGATCTAAAGGGGATTTGGTAATAGGGGATCCTGTTAGGATTCTTCTATACTTAGAATCTTTAGAAATTTTTAATATATTTTTAGTTCTTTTAGCTGATGGATTTTTTATGGTTGTAGCTTCATCAATAGCTATGACGGATTTATGGGCCGCTAAAAATTTAGATGCAAATAATACACCTTTTTTAGTTGAGAAAGCCTCAACATTCATAATTAAAATATGAAAATCTGTTCCACTTTTAAATAAGGTATTCAGTTCTTTTATTTTTTCTTTGGTGTGAAGAGCAGTCCACAAGACGCATTTTTTTTCAATATGATCCACCATATGTGTAGGTATTTCTGAATCATACCAGTTTTTATACACACCTTTTGGTGCTATTAATAAAAGACCATTTATTTCTCCCTTATCATAAAGCATAGATACATTATCTATCAATACTTTAGATTTCCCGGTACCCATTTCCATAAAGTAAGCGTAAACTTCTTTATCCCAAGACATTTCCAAAGCTTTTAATTGGTGTGCAAAAGGCTTAGTTTTAAATTTATATAACATAATATTTTATACTTTCTAAGTATCTATATAGGATAGATTAGGAGTTTTGTCAACTATCTTTAGTAAAATTTTTTATATATTTTTGAAAACTTAGTTTTTGTTATATCAAATGCCACTGGGAAATTTTTTTTAAAAGCCTCAGCAGTTGCTTTAAGGGGTCGTACTCTCGTACCAGGGAAACGTTTTTCCTGTCGATAGACCTTAGATTTGAAAGTCTTCATTCTAGCAAACAAACCTTTTAATCCAGGGATTTTACTTTCTAGAGATTCAATGTCTTCCTTCATATTCTCATAACGGATCATATGATCAATTATATATTGATTATTAATTTCAAAAAAATCATCAAATTCTCTACCTGAGGTTTCTTCAACATATTCTCTAAAAGAAATCTGATCACATACATTAAAAAAATAATAGTTAGAAATTAAATAATCCAGCGGATCTCTAATCATAGAAACTTTAGTATAAGAATTAAAAATATCTTCCCCTATATATCGTTTTATTTTATTGGCTTTAAGATGATTATAATATCTTTTACTATTAGGTTCATATACATGAACCTCCCCATCCATAACTTGAAAACAAGCATTATTATCTATCATCTGCATAATGTTCCACTCAATATCTATGCCGGTAACAAGTTTAAAATACTTAGTGTCATTGTGGTAGTTTTGATGATGAAACCTATTTCTTTCACGACTAATTTTTTCATCGTCTCGGGTGCATGGTGTAATAATATCATCGGGGCCACAATAATCTCTTAAAGCTAATTCAAAAGAAGTACCCGCTACTTTAAGTGGTTTAATAAATATTAATTTATGTTTATGGGATATAATCATTGCTTTCTGTGTAAAAAAAGATATATAGAGTAAAAAGAGAAAGTCAATGGCGAAAGTTTATTTAACACAAGAAATACCTATAGATAAAGAAACCGGGAAACCTAAATATAATGTTCTGGGGGCCTCTAAGTATGGAGAAATAAAAACTCTATTACCTATGTACTCTCAAATGATATTATCTCCAGGACCATTAGTTCACAAACTTAGAACTCTTCTAAAAGATTTTACTTCAGAAGATTACCTCTTATTATCAGGGGACCCAGCCACAATAGGTGTGGTATGCTCAGTGGTGTCCGATATTACCAATGGGAAATTTAAATTCCTGAAGTGGGACAGACAAGAAAAGACTTACTACGCCATAGAAATAGATTTATTTAAAAATTAAACTTGACAAATCAAAAGTCTAGGATTATATATAATTTATGAAAGGAATTATATGAAAATAGATTATGAAGATGATAGAATAGAATCTGTAAATCAAATAGATGCAGCGGCGAGTCTATCTCAAAAAGTTATTGCATTAAAAAATATTGAAGACGAAATTTCTAATGCAGAAAAAAGTATTTCAAAATTAAAAGAGCAAGCTAAAGTATTATCTGAAGTAGAAATACCCAAGATGATGCAAGAAATGAATATTACAAAATTAAAGCTTAAAGATGGTGAGTCTGTGGAAATTAAACCATTTTATTATGCTTCTATATCACAAGGGAGAGGTGAAAACGATTCCGACTTTTTTGATAGAAAAGCAAAAGCTTTTAAATTTCTTCGAGATAACGGCCTAGGTGATATTATTAAAAATGATATCACTGTTACCTTTGGTCGGGACGAAGATAACAAGGCTCAGCAATATGCTGACCTTGCTAAGGGTCAAGGTTTTGAACCGATACAGCGCGAAACTGTTCATGCAGTGACTCTGAAAGCGCTAGTCAGAGAGCGTCTTGAGAGCAATCTTGAGATGCCTTCTGACATTTTTAAAATCTACTCGGGTAACAGTACAAAAATAAAAAGGAGATAACTATGGAAACTAGTAACGAGAAACAAGTAACTATAAAAAAAGAAAATCTTCCATCAGACATTTTGTTTGAGGATGATGCGGCCAAAGGTTTAGAAAATGTAAAGACAGAAAATCTGGCTTTACCAATTCTTAAACTTTTACAAAACGGATCTGGAGAGGCACAGAAGCGTAATCAAAATTACGTTGAAGGTGCAGACCCAGGTATGTTCCTTAACACTGTGACTAAAAAAACTTATGATGGTGCTAAGGGAATAGAGGTTGTACCCTGCTATTACAAACTTGAATTTCAAGAATGGGCAGATTTTGGAACAGGTTCAGGTAGACCCGAAAACATCTTTGATGCAAGTTCGGATATACTTACTAAAACTACCAAAGATCAATCAGGGAAAGATCGTCTAGAGAATGGAAATTACATTCTTACAGTTGGTCAACACTTTGTTTTGATTAATGGAGTGAGTCCAGAACCCGCACTCATTTCTATGAGTTCTTCTCAGGGTAAAGTGAGTAGAAAATGGAACTCCATGATGGCTTCAATTACACTTGAAGGCAAAAATGGACCATACACTCCTGCAACTTACAGTCATATGTATACTTTAACTTCTGTTTTAAACAGTGGGAAAGGTAATCAATGGTATGGTTGGAATGTTGTGAGAGGTAATGTCGTAAATGACAAATCACTTTATGAGAGAGCTAAAAAATTTCACAACTCTTTCGCCGGCAAATAGTGTGAATAGTAGGCGCTGAAGGGAGACTGGAGGCGCCTACGTAATAATTACAATAAATGAAAGTATTAAAAAAATTTAAAAGTATTTTTGAAGGTTCAGATAAAGCTCATGGTGTAACCCGTAAAACAGGGGAGATAAGAGCCGATGGGAAAAACGAAGTCGTCTCTAAAACTATTCAAAGATCTGCGACAGATCAAATGTGGATGGATCATTTAAACGGATCTGATCCAGCTTTAGGTATTATTCCTATTAGATCAAATAATACTTGCATATGGGGATGCATTGACTGGGACGTGTATCCATTGAATCATAAACAGATAGCGCAAGATTTAAAACGTAAACAAATACCTCTGACTGTCTTTAGATCAAAGTCTGGTGGTGCTCATTTATTTTTATTTGTAAAAGAACCTGTTCAAGCGAGTATGATGCGAAATAAATTAAAAGAGTTTGCAGCAGCGATTGGGCACGCAAGAGCAGAAATATTTCCTAAACAAGAAAAGATAACCCAGAATGATGTAGGTAGTTTTTTAAATCTACCATACCATAACATTAAAAATACAGTACGGTATGCATTTGATTTTGAAGGCAATCCAATTCTTGAAGTAGAACAATTTTTTGATCATTATGATAAAACAGTTTTAAGTGTAGAGGATTTTAAAAACTTAAAGTTAAATGATACGGGAGAAGATGATTTTTTAGAAATGCCACCATGTCTTATTACATTATTAAAAAATGGGGTAAGTACAGGAATTAGAAATGACACTTTATATAATGTAGCTGTGTATGTTAAAAAAAGATATCATGAAAATGCCAAAACTAGAGAAGAAAAATTAAGTTATTATAATACAAAATACTTTAATCCACCGATTGTCCCTAGTGAGGTTACAGTTATATTTAATTCTGTTGAAACTAGAGAATATTTTTATAAATGTAAAAATGAACCCCTTGTATCCTTCTGTAATTCTAAAGTATGTGTAACAAGAAAGTTTGGGGTAGGAGATGGAGAGGAACCTCAGCAAACTATAACGAGCATCAGAAAATACAATTCCGATCCCCCTTTATTTTTTTGTGACATAGATGGGCAAACAGTGTCAGTGGATACTAAAACATTACATGACCCGGATCACTTCTCGATGGCATGTTTAGAACAAATAGGTCGGCCCCAAATGCCTATGGCAAAAATGCTATGGAGAAAAATGTTAATTAAACTTTTAGCAGAGAAGGAAGAAACAGATACAAAAGCTACCGATGATCTAAAAATAGACAATCAAATGATGGAGTATTTAGAAGAGTTTATAAATAAAATAAATGGTAAAAGTATTAATGATATACAACGAGGTGTACCATATACTGAAGATGGGTACAGCTGGTTTAAGATGAAAGATTTTTGGAGATATTTAATTAAAAATAAATGGCCTGATAAAAGGTATCCTAAAAATTTTGTAGTTCAAAAACTACAAGCTGAAGTTAGTTTAGATTTAATAGAAGATTGGTTAAAAATTAACAATAAAACTGTACGTTGTTTTAAAATCACAACAATAAAATCAAATACTCCGGCACCATCACTGCCAGAGAGCAAGGAGCCGGCATGGAAAAGAACAAAAGAACAATAATACCTGGTCCTCCCGGAACCGGTAAAACATATAGATTATTAAATCATTATATGTTGAGAGAAATAAATGAGTTAAAAACTAATCCTGAAAAAATTTGTTATATTACTTTCAGTAAATCCGCTGCAGAAGAAGCCAAAGAAAGATTCGCTGAACTATTTCCTGGAAAAAAAATAGGATATATCGGAACCATGCATGCCCTTGGAGTAAAAGAATTAGGAATAGATGTTGGTGCTAAACTTTTAAAAGGGAACAGTCAATGGAATCAATTTAAATTATATGAGCCGATGGCAGCTGGGCTAAAGACAGATGTTACCTATGACCCAATAACTGGCAAACCTAGATTTAAAGATAAAATTTTAGATGTTAGAGATTATGCTAAAAATAAAAAAATATCTTTAGAAGAAGCTGCCGTTGAAAAAGGATTAGCTGGCTGGGATGATATCTATAAAGCAGAGCAAATAGATGCCTCCCTCGACCAATATAAAAAAGAAACAGGAGTCATTGAGTTTTATGACATGATAAAAATGTTCACTGATAAAATAAAAGGAAAAGATGAACTTTTTGATGTAGTATTTTTAGATGAAGCCCAAGACTTGAACGCTTTACAATGGGATATGTTTTTTGAAATTGAAAAGAAAACTCAGAGATCATTTATCGCTGGTGATGACGACCAAACTATATTTGGTTTTCAAGGTGCTGAAGCGACTACATTTATAAATTTAAAAGGAGTTATTGATGAGCAAATACAGTCGAGACGGGTCCCGAGAAGCGTGCATCGAGTAGCTTTACAAATTTTAGGTAGAATAGAAGAACGAAGAAGCAAGAATTGGGAAGCGAGAGACGAGGAGGGAGAAGTTTTTAATAATGTTGCTATAGAAGATATAGATTTTTCATCAGGGAAGTGGATGATATTAGCAAGGACAAATAAATTATGTGGTCAAGCTCAAGAACATTTATATATGAAAGGACTACGATATGAATACTCAGGTGCTTCTTATTTATTAAAAGAAGTTATGACTGCCTACAGGACTTGGATTAGACTCAATCAAGGTGCAAATATAAATGTTAAAGATGTAAAAGTGATGTATGCTTTTTTAAAAGTAAAACTAAAACAGATCACAAGAGGTTTTTCCAGTGGGAAAACGTTAGATTCTTTAGACTCCGTTACCTTAGAAGAATTAAAAACGAATCATGGTTTACTCGTTGAGGGAAGTTGGGAACATTTAGATTTTCCAGAGGATACAAAAGATTTTATGAAATATTTAATAAAAAATGGAGATGATTTAATGAAAGAGGCTGACATAAGTATAATGACTTTACACGGTTCCAAAGGAAAAGAATGTGAAAATGTAGTTTTATATACAGATTGGGGAGCAGATGAATACCAATCTAATTTTATAGAAAGTGAGTTTGAAAATTCACCGGATAATGAACATAGATTATTTTTTGTAGGAGTAACCAGAACCAAACAAAGACTTTATATATTAAGATCAGAAAGAAATGGTTATGTCATATAAATCTTTAAATAAACAAATTCAAGGAGACCACTACCAAGATTTTAAAATTCAACCCGCTGAGTTTATAAACCAAAATAGATTGCTTTTTGCTGAAGGGAACGCTATAAAATATATTTGTAGACATTCTAAGAAAGGAAAACAGGACGACATTAAAAAAGCAATACATTATTTAGAAATGATTTTGGAAAGGGACTATGGAGAACTTATTTAACGAAGAAATGTGGAATTCACCTCAAGAATTTAAAGACTTAGGTAAATATCCTTATATTGCAATTGATTTAGAAACCAAAGATCCAGGCCTTAAAAAACGGGGTTCGGGTGCAATAAGAAAAGATGGTCAAATTATAGGTGTAGCTGTAGCCGTGGAAGGTTGGTCGGGTTACTATTCTTTTGGCCACGAACAAGGTAATTTTTTTCAAGAAGAGTCCGTGATGAAATGGGTAAAAGATATTTGTGCTCTCCCATGTCCTAAAATATTTCATAATGCAATGTATGATGTATCTTGGTTAAAATCTTATGGAATTAAAATCAATGGAATTATAGTTGACACAATGATGATGGCATCAGTCTTGGATGAAAATAGACTTTATTATTCTTTAAATGCTTTATCATATACAGAATTAGGTAAAGTTAAAGATGAAAAGGCACTTCAAGATGCAGCAGATAAAGCGGGAGTTGATGCTAAGTCAGAAATGTATAAACTTCCAGCCGCCATGGTTGGTTCATATGCAGAAAAAGATGCAGAATTAACATTAGAATTATTTAAAAAATTTTCTAAACAAATAAAAGAACAAAACCTTAAAGATATTTTTAATTTAGAAACAAAACTGTTCCCTTGTTTAGTGGAAATGAAATTTAAAGGCGTTCGAGTAGATACGGACAAAGCAGCCTTATTAAAACAAGTATTGCAATTAAGAGAAAATAAACTACTGGGATTAATTAAAAAAGAAACAGGGATAGATGTAGAGATATGGGCCGCGCGTAGTATTGCCAAAGTTTTTGATAAACTTGGTTTATCTTTTAAAAGGACAGCTAAAAGTAATGCTCCATCTTTTACCCGAGCTACATTACAAGAACATAGCCATCCCGTCGTAAAAGCAATTGCTGAGGCAAGAGAATTTAATAAAGCCCACACTACTTTCATTGATACAATTTTAAAACATGAACATAATGGACGTATTCATGCAGATATAAATCAATTAAGATCCGACGCAGGGGGAACTGTAACAGGACGATTTTCATATTCAAACCCAAACTTGCAACAAATCCCTGCAAGAAATAATTTACTAGGACCAACCATACGAGGTTTATTTCTACCTGATGAAGGGTGTAAGTGGGGTTGTTTTGATTATTCCCAACAAGAACCTAGATTAGTATTACACTACGCAGCGGGACATAATACTTTAAAAAATGATCAATCAGTAATAAGTATGATGGAAAAATATAATAAAGATCCTAAAATGGATTTTCATAAAATGGTAGCTGACTTAGCAAACATAGAGCGTAAGGAAGCCAAAACAATTAATCTTGGATTATTTTATGGGATGGGAAAAGCTAAACTCCAACAATCTTTGAATCTAGAAAGCAAAGAAGAAGCTGAAAATTTATTTGATAAATATCATGAAAGTGTTCCATTCGTAAAAGGGTTAATGACCGCTCTTATAAGAGACGCACAGAATGATGGAGAAGTACAAACCATTGGAGGAAGAATTTGTAGATTTGATAAATGGGAAGAAGCAAGATACGCCCCTGGCGAATTAAGGGTTCCCATGACCTGGCATGAAGCACAATCTAAATATGGAGAAGATAAAATCAGGAGAGCATTTACCTATAAAGCTTTAAATAAACTTATTCAGGGTTCTGCGGCTGACATGACTAAGCAGGCCATGTTAGATTTATACGAAGAAGGTATTATTCCACATATACAAGTTCATGATGAACTAGATATCTCCATTGAAAAAGATGCTAATCATCAAGCTCAGAAAATCATTGCTATAATGCAAGATGCGGTTAAACTACATATTAAAAATAAAGTTGACTACGAACAAGGCCCAACATGGGGCGATGTAAAATAAGGAGGTTAATTATATGGATAAAATAAAAAACATGATTACTCATTGGAAAAATTCAATTAGTGTATCATCATTATATCACAGAGATTTTATCGTTGGATTTATAGCGGGAGCTATAACTATAATCATTTTAAGCGCTATATTCTAAGTTATTTTTTATTGATTTTACTCAACTAATTAGTAAGATAGTAAATTCAGATTATTCTGAAATTGTGCACTAAAAACGGTGCATATACATATTTACTATTAAACAATAGAAAATATGCGGCTATGCCACAAAATTTACTAACATATAGGAGATAAAAATGATTAAAAAAATGATTAAATGGGTGTGTAAATGGATATGGAAGATAGTTTGTTGGCCATTTGCCCAAATAAAAAAATGGCTAGTAAGCGCTCTGCCTAAATAATATGACACAGTGTACTACTTGTTTTCATCCTTGTCATTGTGGAGAAGATAACAGTCTTCACTCCGATGAATATGGTCTATGCACCTGTGAAACATGTACATGTAAAAAAAAATATAAAGCAACAAAAATCCGAAAACCATATGAGGAAACAAAAAATGACTGAGCGATGGTGTAAAAAATGTAATAAAATGTGCCACTGTCCAAATGCAGAAGGTGAATGTACTAACTGTGAATGTGGTAAGAGAGAAGAAGACTCTACCTATGAAGGTGGTGGCGTCGTCATCGACGACACAGGAGAATGCGAATCATGCCAATAATGGAAAATAATGCCTTTTGAATCCGAGAAACAGAAACGTTATTTATTTAAAAACCATCCTGAAATTGCCAAGAAATGGGTTAAGAAGTATGGGAGTAAGCCAATTAAGAAAAAAGTAATTAATAAGAAAAAAGTATTTAAGAAAAAATGATGGAAAAAATTTTAACTTTGTTAGTCGGACTCTTAATAGCATTAGGAGGATGGTCGCTATCTAGAACATTTGAATTGTCTACAAGTCAAGCAGTTCTTTTAAATCAAGTGGATCAACTAGAATTTAGAGTGCAAATGTTAGATGAGAAAATGGATCAAATGATGAATATGGATAAAGAGATTATGGATCAACATGAAAAATTATTTAAAAAATTAGACCAAGGAAACACGGGGTATAGTTATAACTAATGGCACTAAAAATTTCAGAAGAAGCAGCAGTACAAATGCCGATGAAGACGGTAGCGTCTTTGATTTGTATGGTCGCGATTGGAACCTGGGCATATTTTGGAATCATTGAGACCCAAAACAAACTTAGCACGCAAGTAGAGTTAATGACTAAAGACTTGACTGAAAATACAGAGTTTAGAATCAAATGGCCACGTGGACAGCTAGGTTCATTGCCCGCTGATTCTGAGCAGTTCATGATGATCGAGGATTTATACAAGACCACCGATAAGTTAAATGCACACATAGAATCTATGGCTTTAAATAAAGTGAACATTGAATTTTTAAGAAAACAAATGGATAAAGTTTTAGAAGATATAGAAAAACTTAAAGACCAAAACAGAGAAATGCATTATAAAAATGGTAGTACAGGAGGCCAATTTTGATTGAGAGTGTGATAGCCCTGCTGATGTTCGTAAACGGAGAAATTAAGGAACACCGTATTCAACCCTCGATGGGGGTATGCCTTCGCGGGAAACGTGAAGCGGAGAGGACTTATAGTGAAACTGTCTCTTATAAATGCTATAAGGGTAAAGCTAAAACTGAAATTTATATGGGGGAAAAGTCTATTAAGGCTTTAATACTAGAATAATCATGGCAAAACAAAACGCATTACAACGAATAGACTCACACGAAAAATTATGTAGGATTATGCAGAAACAAACTTACGATAAAATTCATAAATTAGAACATCAAATCAACAGAATAGAAAGCATTCTATTAGTATCTGTAGGAGCCTTGATTACAGGTATGGCATATGTTATATTTACTTTATTAACAAAATAAAAGGTAGGAGATTATGCAACTATCAAAACATTTTAAACT
>Ga0080013_1001942_pt1 | contig 25750 bp, 40 predicted proteins | sample ETNvirenome_6_85_FD_69236 | JGI IMG/M metagenome (GOLD analysis project Ga0080013, IMG submission 69236) | Marine viral communities from the Pacific Ocean - ETNP_6_85 (SPADES assembly) (version 2) | ecosystem: Environmental > Aquatic > Marine > Oceanic | place: Pacific Ocean | collected 2013-06-19
GGAGCTACTGGCCCACAAGGAGCTACTGGCCCACAAGGTAATACTGGCCCACAGGGTTCTACAGGTGCTACAGGGCCACAAGGAGCCACTGGTGCTCAAGGAGCTACAGGTGCTACAGGGCCACAAGGAGCCACTGGAGCTACAGGTGCTACCCCATCTAACACAATGATGATTTATGAATACACAGCAACCAATAACCAAACTGTATTCAGTGGCTCGGACATAAACAGCCACACCTTGTCTTATGTCAGTAATGCTATAATCGTAACACAGAATGGTATTGCCCTAACAACTGATGATTATTCAACTAATACGGGCGGTACGTCAATCACCTTAAACTCAGGTGCTACTACCAATGACGAGATAGCAATAACTTCTTTTGAGTCCTTTGCTGTTTCTGATACAGTCTCTGCGTCTAGTGGTGGTACGTTTGGTAGCTCTGTTACTGTGGATAACGTCAAAATAGATGGCAATGATATATCAACAACCAGTGGGAATTTAACAATCAGTCCTAGTGGCACTGGTAACGTCAACATAAATTCAGACACTGTAGCTATACTAGGGACGGAGGGTGAATCGGCCAGTCTAATCTTGGCGTCAGACGAGGCTGATGACAATGCAGACCTTTGGCGAGTAACAGGTGAAACAGACAATACGTTGACTATCGGTAATCAAATTTCTGGTTCTATTGTTGACCACATTACGATTACACCGAATGCGACAGTAACGAATTCAGTAGCGGCATTCGCGGGCAAAATTACTGCGGCTGGCACAGTTACTGCAGACTCATTCTCTGGTGATGGTTCTAGCTTAACTGGTCTTTCATCTATAGCAACTTTTGGTGGTTCTACTGAGCAGACCTTTTCGGCTATTAACGGATCAGTGGATATTCCAGCATCTGCTACAGGATTATTTGTAACGCTAGTAGGTGGAGGCGGTGGTGGTGGTAGTTCCGCAGGTGGTGGTAATAACTCTTATGGAGCAGCAGGCTCTGGTGGAGGAGCAGGTGGGTATTTAAACGCTTACATTCCTCTAACTAACAATTCTTCTTTTACAGCTAACTACTCTATAGGCGCTGCTGGATCAGGTGGTTCTCGCTTAGGAAATAATAGTACTTCTGGAACCGCAGGAGGAGCTACTTCACTTACTCTAGGGAATTTAGGTACTATGACAGGCGGCGGAGGTGGCGGAGGTAGTGCAGATCCTGGAGGTAATGGAGGAGGAGGTAATGGTAGCGGTGGTACAGCCTCTTCAAACATATCTGGTCTAGTGGGTACTGGTAAAAATGGTGGTACTGTTTTTGGTAATGGGACTAACTCTTTGACACCTTGGCAGGGTGGTCAAGCATTAGAGGATAACACTCGGCCTGATTTCTATGATTATCAAGTAATATCGTCAGGTTCTCCATATCCTTCCAACTCAAAGAATTATGCTGTCCATGCTCCTAAATCAAGCATACCTGCCTCTTATGCTGGCTACGGGTCACAGTCTACAGGGTCTAACTCTGGCAACTACCGCAGAAATGGTAATGATGGTTATCTAGGTGGTGGAGGTAGCGGCGGAGCGAGTAACGTAAACAACCTATCAGGTACTGGTGGTAATGGTGGTGGCGGTTACTTAATCGTTACAGTTTTAAGTTAAGGAGATAACATGACTAATGTACTGGCGCCCCGTATGAATTATGATTCATTCATTAGGGTTTACGAGAACGCTTATTCTGACGAATACTGTCAAGAAGTGATAGATGCTTTCGAGAGTATCTCAAGAACTGCTGAAGAAGGAGACCACCACGATCATTCCAATAACAAGCTGCGTAGAGATAGTGCAGTTTTTATGGATGACTTTAATAGTGAGGGGATGTCTAAGGAAGAAAGCAAGCTACGTGAGAGATTAACAAACTCTTTTGCTGAGAAGTTAATTCCCGAAGTAAGTCGATATCTAAAGGACGTAGGTGAGTGGGATAATGTATCCTGTATCCCTCAGAATATGAAAGTCCAGAAGTATGAGGCTGATAAGCGAGGAGGTTATTATGCTTTCCATGCAGAGCAATCTTATAAGAGTCTTGATGATATGCGTAGGCTTCTAACATACGTGCTATATCTTAATGATGTACCAGAGGGAGAGGGAGAAACTGAGTTCCTTCATCAAGGAATTAGATGTCAACCAAAACGAGGTTCTCTAGTCCTCTTCCCTGCATTCTTTACGCACACCCATAGAGGGAATCCTGTGTTTACGACAGATAAGTATATAGCAACTGGCTGGATGCTTTGGGCAAACGTACCAGAAGACGGGGTAGAGGCTGATGAATAGTTATCTAGAAGTAGACAGCAATGGATTAGCTATCGGTGGCGTATACAATGATGTTGACGGTTTGGCAACTCCAGAGAGTTGGGTGTTGTTAACAGGAGAAGCACAGGTAGGATGGACTTGGGACGGGTCTGCTTGGATTGCTCCACCACCTCCTCCACCTGTACTTGTTTCTATAGAGGAACTACGAGAAGAGAGGGACAAGCGTTTAGCAGCTTCTGATTTCTCTCAGTTGTTGGATGCTCCTTTATCTGAGGAGGCTAGAGGTACTTGGCGCAGTTATCGTCAGAGCCTTAGAGATTTACCAGAGAGTTATACACCAGTGGAGAGTCCAGAATGGCCCGAAATAAATATATAAAGGAGACTGTTCATGTCTAGGGGACAAGCAGGTTGGAAGTCAAGGGCGCGTAAGTACGCTGACCTCTTAGCATCTAATGGTATGGTTAAAAGTGATAAAGTGAATATCTCTATACCTACTGATATAGCTACTGATGGGGAGTTGGCTTCTATGCAGTCAACACTTCAGGCAAACCTTACTTCTGCACAATCAACACTTCAGGCAAACCTTAATAACCATCATCATGATACTACCTACGCTAAGGTTGACTTGAGCAATATAACAGCCGCAGCAGGGATGGGTTCGCTGTACATTGACATATACAGTAACGGCAGTACTTCTAGCCGTGACACTGCCCGTAATTGGGCAACTGCATCTGTGACTGTGCCCAATGGTACAATCTTTGTAGTTCGTTGGAACCAATACTACTCTTGGTATCGAGGTAATGGTACTAGCTGGGGTTATCGCTCTGCGAATACTTTATGGCTTAAAGACGCTAACGGCACCTTCTGGCACATTGGAGGAAACTAATGTATCTCTCTCAAGTAAATGAATTAGAATCCCTTGGGAAAACCGAGGGTGAACATACAGTCATCTTTAACAAGCTTACAGGGGCTTTACTTTCCTGTGCCGCCAGTGACATCACTGAGCTAGTCAACACTGATTACTGTGTCTCCAAGGTAGTCTCCTTTGACCCAAAGGTTCAAGTATGGGTAGGAGATTATGAGACAGGCTCTGTGGTTTATCACGAAGCTGTTCCGCGTGAAGCTACTGAGCGCATGCTGGATGCACAAGCTGGTGAAAATATTCGTAAGACTTATGACTATTACCACCAGTTAAACATCCTACATCGTATGGTTAGTATCCTTAGCGCGGAAGTCACTGGAGTGGAGGTAGAGGAGTTTAATGACATGGTTACTCGTATTGCAGAAGTACGTGACCTAAATGAGAAATACAAGATGTCTTATCAAGAAGACCCTGCTTGGACATACTTAAATAAAACCGATGAAGCAGCTAGGCGAGATGCTCAAGTGGCTGGTGGTTTCCATGAGGTTATTGGCCCTCGTCAAGGAGGTCTGTAATGGCCCGTGTGATTCGGCAATTCCTTACCACTGCTGATGAAGTTAAGGAAGCTCTTCCAGAAATGCGAAGAGCCTTTGGCGTTGGTCTACGCAAGAGCGATGCTGGTGGAGCGTGTCTCAGTGTATATGACCATGTACGTTGGCAACACTTTAACCAAAACCAGAAGGCAACTTGGAAACAACTAATGCCCTCCTCTTTGGTTGACACGTTTCTACAGGCTACTTTTGTACGCTTACCTGCAAGTGCAGGACGTATGTGTCCTACTACAGTTGCTGCTGAAGCATCCACCCCTATTGGCGCTTTCCTGTCCATTGCACTGAATGACCTACAGAACATCAGTGTGAATAACGTACAGTATGTCTTAGATCAAGGTGATGCAATCCTGTTTGATGTAACGGATACTTATGAAGTATTCCCATCCAAAGGAGAAGCTCTATGGTCTGTGAACGTGGTTCCTAAAGTTATGGGTACAACCTATGGTTAAAGAGTATGAATTGATTGAACCCCAATCTGCTCTTACACTCCGCGAAGAACTGATGGCCTTACCTGATGCATACTGGGTAGACAGGTCAAAGTACTACGTCAACACAGGCCTTCAAGGAGAGGTAGGACGTTACCTATCTATGGGTGATAGATCCATGCCTGCCACTTTAAAAGAGACATTGATTGGTGTAGCGCCTACGAAAGATATTCCTTTAACCGAAGTGGTTGTGAATAAATACCGCAAAGGGGATTTCTTACCTAAGCACGTAGATGAAGCAGGGGCTAAGTATTGCGTTCTTCTTAGTCTAGAAGATTCAGTGGAAGGGCTAAGTAGTCTAGATGGTTTAATTCCAGACAAGGCAGGATGGGCAAAGGAAATACCTCTCTCCCTTGTACACTGGATTGAACCTGCTGAAAAGCCTCGTTTCACAATTATCTTTTTATATGACCGTAAATTCAGGTAACGACTATGTCTACTACGACAGGTCTAAAATAAAGCTATACAGGAATAATAACTTATGTCTGAACAACGGTTCGACAGGCTTGAAAATAGTCTTGATAAACTAACGAATAAGGTTGAGCAAATGTCTGAAGTAGTAACAGCACTAGCTCGTATTGAGGAGAAACACGTAGCAGTTCAACAACGATTAGACCATCATGATCTAAGATTAAACAAGCACAGCGATGCTTTGGATGATTTGTTTGTAGACACTACTAGAATGGAAAAAACCTCTGGCAGTAATGAATGGTTTATTAGAATATTAATTGCTGCTCTTGTTTCAGGTGCAGTGTTTATTTTAAGGAGTTAATATGTTTGGCTTACCATTAGAAGTTATAACAATGTTAGCTAGTACTATCGGTGGCGCAGTGTTTAAACTGATGGGACAAGCTCAACAAGATAGAGCAGAACAGTTACAAGCTGCTCTGACTCGTCATGATAAAACAGAAGAGAGTAGAGCGAATGCAAGACAGTTTCAGAATCCAAATGCTAATTGGATCAGACGGTTTCTCGTTGTGTCTTTCATGGCTATGGCAGGATTCATTCTGCTTGCTCCCCTACTGGGACAACACACTACTGTCCCTATAGAGATTACCTCTGGCTTTAAGTTTTTATTCTTTGACTTCACTAATACGATTACGGAGTATATAACACTAGAGGGTATCGTTGTTCCTGAGTGGCTATCTCATGCAATCATGGCAGTTGTCGGAATGTACTTTGGTCAGTCAATGGTCAGTAGAAAATAACTGTTGACTTTTCATTTAAAATATGGTATAATATATGAATTACTTAGATGCAATCAACTCAGTCCTTAAACGCTTACGCGAAAGGGAAGTAGATACGCCTACCGAGAACGAGTACTCTACTCTTATAGGTATCCTAATAAATGATTCTCTTCAAGAAATAGAACAAGCATGGGATTGGTCAGCATTAAGAACATCTCTTACTGTTACCACTTCTGCTGATGTCTTTAACTATGAATTGAATGGTTCTCAGAATAACTTCAAGGTGTTAGATGTTGTGAACACAAGTAGTAAGACTTTTCTTACTTATGCAACAGCACATTGGATGAACCAACAGTTCCTTATCTCCTCTTCTATTTCTGGTTCCCCTAATAAATATTCTTTTAATGGTGTGTCAGCAGATGGAGATACATTAGTAGACTTACATCCTATTCCTAGTGGAGTTTACTCTTTACAGTTTAACGTAGTGCAAAGGTCAGGTGAGTTAACAGAACCAACAGATAAGATTACTATTCCTTCCACTGCCGTTGTCTTGTTAGCCTACGCTAAGGCTGTTGAGGAACGTGGTGAGGATAATGGTCAGACAGGTAACAGTGCTTATATAGCAGCTCACAAGGCTATGTCTAATGCGATAGCTTTAGATGCTAACAAACACCCTGAAGAGTTAGATTGGTACAGTGCATGAAACAATTATTAAGTTCTTCCATAGCAGCCCCAGGATTTTTTGGATTAAACACCCAAGAAAGTAGTATAACTCTTTCAAGTGGTTATGCTTTACAGGCAGATAACTGTGTTATTGATAACTTTGGTCGCCTTGGTTCTCGTAAAGGTCATGTTTATAAAACATCATCTGGTGGTACGGGGACAGACCTCCGAGGTATTCATGACTTCATAGATGCTTCGGGCCATGTTGATTATATCTCATGGGGTGGTACAGATATCTACAAAGGTCTGGAAACCCTTACAGCCTTAACTACAGGTATTACTATTACAGGTGATGATTGGCAGGCAGTTACGTTAGGTGATGCAACTTATCTAGCGCAGGCTGGTCATCCAATGCTTAAAGTAAATAACTCCTTAGTTGTTTCTACCCATTCCACATCGCAGTATAGTTTTATTTCATCTGCGTATGGTCGCTTATGGGCAGGCAATGAAGCATCCGACAAACACACCTTACATTGTTCTGACTTATTGAATGGTTCTTTCAGTGGAGGATCTTCCTTCGATCTAGACCTACGAAAAGTATGGACTAAAGGCGGTGACGAGTTAGTAAGTGTTGCTGGCTTTAACGGCCTTGTCTTTGTGTTCTGTAAGAAGAGTATAGTTATTCTAGGAGATACTAATAATACAGACTTGACTATTACACCTACTACTCTACGAGTGGTGGAAGTATTAGACAATGTAGGATGTGTGTCTAGAAGCTCCATACAGGCCGTAGGAGACGATTTGTTCTTCTTATCGGATACTGGCTTGCGTTCACTTAATCGTGTCATACAAGAGAAATCTAACCCTATTACAGACCTATCAGTTAATGTTCGTGATGAACTAACAGAGATGATAGCATCGTCTGCTGAGAATCATATCAATACAATCTATTCTCCAGCAGATGCTTTCTATCTAATAGTATTTCCTACTGCCGAGTTGGTGTACTGTTTTGATACTAGAGGGCGTTTAGAGAATGGAGGTTTACGGGTAACTAAATGGCCTAACAGTTCTATCTTATGTGGTACTGCTACAGACACAGCTCTCTACTTTGGTATGGCTGATGGTATAGCCCAGTATCAGAATTATCAAGATGATGGTGCTTCTTATTTCATGTCCTACCACACTAACTACTTTGACTTTGATCAGCCTACAGTAACTAAAATACTAAAAACTGTAGGCGTAACTTTAATAGGTGGTAGTGGTCAGACGTTTGTAGTTAAAGTAGGTACTGATTACTCAGACCAACCTCGCTCCTATATTCGATCTGTTAAACAGAGTAGTGTATCTGAGTATAATGAAGTTGAATATGACGAAGCTGAGTACACAGGCGGTGGTTCTACAGACCGCATCAAGGTAGCTATAGGAGGACAAGGTAGTGTTCTTCAATTAGGCTTTGAGGCAAACATATCAGGTGATCAATTATCAATTCAAAAGTTTGACGTATATGTTAAACAAGGCAGGACTAACTAATGAGTAACTATATTAAGTCAACAAACTTTGCTGTTAAAGACGGCCTAGCCGTAGGCACAGCAGCTAAACGTGTACGTGGTACAGAGATTGATGACGAGTTTAACGCTATCGCCACAGCCAGTGCAACCAAAGCAAATGCTAATAATGCAACTTTAACAGGAAACCCTACAGCACCTACACAGTCTGCTGGTAATAGCTCTACACGAATAGCTACTACAGCGTTTGTACAAGCTGCGGTGACGGCAGCTATGGTAAATGGACATGCCTACCCCGTAGGTTCTATCTATACATCCATTAGCTCTACTAACCCAGCTACGCTATTAGGTGTAGGTACATGGGCAGCTTTCGGAGCTGGACGTACCTTAGTTGGTTTGGATGCATCTCAGACTGAGTTTGATACAGTAGAAGAGACAGGTGGTAGTAAGACACACACGTTGACTGAAGCTGAAATGCCGTCACACACTCACACTTATAAATATTCTGATCAAGATCAAGTAGAGTTGATTGGTAGTACTATTACTGATATATCTGAAGTGGATGAAGGTGGCTCTACTCGCACTACTAACTCAACTGGTGGCGGTAGTGCACACAATAACTTACAACCGTACATAACTGTATACTTCTGGAAGAGGACTGCATAATGTGGAATTTACTCCCATCTTTGTTAGGGGCTGTTGGTTCCTACCAAGCACAAAAGAAACTAGGTCAGGCAGGAGACAAGATGTTCTCTGCTGGCGATCAGGCATGGGAACGTGGCCAGTATAAACCTTATGGTGTAACTACTGGTGCAGGTTCAGCATCCTTTGAGGATGGACAAGCTAAGTTTGATCTTGACCCTCGTTATCAACAACAACAAGATCAGATGTTTGGTCTAGGCCAGTCTGCTCTACAAGCTGCTGGTGGTGATTATGACCAACTAGCTGGACAGATGTATGATCGTCAACGTGCTTTAGGAGCTAGTAGTCGTGCTGCTGAAGCTCAAGCATTAGGCGAGAGTATGTTTGGTTCTGGTACACAAGGCTTACGTGTTGCTGGTGAAGCTCTAGGAGCTGGTGCTGGTGCAGGTAAACTTAGCCCACAAGGTTTTGGCTTTGCTCAAGCGTTTGCACAACAGGATGCTGTTGATAGAGCTAATGCTTTCAACCAAGCACAGATGCAAAAAGAACGTGATGTGAATTTAGGTTTAGGTATGTTCAGTCAAGGTCAAGCGATGGATCAACTTGGTTTAGGTATGTTAGGTCTTGGTGGTGACTTAGGTTCACAGCAAGCTTCTGCTCATTCCAATGCCATGCAGAATCTAATCAATGCTTATGGTGAGGGTGCTGGTTATATGGCACGTAGAGGTCAGTCTATAGCTGGTGGTCTGCAAGGTTTAGGTGGTAGCTTAGGTAGACTTGGTGGTTCAGGAGGTTCAGTTGCTAACTTTGGCGGAGGCACTGCGGGTAGAGGCTTCATGAAGTATAACCCCCTCCCTGCTCATAGAGGTAACGCACCTGTGTATAACCCACATGGCGGAAATTTAGTTGGCTCATATCGTCGACGCTCTGATGGCACACACAGCGGAGGATTTTAATTATGAGTGACGTATTAAGTTTATTTGGTATGCATCCTGATGTACTTCAACAGCGACGTGTACAGAATGCTGTAGATCAAGCTGGTCGTATGTCAGCAGACTATGCTATTGGTTCTGCTGGTGGTCAGATGTTAGGTGCTGGTATTAATTCAGCCTTTGGTTTACAGACTCCTGAGATGGCACAAGCCTCCAGTATTCGTGAGGGTTTAGCAGGAGGTGACTTAGGTTCTGTTGAGGGACTACGTGCTGCTGCTCGGAAGTTAATGGTTAGTGGTGATTATGCACAGGCAATGGCTCTACATCAAGAAGCAAACGATCTAGAGAAGGCCCAACAAGTTAAGGCAATAAAAACATCTGGTGTTAAAACTTACTTGCTACCTGATGGCACTAAAGTATTAGGTGGCATGAGAGGCGATGTTCCTGTGTATCGTAAGGATAATAAATGGGTACCTTTACCTGATGGTGCTATACCTTTCACTGAGGGAAGAAATCCTGGGTCTGTAACGGGAAGTGACAAAGATGCAGCATTAAAATCCATGGCAGGTGAAGGCTGGACAAGTACTATTGGTGGTCTTGATCGACAAGGTAAGCAACTCATGAGTGAGTGGATAGCTGCACGTACTAGAGAGCTTGAAGCTGACTATGGTAATTTAGTTGAAGCCCATAATCAAGCTGTGGGTGAAGCAGCTACTCATATAAAGGGTTCAGGGACTCTGTTTGATAGTTTTACTTGGACAAACCCCGTTGTTGAGTCTACTCCTGAGTCTACTCCTGAGTCTACTCCTACGCCTACTCCTGAGTCTACTGCTGGGTCTACTCCTGAGTCTACTCCTGAGTCTACTCCTGAGTCAGCTCTACTTCCACAAGATGCTGTTGCTGCTTCTGTAGTACAACAACTTACCTCTCAAGTTGCACCTGCTGGCGTAGAGAATTTGTCTATGTCTGATCGTATTGCCTTGGAGAATGAGGCTCTTACTCGTATCATGGAAGAGGCTGACGTAACTCGTAAACAAGCACGCAATCTTTATCATAAAGTTACTACAGGAAAGGCAAGGGAGTACCAAGTAGTGACTCACCCTGAGACAGGGAAGCAGTTTCTAATTGACCCTACTGGCTTTGATCAGAAAGTATATCCATATACAGGTAAATAATATGACAACTCCTACATGGGCAGAGTTAATGGAGATGCAGGTGGATAAAGGTTCATCTGTACCTACATGGAAAGAGTTGATGGAGATGCAGCAACCTTCTGTGGCCCCTCCAGTAGAGGGAGAAACTTCCTTTGCTAAAGGCTTTGCAGAAGGTGAAACATTCTCTCAACAGGCTGGTGACTATCTAGGCGCTGTAACAGGCGCTGCCCCTGAGATATCCTATTGGAACGAGGAAGAGGGTTATCATCTTCCTAGGTACTCTTCATCTGAGGAGTTATATGGTGATGATTGGAATGACATAGGTACTGATGAACGTCGTAAACGTATCGTTGCTTTACGTGAACAACGCTTACAGGAACAGTATGGTGATGTTGAGGGTTCCACCTTTGGCAACATCGTAGGTGCTTTAACTGACCCAACATCTCTTCTCCCTGTAGGTGCTACATATAAAGGGATGGCTGCAATAGGTGGTGCTGTAGGTGGTTCTTATTCCGTAGCTGATCAGTTACTTCATAAAGGCGAAGTTGATCCAGTTGAAGCTGGTGGTCATGTAATAGCTGGAGCTATATTGGCTCCTGTTGCTGGTTATGGTTTCAATAAGATAGGTCAAGCAATCACGGCTAAGTCTGTTAAAGGAGCTAACCAAGCATTAGACGATCTTGATGTACTAGTCTCCCACAACATAGCTACATATGGCACTGCTCCTGAACAAGCGGTGGAGGCAGCTTCTCAAAAGCTAGGTCTATCACCAGAGGATTTACTTAAAGCTTCTAAGATTGCTAATAGAGAGCCTAAGATACCTACTCCTGAAACTGCTGTACAGATGTCAGAAAAGGCACAGGAAGCCGGTCTAGCAGCTAAGGTTGTGCTAGGTATCTCTTCTCGTATTAAAGAGTTCTCTCCTAGAGTACATCATGAACTACGGAAGTATGAGACAGGTCTTTTAAAGAAGACACAGGAACGTCAGGACAAGGCTGCTCCTTTTATTAAAGCACTGAAAAAGTACACACGTAATGAAAGGGAGAAGATTGGTCAGCGTTTAATGAATAGTGATTATGATGGGGCTAAGGCTCTACTCACTAGAGGTGGTCGAGCTGAACTGAATGTTATTAAAAACATGGTAGCAGAAGATGGTAAGTTACTTGAGTCACAGATTAAGGATTTCAAATCTTTAGAAAACTACTTCCCTCGTAGCGTGAAAGACTTAGAAGGTTTACGTGCTGCAATAGGCAAGAAAGATCCAGAGGCAGCGAATGGACTACGGAAAAGTCTGAAAGAGTTACTGGAAAAGGAAGGTGTGAAAAACATCAATCAACTACCTGAAGAGGCTGTGACTAAGTTGGTTACAGTTGCTATGAACAAAGCATACCCTCGCGTGTTGACTGGACATAAGGCACATCGCTCTGTTCAAGATGTACCTCCTGAGTTAATGAAGTTCTACGATGATGCTGGTTCTTCTATTGTTAAGTACATTGATTCCTCTACTCGTTCTTTTGAGAAGAAGAAGTTCTTAGGTGTTTCAAACCTCAAGAGTGGTGATATTGACGAGGATGCTATCCTATATAAGACTCTAGGTGAGGAACTTAGACGAGGTCGTATTGATGACACTGGCTTTGAGCAGATTAAGGAAATGCTGCAAGCTCGTTTCACTAAGGGCGAGGAAGCGATGACAGGCTGGGTAAGTACTGTTAAAGACATTGGCTATATGTCCTCACTTGGTCAGTTCCGTTCAGCAGCTACTCAGTTAAAGGATATAGGTACGGCTGCCTACCTACATGGGATTATGCCTACAATCAAAGGTGCTCTTAATTTTAAGAGTACAAAGGTACATGATGCTGGTTTAGCAAATACTGTAGCTGCTGAAATGAACCAGAGTGGAGCAACTAAGAAGTGGTTAGATGCTTCATTATCCATGAGTGGCTTTAGAGCTATTGATAGATTTGGTAAGAAAGTTCTACTTGAAGCATCCATGCTTAAAGGAAAGAAATTAGCATCATCACCTAAAGGTGTAGCTGTTCTTAAGAAGAAATATGGTGAGGCTTATGGTAAGGACTTTGATCAGTTGGTATATGATCTAAAGAATGGTGTTGAAACTCCTGATACTGAACTGTATCGGATGCATGAACTATTCGATACTCAACCAGCAGCTCTTAGTGAGATGCCTGAGAAATACCTTAACCATCCTGATGGACGCATTGCTTACTCTCTCAAGTCTTTTGGTTTGAAGCAGCTAACCTTACTACACAATGATATCATCAAGAAAGGTAAGACTGATAAGGTAGGTGCTACTAAGGCAGCTCTCAAGTATGCTGCTTATATTGGACTTGCTGGTGGTACAGTAGACGAGGCTAAAGACTTCATGGCTGGTGAGGGATTCCATCCTGAAGATATTCCTGATAACGTAGTGGAGAACTTAACAGCCTTATTCTTTATCAACAAGTATTCTATTGGTGATTTAGAGAAGGGTGATTTTGGTTCTGTTATTGGCGGTTGGCTTACTCCTAGCATGGCTCCTTTTACTGGAGGTATGACAGAAATACAACGTCAAGCTAAGGGAGTGCCTATAGAGGAATCACAGTTACCTATTAACCTCATGAAAACTATGCCTGTTGTTGGTAGGGTGTTATATGATTGGGGATTAGGTGGTCGTGAGAAAGCTATTAAAAAGGCTGATCAAGAGTATATGCAAAAGCTAAGAGATTAGCAGACACAAAGAAGGGGCAATTAAGCCCCTTTTATTTTGCCTGAGTTTCCTAGGAAATTAACTACATTCCTTCTGCCCAGTTTCAAAGTTAATGTAACAAGCCTCTGCCTCTTTTTCTTTAGGTTCCTCTTTCACATTAAGAATACCATATCGCTTACCTCCTGAGTTAAACGTGGTACACCCTTTACAACCCATCTCCCAAGCATTCATATAGATAGCTTTGAAGTCTTCCCACGCCATGTTAGGAGAGCAGTTAATGGTTTTACTTACAGCACTATCTACATACTTAGTTGATAATGCTAGTACAGCCAGATGCTCATCAGCAGTACACTCGTTAGCAGTGCGGCCTTTAACGCCCCAAGTACGATACCCATAGTCCATGACTTCTTCAATGATAGGCCCATCTTCTGTCTGGATAGTACGATCATAGCTGTGGCTAAATACAGGCTCAATCCCACCACTAACATTATCAGCAGTAAGAGAGATAGTACCAGTAGGTGCAAAGCTAAGAAGGTGGCTATTGCGTATTCCATACTTACGGATACCAGCCCGTATAGTCTTAGGCAGAGTCTTAATAAACTCCCCTTTAAGGTACTCAGGGGCGTAAGCAGGGAAAGCACCTTTCTCTTTAGCCAACGCAACAGAAGCACGATAGGTTTCATCACGTAGGATTTTAAAGATATCCTCAGCCACTGCCACAAACTTCTCACTACCATATGGGAACCCTAAAGCTTCAATTGCATTAGCTAAACCAGTAACGCCTAAGCCCATTCGACGCTTTGCTTTACTCTCTGCTGCCTGTTCCTCTAAAGGAAACACAGTATTATCATGAATGTTATCCATTGCTCTTGTAACAATAGGAATATCCTGCATAAGCTGTGCAAAGTTAAAGCTCCGAGTACCCTCATCATCAAAGTCAACGTACTTAACTAGGTTATAAGAGCCTAGTAGACACGCCCCGTTAGATGGTAAAGGCTGTTCACCGCATGGGTTAGTAGCTTCTATAGTCTCACAGTAATGCAAGTTATTGCTATCATTGATACGATCAATAAATAAAATTCCTGGTTCTGCCCAATCCCATGTACTACGCATGATCATTTCCCATAGAGCAGGAGCGAATACTTGCTTGTGTACAGTTCCTTCAAAGGTGAGATCAAACATCTGCTTATCGCGTACACATTCCATGAACTTGTTCGTCACACCAACAGAGATATTAAAAGCAGTTAGCTCTGTGGAGTTCTGTTTAGCATGGATAAACTCTTCAATGTCAGGATGGTCAACACGTAACACACCCATCTGAGCACCACGTCGATGACCTGCACTACTCACTGTCTTACACAGGCTGTCATAGATACGCATGAAGCTAATCGGGCCAGAGGCTTGACTGCCTAGGGAAGCAATGAGAGTACCTTTAGGGCGCAAGCGAGAGAAATCGTAGCCAATGCCACCGCCTTTACGCATTGTACGCCCTGCTTCTTTAGCGATATCCATGATGCTGTCAAAGCTATCTTGAATAGGTGAGGATACAAAACAGTTAAAGGCTGTAGTCTGATTCGGTGAGCCAATAGCCAGTTGTGTCCTACCACCTCCCATGAAACGCTGCTCAAGCAGTATGGATCGCAGTGAGTAAAAATGTTCCTCGTTGTCTGCAAGGGTAGACGCGAATCGGTTCTGTGCTTCTTTAAAACTCTCACCTTCACTCCGATACTTTGTTGCGTGTACTTCTTGACTTAGTCTTGTTTGTGGGCCGTTCATTCTTCTTTTCCTTTTCAATATGTTTAAGTAGATTCTTTAGCATGTCTTCACTAAGAGTCACGCTGTTGCCTGAACTTGTTACAGCTAGGCGAGCCAGAGGGTTAATGAAAACTATCTGGTTTAAGTTAATGTATTCTTCTTCTAACTCAATCCACATACTCATTCCTCCGCGTACTCAAGTAACATGTCTATGCAATGTCGTGCCTTGAATAAATCTTCGATAGGAGTTCCCTTGCTCGGGTAACGTGTAATATATTTAATAGCTGTATGCTGTAAAGCATTTAGCTTATTACTCATTGAATACTCCATAGGCTGGATGGCTAACGTAGTGTAGTGATCGCCTCCTACCTGTCGTTTAGTTGGTGGGCAAAGGGCATCTAAAGCATCAAGGTCTATAGTAGGTTCGTTTTTAATCATATGAAACATCCTCCAGTTGTGTTTCTAACTCAGTGAAGTTATTAATTATAACATCCTCATAACGCTCCACTAAGTCATCACTTTCTAATTGCAGTAGTTCAAGTACTATCATTTCATCCAACTGCTTTAAGCGTTCTTTCAACTCTTCCAATGTTAGAGCCATAAGTCCTCCGTAAATAATCCATTGATACTGGAAGCTCGTCAAAGCCACCATCTTTAACTTCATTAAATACCCATAGACCAGACCATGATCCATTAGTTTGTGGGTTAAGGTACTCTTCATCATGTTGATAATAGATACCAGCGAACAATCCTGTCATGTTCTTACCATCTGCTCGACGTGCATAAGCAATGTCACGATCTTGTACATGGCCCATAACACAACTCATAAACTTCTTCTGAAGTAGCAGCTTGGCAGAAGACACGGGTCTTCCCATAACACCAGAGGTGAAGTAGTGGCTATAGCAAACACCATCAATAACTACAGGCTCTAAGAAGTTGTACACTTCCCATCCCTCTAGGTTAAAGTCGTTGTAACTAATAAGCCCATCAAGCTTTGCATCATTCTGCACAGCACGATCAATACGATACTCATGGTTGCCCATCAGGAATACAAGACGAGGATGCCACTGCTTCTTCTTATTCCTAATAAGACGCTCTTGCTCTTCTAAGATTGGAGCCATGAACATATTAATACCTACGTTACCTGCGGAGATATCTCTAGTATAACGTCTACCTTCAAAGCTCTTCTTACCAGTATCATAGCTACTGAGGCTGGGCATATCCCAATGGTCGCCTAAGTGAATGATCACATCGGGCTTCATCTCAACAGCATATTTACCTGCCCACCTTAAGTGGTCTAAGTTCTGATCAGGTTTAACCTGTGTATCAGGTATAACTAAATGTCTCATTTCTTTTTCCTCTCTTCTCGTTCATCCCTAGTCTTAGCACTATGACACTTCCAACAGAGTACTTGGTATCCATCCTCTTCTAGAAACATACGTTCTATGTACGTGTTCCAGTCAATGAAACCTTTTCTAGTGCAAACAACAGGATCAATGTGGTCAACAGCAGCATTATTTCTTCGCCGCTTCTGCCCTTTAAGGGGAGGCAAAGTAGCTGGGCCAACATCACCACAGCAAGCACATAAGTACCTCCCAACATCAACTCTTGCAGATTTTTTAACATCCGCTTTAACTCCCCATTTACTATGCGCTCCTCGCAGAGCAGAGACTATAAAGGATTTGTGTCTAGCTTCTGTCCAGCGTCCGTTGTTACGGGTTTTGGTGGTTGCCATATTTCATTATCCTTCCTTCGTAAGTGTAAGAGAATGCCATTCTCTATAGCTCTCTCTTCGCTTCCTAGTTTATCTACGCAGATTGCATACATCTCTAACTCAGTCTTATCTTTCAAAAGCTTTTCAGCTTTCTTAGGGCCAATACCTTTAACACCTTTGATGTTATCAGCAGAGTCACCTACTAAGAACTGCATATAGAAATTGTACACTGCTTCCTTCTCTGTCACATAGAATAATTCTTTCTTGACAAAGTTATAATGACCACACACAAGCTGGTGGAAATCTTTATCAAGAGATACTATGATTGCTTCAGGATTTTGCGTAGCTCTAATAGCTATCCTATCATCTGTCTCTTCGCCTTGAGTCACTATCGCCCCATGCTTTGCAACCAAGTGGTCACGCAGCGCAGGGAGATGCTGAGGTTTCCTATTCTTCTTACGATTACCTTTGTACTCTGCAGTAACAGCATAATCAAAGCGGAAGTTACCTTTACCTGTTAGGTAGAGTTCAACCTCATGTGTCTCATCATCAGAATCCATTACTAGATCCTCGATAATGTCAGTAAGAAAGTTACTCATAGTCCTACAAGCAACTCCCTCACTTTCACTCTCACATGCGAAACCGATACGATAACAAAGTATATCAGCGTCTATGAGAAGCAGCATATCTAGATGCTCGGAATGTCATCAAAGCCAGCATCATCTTTCGAGAATACTACTAGCTCGTCAACACGCGCCTTAGATAAACCTACACCTACACCTGTCTTACCCTTGAAGTTATAATCATAGGGCTTGATGATGAATGTAACCTTACTGCCATTACCTACAGGTTCAGTTACTAGGAAGCCATCAGAATCCTCCACTCGCGGAGCAAACTTAGAGGACTTAGCAGTTACAAAGTAACCACGATCATCACCCTTGTTCTTTACACTGATACCTAACCCTTCCAAGCGATCTACTTGATCCTCAGATAGTTGACTAACATCAACTTGGTACTTATCTGACATCTCGTTCTTCTCTAAGAAAGAGAACCAGTAAGCTGTTGCTTGGATTTTTAATACGTTATGTGTTTGCATGGAATTTTCCTCATTACAATTTAAAAGTACACTAGACCTGTTTGCAAAGTTTCCTAGGAAACTCTAGTGTGTTTCTGCCCAAGTGGTTCCTACTTTAAAGTCACCATCTAACGGACAATTCATTTGGAAGTGCTCACCAGCTTCTTTGATGGCGAGTCTCCCTAGCTCTCCTACTAAATTGGCATCAGCCTTAGTAGTTTCTATTTGCCATTCATCATGTACATTAGCTACAAACTTGTACCATATACCATGATCAATTAACTTCTGGTTTAAAAGCACTAGAGCTTTCTTCATTACTATCGCACCTGCTGATTGTAATAAAAAATTCAAAGCGGAATGCTCTGACTCAACTCTAAGCCTTCTCCCATCTAGTCCTCTCAGTGTACCTGAACTACGCATTGAAGTCAACACCTTCTTCTTCAACCTTGCATAGGCAGGTAGGTTCTTGAGGAACTTATCAACCAACTGCTTACCTACTCTTGGCGAGCCTCCTGCTATCTCACCTATCTTAGCCACACCTCCGCCATAAATAAGGGCGTAGATAAAAGTTTTTGCTTGATCGCGTGAAGCTAGACCAGCCATGTTCTGATTGTAAGTATGTATATCTCCTTCTAATAGTTGCTTGGTATAGTCCTTATCGTTCATGTAATGGGCAAGCATTCTCAATTCTAAACCAGAAGCGTCTATACCCGTGAGTACATTACCCTCTTCTACAATCCAACAAGCTCTACAATCGGTACCATACCATGAAGCCCTTCCCCATAGTAGTTCACCTGTTTTCTTATCATGTTTACTAGCAGGGCATTGTGCCATATTAGGGCTTTGGTGTGTCATCCGTCCAGAGACAGCACCATTAGTTGTTACCCTGCCGTGTACTCTACCATCCTCTGCTACTGCGTTGACCCAGTTATCAATCTGTCCTACACGTTTCTGTAAGGTAAGGTATTCACCTATCATACGTGCTTCTGGTAGATCAATACCAGCCAAGGTCTTTTCATTAACAATGATGTTACCTTTCTCAGTCTTGTCCTTAAAGACTATCCCTTTGTCTTGGAGGCGCTTGGCAATTTGCTTTCTGCTTCCAAGGTTGAACACTGTGACTTTATCCTTGAGTCTTTTGCCTGTCTTTTCTGAGATTCTCTCCTCCACCAAGGGAGGGAAGACCTGTTGCACTTCTCTTTCAAGCTCATTCATTCTCCCCATAAGATCAGTAAGTAACTGATTAGCTCTGGCTATGTCGAGCTTGAATCCGTTACTCTCTTGTTGTGCTATGATTAAAGCAACATCATGCTCAAGTCTTTGAGACTCTTCACTGAATCCGTCTGCTTCTAACTGTTTAGTAAGATGGTCAAGTAACTTGCTCGTTACCTCTACATCTTTCTTACAGTAGGTCTTCATATCATCTGTAAGACCGCCATCATAGTCAGTAAAATCAAGCTTAGGATAACCCAACCTATCTCCCCACGCTGCCAGTGAATGACCACCGAGTAGCCTAGGATTCCACAGGCGAGATAGTAATAGAGTATCCCAAAGCTTACTGGGTTCAAGAGTAACTCCCCATAGCGTAGCTATCTTGGGAGCGTCGAAGGATATAATGTTGTGTCCAACAATAGATTGCGTATTCTTGGTAAGCTCTTGCAATTGCATGGAGTTCACTAGTATGCGCTGACGTTTCTCGTGATCCGTCTGTATCCCACAACACCAGATGTGATCCATCTTGGAGGTTGTTTCTATATCTATTATCGTACTCATTTTCCTGCCTCTCTAATACATAGTTTCCTATCTTGCTCATATCTCTTCCTCCTCTACCACCTCTAACATTCTACCAGTGTTATGGTTGTACATCAAGGGTGCTGCCTTACCAGTGATACCACAGAAGCGATTCTTCAATACCCTAACATGGGTAGTGTTGCGAGTCTCTTCATCCTCGGCCTGACCATTACGTTCAAGACCAATAACCATATCACTAAGCTGTGCAATAGAACCAGAGCCACGTAACTGAGATAGGCTGGTAGCTGCTCCCTCCTCATGTCCTTTACTATCAGGACGCTTGAGGTGAGACACAACAAACAAAGCAATGCCTGTCTCTTGTACTAGCATACGCAGCCTAGTCATGATCTCGTCTAACGCTTTACGTTCATCACCACTAGCCTGTGCTGACACCACAATAGATACGTGATCCAGTACAACATACTTACAGCCTAAACCTTTAGCCATATAACGTACACGACTAATGATATTATCGACACCAGTAGAACCGAAGTGATCGAACAAGAACACACGATCAGTACCTAGTGTACGCTCAAAAGCATCTAACCTTTCCTCGTCAGTCGCCTCAGTATCAGGTAAGTGCAGAGGTTTATTAGCAGCTAAACTCATTAGAGATAAGCCAGCCTTTTTGATACTCTCTTCTAGGAAAAGTATACCAATATTATCCTCAGTCTTACTGATGATCTGCCAGATAATCTCTCGCATGAATTGACTCTTACCTAATCCAGAGCCAGCCGTAACTGTGACGAGTTCTCCGAAGCGGATACCATAAGTGAGCTTATTGATTCCGTCATATGGATAGAGACACTGTGCCGGTGCGATGGGTTTATTAACTTCATCCCACAAGCTACTTCCTGCAACAATTCCATCGGGAACAAATCGTTCTGACGACCACCACCGATCAACAAACTCTTTAGTGCGATTGTACTTAACATAATCGTTTGCATCTTTTTCATCCTTAGTATGTTTGAATACCTTTGTCTTGCCACCAAACAACTCAGCCACTTGGTTGGCAGCTTTAGTACCAGCCTCGTCTGAATCAAAGCAGACTACAATATTTTCATAGCTATCTAGATACTCGTAACTAGCCCGACAATCCTTCAATGCACCAGCACTACCATTCTTTATAGATACTACAGGATACTTACTCCCTAGCATCTGATAGGCTGACATAGCATCGTACTCACCCTCAGTGATAGTAATATACTTACCACCTTTAGTGAATAGATTCTGTCCAAACAGTACAGTATCTTGCCAAGTGCCTTGAGTGCGAAAGTCTTTATCAGGTGAGCGTGTCTTAGCGCCAACTAAGTACCCATCTTTATCATGATAACCGAAGTGCATAACCTCGCCCTGTAACTGAGCCTTGTATGCCTTACATGTATCGCTTGATATGCCTCGACTAACAACACTCTTGTATTGTCCAGACATTAGACTTTCTTTTAGTTTATCAAAGCTACCATTTGGTTTCTTATCTACTCCCATCGTAACCACCCCATTATCTTTAGTTCTGGTTTCACACACAAAACAGTGTGACCACCCCTTATCATCAATTGATCTACCATCACTGCTTCCACAGTCATCACACGCTACGTGTGTCTGTACAAATCCCATGCCTGTCTCCCCATAAGGTTACATATTCCTTATCTGTTAACATTAACTTTAGCACGTCCATCAATGCGTCTTGCACGTAGGCCGCATCCCAAGGATCAGACCCAAAGGTTTCAGGTTGATCCAGCTCGTACAGTATTTCTTTAAGCCTCTTAGTGGTAATGTATTCTATCTGTTCACAGGTTAAATTTAAGTTACTCATTTTTAATCCTCCCATACTGTACCACGTTGATACAGTTGAATTGCAGTGTTAAAGTCACACTTAAAGCCCTTCATAATTTCATCAAAGTGATTCAAGAACATCATTTAGTTAACGCCTCCCAGCTAACAGGTGCTAATCCACCCATAGCTTCATTCAATTGTTTAGCAAAGTCTTGTGCTTCCTGTTGTGCACCTGCCGCAATGCGTTCTTTGTACACATGAGCAAAGGCTAAGAGATTGCCACTCCATATCCACTCAGTCATCATGCTCTGAGGCAAGACCATACGAGCCATCTCAGGTGCTACGTCAGCATCTAGCATTTCGTCATATAGGTTAGTAACTACATCTAAGTGCAACTTGTACGCAAGACGTACAATGCCCCCTAAATCTAACTCACCAGCACTACCTTGCTTAATACTACCCTCTGGTTTACCACGCCACACTTCAGGCATATAAAACTCTGGCTCACTAGACACATACCGACGGCTAACTTCATTCCAGCTAAGACCAGCTTGATGCTTCTTCAACTGTGCTGCTAGAAATATAGGAGCCTTCACCCGTAGCTTAACAAAGTTGTGCCGGAATGGTGTCATATGTTTATGTTTAGCTAGGTACTTGATTAGCTTTTCATCCTCTGACTTTAGTGGCGGCTCATCCTCTGTGTCCCATATAGAGTCCCACTCACTCTCCTTATCAAAGGATACCCTTGCAGCATTCACTGTGTCTAAGTCAGTGCAGCAACTGGCTACTAGTTCTACTTTAATTTGTTTCATAAATTGTATCCTGTGTTGTCCATTTACATATCATAACACGTTCCCCATTCTTTATACAAGAAAGATGATACATTCTTTGTAGAAGAGGGTAGCCGTTGCGAACTACCAAGCGATACTCGTTAGTTGGTTCAACGTGCGTTACCTTATCTGCCTCAGCAGAGTAGTCAAACTCTTCTGCTCTTCCGTCACTCATTATTTTTAATTCTCCTTAAAGAAATCAATTAATACTTTATCAAAAACCTTACTACCTTGCAAAGTGTCTAGAACATTTCCTTGATCATCCTTTTTTAGGACAACAGGAATACTACGAAAACCTAACTGCTTGAGTGCGTCAAGATGTTCCTTAACACTTACATCACATGGTATATAATTACTGATACCTAAGTCTAGCAACTTGCTCTTTAGTATAACGCAAGGTTCACAACCTGCCCTTGAATATAGCTCAATCATTCTTCATCTCCTACGGATAGTAAATCCATTCTATTTATAGTGGGTATCTCGCTATCAAACTCCTGACAACAATCATTACATGTATCTAGAAAAATACCTACTTCATATTTTCTAGTTGCTTCATAGTCTGTTAACTCTGTATCACAACAAACACACCTCATAATCATACTCCTAAAGTTTCCTAGGAAATTAGTTTAACATACCCCTTGACTTCACACAACAAGTATGCTAAAATAAAACCCTTAAGAGATTCTTAATTACATAATAAACAATAATCATATACAATAAACAACATAGTATCTTATTAACTATCATCAAGAAATACTCCTTCAAGCTCTAAAGAGCGAACAATAACAGTTACTATTTCTTCAAAGTAGAAATCATCAAGAGCCTTGTAATGCTCTGCTCCAACCTCTTCCTCTTCTTTAGTCCACCCAAAAGTATATACATTTAGTATACCCGTTTCTTCCTCAACGAATACCTCTGCATCAAGAACATATGGGCTTACTATAATACCTCTAACTATATATGTTTGTTCATTCATGCCACGTTCCTCATTTTTATTAGCTTCAAACCCTTAGCTCCATGCATAGGATAGGCAATTGTTTTTACATCTTTGCTCCAACATAGGCGACAATCACCACATTTACCTGCACGTTCGTAGGCTTTACATACTTCTGTCGTACTCCCTACTGGATAGGAACTATCTGGTATGATAGTGCTAGTAGTATTTCCTGACACAAGCTCGCCTGTGATGCTATCGCTGCTAAACCTAACGACAACATGATCCAATGATTCCATTTCATTTAACACCTCCAAAAACTTAGCAAATTTATGCATACGTGTAGTTAGCCAGTGCATTACCCAAGGCGTACGCTGCATTACCTCTAGTATTTTCTTAGCTAGTCGTATGTGGTATACATCACCACTGTCGAACCACCTAAAATATCTATGCGTATCTAGCAGTGCTACAAATTCATCTACCCATTCCTCACGCTGCCAATCTTTAGCGTTGTGCTGCCGCAGTGCTTTAACACTAGGCATTTGATAGAAGCCTCCAGTCGCATAGCAAGACTTGCATGCATCAACTAACTGTCCATCCTTATCTACTGAAGCAGGACAATGGTAGATTGCCTCAGTACTCCATGAGTTACAAGGCATTTTACTTGGCTTACTTAACTTGATCATGATACCACCTCTCTAAGCTCCTGTAAGGCTGCTCACTGCAATTTCCTAGGAAACTTTAGCTACCCTACAGGGTCTTTATTAATTGCTCACACGGACTTATGTACCCTTCCAGCCCCAACTAGGCATTTCAAAGGGTAAGTTGTTAGGGTTTGATGTATCCCGTTCAACACGCCTAGCATCTTGAAAAACCTTTAGAGCTTTCCGACTATACAGTGCAAGGAATCGTCGACGCTCAAACTCCCCTCCGGAATAATTACAAGCGTTGCTCCAGAATTTTCTCCCTACATCTAGGCCGTGTTCTTTTGTGAGTGCATCCCGACAATGACCTGCCACACTCTCGTTGAATCCAGACTTAAAGTCACGTTCTATAAGTTCATTGCAAGTATCAATAATAATTTCATTTATAGTTTTCATTTTTTTATTCTCCAATAATTTCCTAGGAAACTAATTCGCCGTAAGCAATATAATCAGGCGCACGATAGTCAGATGGAGGCGTTACTTCACCCATAATTCTACACTTACGCGCAAGGTATACTTGACCACGCGCATGTGCCTTCTTTTTATAGTCGCGTACTTCACACAAAACAATGACCTTATCAGTAGGGTCGCTGAAGTTTTCCATGTAATCCATAGCAGCTTCATAACTAGGCAGCACATGTATACCAGATAGATAGCGTGTTCCACCACTCCCGTCAGTACACCACTTTTGATCCGCCTCTAGCCAAGTATCCAAGGGAACATGCTTGCTCCCATCAATGCCATGAAACAAAGTCTTATAATGGTCATCAAACTTGTCGCTGTATTTCATTATCTTATAAGCTATCATAATAATCTTCCTCAAGTTGATCGTGGTTATGCCATTGGCTAATCAGATCGCCATCAATTAGCACGTACCAGTTAACATTCCCTTCACTTGTGACCATACGGACAAGCACGTTGTCGTCTATGTTATCTACAATCAGCGTGAAACTACCCTTCTCAATTGCTTTGATGTTCATAAAAATCTCCCTTTCCGCGCTGCTTCATATGCTTTTTTTAGATTACCGCTAACATTATCACATCTACTTTTTGCACCCAAGTTAATATAATACTGCAGCGCCATCATTCTAGGCCAACCCTTTTGGCTGCGCAATAAATTTACATCTCGCATAGTGTAGGTCATAGCACACCTCCCAAAGTTATTGTGTATATAGTATTAAGCGCCACAGTAAATAACACAGCCCAACAAATCACTTGTAAAATTATAGTTTTCATTTCTTATTCTCCACTAGGCGTTAATATCTGTTAGATAGAATTGTGTGACAGGCTGACTCCCGTGGTAGTTGGTAACTACTGTTAGAATCATATCGTGCACCCTTGATGTTGTACGAACCCAACCCTCACCCTCTTCTGTTGCAAGGGTAGGCTTTACATCTTGTGCATTAACCAGTGCGCCAAAGGCTTGTATGCTTATCTCTATTTTCATTTCGTATTCTCCAATTAATTTCCTAGGAAACTTTTAAGCCATTTACTATTAAAGATTGCACGAAACCTTTGCAGGATATGTAAATCCTCCATAGTCGTGCGCTCATCATCTAATATCATAGTGATTAGAACATTAACAGCCTCACTAGCACGCTTGTTAATATCCGTAACTGGAACTTTACCAGATGTTAAGGCGTACTTACGCGTATCCAATATGCGAGTCAGTGTGTACCTATAATTTCTGTGCAATTTATACATTTTTATTCTCCAATTAATTTCCTAGGAAACTTTTAGCGGCTACCATAGCAGCATCATATAGAGTGCGCTCGATTTTAGAATGCAATTCATAGTCGCCCCATAACTCAACATATTCGTCTTCTGTTAAATCCAGATCATGGGATGCTTTAAGGGATGCCATAGCTCTGGCATGATGCCAGCTAACCACAATCTCAAGGGCTTTATCATAGTCATTATAATTCATTTTCTAAACTCCTGATAATTTCCTAGGAAACTCTCCAGACTTCAGAGAATTTCCTAGGAAACTTTTATTAAGCTTCGATTGCTTTGTAAGCTGCAATTAGGGTGGCAAGGTCTGCGATAGACAAGTCGATAGTATCCGAATCGATCCAGCCTTGGATGGTTTCCAGCTTAGTTTTGCTTTGGTCACCGTAGCAAGCATTGCGATACTGGCTAT
>Ga0080013_1001943_pt1 | contig 25748 bp, 28 predicted proteins | sample ETNvirenome_6_85_FD_69236 | JGI IMG/M metagenome (GOLD analysis project Ga0080013, IMG submission 69236) | Marine viral communities from the Pacific Ocean - ETNP_6_85 (SPADES assembly) (version 2) | ecosystem: Environmental > Aquatic > Marine > Oceanic | place: Pacific Ocean | collected 2013-06-19
ATGAGACTTTCCAATTGGTTTGGAAAGAAGAAGGATACTGGTATTTCCAGAATGACCTACTATCGTAAGTTGAATAGGTTCCACGCAGACTTACAGGATTACCTTTACAATGGAACAGAGTGAAAAAAAGAAACAGCCTAGGCGTTTAGTTTATGATGGTTCCCAAAAGGATTGGGAAGTTCTAGAACATCCATTATATAAATTATATTGGAAGATGCGATTGGTGGCTGTTGAAAAGAACAGGGATGCGGAAGCATTACTATTGAAGCAACCAAACAAGATAGACTGTATTGCGGCACACACAGCAACGATGACAATGATAGCAGTATTAGACCAAGTGCTCGTAGCACTTCGTGATTATTTACAAAGGAATTAATATTATGAAAAAGGAATGGTTAGAAGCAGTATTGGCAGACACGATTGGAAGCATCAAGGCTTCGTTGGATGAGGTGTATCGTAATGACCTATTAAAATTTAAATCACAGTTGGAACAAATCAAAGCAACTTACTTCATTTCCAAGATAGAGATTACACAAGCAGTAGAAATGATTAAAGACCAACACGAAGCAACACTAACCCCACGACACCGTGATGTAATAGAGGTGTTTAAACATTTTGAAAAGAGGATTAGTGATGACTTTTACAATCCTCTTTACGCAAAGAATATGGGGAATCAAAGAGTCATCAGATTTGTTAAAGAAACAATTAAGTTTCTTGAAGTAGCGCACACTACTTTACATTGCGACACAGATAAAAAGATAAGACAAGAACTTACAAATTCATACACAGGAGATTAAATGAATAATGAAACAATTACTATGCAAAGTAGAGGGGCACGGATTAAAATATTTGATAGACCCCCAGACACCATCACAATGCGGACACCCGCAATGTATTATAAATTCAATAGCACACACAGCAAAGAGGGGTAGGAAAACTAGGATCCTTTGGAATATGATAGTTGCTAAAAACTTACAAGAAGAATGTGGTTCTTACATAACAGAACAACTGTTATCATATTGCCAGAAGAAGAAAGAGAAGGGAACACCTTGGTATCCAATTATTAATTGGAACTGGCTACGCTTTAAACTAATGAACTTTGTGGATAAGAACATCACAAAGAAGAAAGAACAATACGGTCAATTTGATGAGACGATGGAGGGGTTGGTTAATGAAGCAGACTTTGTGATGGATAACGAACACAAAGACAACGCATTCAGAAAACTACTCTACAAAGAAATGGTTGCGCGAATTGAAAAGAAGTATGGTATTCATTGGGTATTGTATTTGCAGGATGCCATATCAATGTTAGATATTGTAAAGATAGAGAGCGAGAGGTTTTCAGTCATAAGTCCAAAGGCAAAGAGAATTAAAAGCGAGTTAATGAAGTGGGCGGAGGCTACTGATTTCCCGTCCAAAGAGGAAGAACCATAGCCAACCATAGGGTGGTTAACCAGAGTGTCTTAGAGAGCCTCACAGCGCCCTTGCTATCCACCCTCCTACAAACCAGAGGGTATCAATGCTTCAAACCATAGGGTATCTACTACTGACCGTCGGTTCAGTGATAGCCATCAAAGAATTTATTTCAACTTATTTCAATTAATCCTTGACATTTATGTGCTTTTGGGTTATAATTGTACTACTTACTAGTAGAAGCAAGGAGGTTGCGATGGAAATTAAATTCAACAAAATGAAAATAAACCTTCATTTTGTTCTTGACCTAGCACCCAAATCTTGCTATACTGTATTAGAAGTTAGGGAAAAAAGGAGAAAACAAAATGCCTAATTATTGTGATAATCGAGTAGATATAATGGCGCCTGTAAAGGTGATGGAAGAAATCATTGAGAGACTGAATAAGAATAATAGCGCCGCCCCAATTGTAGTTGGAGGTAGCGGCGACTTTAACTGGTCGGAGGCGCGCTCCTTTCTTCCGCACGAAACTGAACTACAATGGAACGAAACATTCTGTCCTATTGGAGACTATGATAGGAATGCCGCAATTGATAATTGGGGAACGAAGTGGGAGGTTAGTTCCGGTGCATATGAGTGTGTGAAGGGAGAGCACTACAAAAAGGCGAAGGCGTTCGCCGGGAGGATTTGCCTTGACCTCTCCTACCAAACCGCTTGGGCGCCAAACACTCCTATTACAGAAGCAATCATTGAAGAGTATGGAGACAGGGGTCTAACCATTCGCCATCGCTACGATGAACCAGCGATGGGCTTCTGTGGAATTGTAAGCAATCTTTGTATTAATAATGAAGGACACCACGAGGCAGACGATATGACCTTCGCTCAATATGAGAAGATTAGGATGGAGATTTTCAGTGATAGCGACCTAGAAGATCTAGGGTTGGTGAAGATGATAAAGAAGGATGGCGGCTATGAGAGTGGAGATTTAATTATCACTGATTATGGTGCCGGTCTATTCTACTTTGATAATGAGGAGGAGGATGAAGCCTCCGTCCTCTTTCAGGATGGAGAGCATATTGAAGTGTTCTTTGATGACAGTGGCAATTGGATTGGAGCATACGGTGATATGGAAAACACACAATTAATTTCAGTTTAATGAAAATAAACCTTTACAACCATAACAGTTTAGGTTATAATAGTATTAGAAGTTAGAGACAGAACAAGGAGAAACAAAATGTCTAATCAATTTCAAGTTAGTTTTAGAGAAGCGGGTGCCGATAAGGGATACCGAAAGAATGTGGAGGAGGTTAAGGTTCCTGTATGGGAAGTGTGCTACTTCATCTGGGATAATCATCAGAGTGAGTTGTTGAAGCACGAATTCTTTACCAATAAGGAAGATGCTGAAAAGAGAGCGGAGTGTTTCAGAAATTATAAGCAACCGATGCAGGGCGATCGCCACTGGGGCGAAGGCGAGTGGGAGATGGACTCGACGAAGCACGGTTCCGGTCGGAACATTCTGGTTCGGCAACTGGAAGCGTATAGTGTTGTAAATCACGAGTTCTGTCGTAAGTATGGGATCCCACTCGACGATGATCCTCGAAGCGATATCCCTGATGAAGATACCCTCATCACAGTCGCCGGCGTGGAGGTGGCGTAATGTTGGTATGTAATAAATGTAAGACTGATAACATTAAAGTGAAGGGATGGATCGATCCCAACTATCTGATGAATGAACCTTTTTGCTTTGATGATTTCGATTGGGATTCATCTTGGTGTGAAGATTGTGATGAAGAAGTATACCTTGATGAAGTGGAGGAAGAGTAATGTTTGTATGCAAGGAATGTAAAGGTGAGAACATCACACAAACAGGATGGTTTGATCCTAACGACCAACACAAAACGAACTGTGGTCTGTCCTTCCGAATTCAAGGGGTGGATAATTGGAAGAACTACTGTGAAGATTGTGATAGAGAAGGAATTGAATTGGTAAGGGAGAAAGAGTAATGAATATTCCGTTCCTAACAGAAGAAGAGCAGAGAGAACTAAATGAAAACAATCCTTACTTCAAGAAGGAGAAGGAGTTTATTGAACCAATAAGAGAGAGTGAGTTCCTTCGTTCAGTGTGGTTCGCTAATGAAGATGATGATTACGATGACTACTGTAAGAGAGGTAGCCTTGATTAAACTACTCACTGTGGTAGGAGTAATCCTCTACTCTTTGTGGTGTAGTCATATGATACGCGAGGGAATGAAAAGGAAAGAGAAACCCATAGAACATAGAACAGATTATGATTGAGGGTAATAAGAATAAAGAATGTCAATAAGGAGACAATGAATAATGAAAGTGGGAGACATAGTAAAGTTCAAGAGAGGTAGGTCATACTACGAACGATGCAGTTATGAAGTAGGTGATGGAACAATTCCTACACAAACTTATCCAGCACATATGAGAGGTAAGTTAGCAATCATAACAGAGATGGCTTATGATTCAGCAACAGAAGTTTATATGATGAAGGATGGTGTGTTAGGAGGTAATGTTAGAACATTGTTTCTACCTTATCCAAAGTATGCATCTGCCTGTGGTTTGGTTGAAGGAGATGATTTAGAAGTTATCAGTTCAGGAGCAGACCAATGAAAGTAGGAGACATAATAAAATTTAAGAACGGTAGGTCATACTACCAACAGCGTGGTTATAGTTATACGCGCCGATGTCCGCCGGCGTATCCCGGCGCCCCCGCCCGGCTCGCGGATATCCCGGTTAGCGATGGAATAGGTGGTGATAACTATCAAGGTCAATGGGTCGGCTCGCAAGCCGGCGACCTCGTAGTTAAACCCTTCCCAAAGAATATGAGAGGTAAGTTGGCAATCATAACAAAGATACACGAAGGGTATAATGAGGCTCCCGACGGTGCAACAGAAGTTTGTATGATTACTCACGACCCGTATGGGAACGGTGATAAGATCATCCCACTACCCAACCCCCGAGTCGCCACCGATAACGGCGGAACATATGGCTTCATTGAAGGACTAGATTTAGAAGTTATTAGTTCAGGAAAAAGATAAAATAATACTTGACAACCACAACGGTTTAGGTTATACTAGTATAAGAAGTTAGAGATAAAAGGAGAAACAAAATGTCTAATGTAATGAAAGTGGGAGATCTAGTAAGATTTAAGAACGACCGGTCATACTACGAACGAATGCGTTATAGTTATTTGGCGTGCCGAGTTGGTGCGGCGACGGGCGTCCGACTGACACGGACTGCCCTAATCAACGACGATGTAGATGGTGATAGGGATTGTTTACGCAAGCCTTTCCCAGCGAATATGAAAGGCAAGTTAGCAATCATAACAAAGATGCACGAGGGGCACGGAGAAACAGCAACGGAAGTTTGTATGATTACTTATAATCCATATGGCGACGGCGATAAGATCGTCCCACTACCCAACGCCGTGCCCGGTCATCCTAACCTAGGCACCGACAACATCGGAACATTCGGCTTCATTGAAGGACTAGATCTAGAAGTCATTAGTAGAGTATGAAAGACAATTGGTTAATAAGATGAGGGAGTTAGATGATAAGGGAATTGAACTTGAATGGGAGAGTGATATATAAGTTGATAGTAAATCATTGTTTCTACACATCGTAGACAACATCGCCCTACCCTTTGTAGGACGGCAACAATGCTTACTGCGTAATATTGGTTGAGGGACAATAGATGAATAATAAAGATAAGAAGAACCTGTTTGAGTTAATCAAGCATCTACCAACGGCGGACATAAACAACAACGACTTAAAAGAATTAGTGTTGCAGTTTATTGTTGAAGTTCCCCACGATGATCCCAATAGCAAGTTCGCTGCCAAGTCGCAATGCAAACTCTCAGCACTGAAACTACTATCCGATATAATCCGCAATGAAGACATGGGTAGTTATGAGGAGGAGTTGTTGGGTGTATTGGGTACAGGGGAAGAGGGAGATAAAGAATAGACATAGAGGGGGCTCAGTGGCTCTGTAAGACACCCTACCCCCTATCCCCATAGTAGACCATTGGAAAAGAAATAGAAGGCGCTAGGCTTAAATGCTTGGCGCCTTTTCTCGTATACCATATACACTACGCTACGCTATATGTATGGCAACGTAAAATAACATATATATGACCCCCAAAAAAAAGGCATATATATATAAAAAAGGTATTTACAAAGGGGGGAAATAGGATTATGGGCTACGAATTATTTCTCTGGCTATTTCCACCTCCATAATAGAAAGGCTGACAGAGCTTCGCTCTAATCGAACTTCTACCAAAAACTGATATTTAAATAGAACTCACCTAGGGGTATATACAAATGAAAGAAGAAGAACCAGACAAGAAACAAGAAGAATTAACACGTAAGGCTGCACAAGCCATTTTAGAAACAATGGGTAAAGATCCCGGTAGCTTACTTAAAGATGCTGAGATGATCACCATTACTATCCTAAAAGACTTACCTGATGAACTTAAACCTAAGAAGAAGGCTAAAGAGAAGGTTGAGGTCGAAGAGGAAGAGGAAGTTGAGGAAACTTCTTCAGAAAAGTCACCTAAGGAAAAGAAAGGTGATGACGTAGACGATAGACCCCCATGGCTTAAGAAGAAAGAAAAAGTCGAAGTTGAAGAAGAAGAGGAGGAAGATTAATGGCTAAAATTATGCCGCAGATTACAACATCTGCAACATCTACATCTGATGTACCAACACAGAAATTTGCTGGTGTTGATGCTGCTGATGCTAATAAGATTGTTGTCGTAACTTCTGACCCCACTAGTGGTGATACATTTGACTACACCGCCGCCTCTGCTATTACAGCCGATGGTTGGGATGCTTCTTCTACCCCTAATCTTGTTACTGAGGCTGCGTATACCAAGGTTGGTATTGGCAACGCTGCCCCCGCCACTACAGTTCACATTGGCGACGACAGTACCACGACTGCAACTGTGGTTCGGTTTGAAACCGACGACGCTTTCGTGGACATGGGCATCGCGCAGTCGGCTTCCGACATGCTGCCCACCGCAAACGCGCAGGCGTTTGTCATCAACAACAACGGGAACAACGGCGACATGCTGTTCGGCACTAACGACACCCAACGAATGATCATCGATGTTGCTGGCAACGTCGGGATCGGTACGGATAGCGACCCGCCCAACGCCCCTCTGGAAGTCGTCAGCACCTCGACGCAGTTGCAGCTTTCTTATGATGGTACTGATAACTGCACCCTAGGTGTTGATGACTATGGGATGTTAACAGTCACACCTTCTGGTGGGACGATTACAAATACTGCTGCCAATGGTGTCATCAATAGCGCTGCGCTCAGGACCAAGGGTGCACATACACATCCAGATACTTTCATCAAGAATACACACTTACCCGTCCATGGGTCAGGTACATCTAATAACTGGCTTTATGTTAGTGCCGGCAAATATAGCAATTCACAGTTGACCGCACCTGCTGCTGCTGCAGACGCAATTAGGCTTATCAAATGGCAACCTGCTTCTGCGTATACAGATACCTATATTTATCTTTTCGTTCTACCCACTTTGGATGCAACATGGTCAAGCTCATCCAACTATGTAAAATATAGAATTGTCATTCAACAAGATACTGCAATGGGCAGTATCAATGGTGTTCAGGTAGCGTTGCAAGGAGAGGGTGGATCCGATACAATCAATGGTAGTACCAGCGACTATGCCATCCAAAACATCGGTACTACCGCCGCTTCAGCATATGACTGGACATGTGATGTGGTTGGCTACTTTGATGGAAGCATAACTGTCTGGGAAGTTGTACAAAAGGCACAGTGGAGCTAATGGAGTTTGCCAAAGAAGCCACAACTACAAGAGATCAAGAAGTGCCAACAAAGCTTCAAGCATTTCTGCAGATACCTAAAGCTTATTGATAAGCAAGGTGATCTTGTAACCTTCAAGCCTAATAAGGCACAAAAGGCTTTTTATCAAGAACTAGATAAAAATCCTTGGACCTATTGTCTAAAGGCTAGGCAGTTGGGAATGTCAACTGCGATTGCTGCAAGATACTTCTGGAAAGTTCTATTCACTCCCAATTATAAGATTGCTGTAATAGCACATACATCTTCTGCAGCCAAGAACATCTTTGAGATTTATACTCGTTTCTATAAATCACTTCCCAAGTTTCTTAAGTTCAAGACAGAAGCATCCAGTGTAAATGAACTAAAATTTTTTCATGGAGGTTCCATCAAGGTTTCTTCTGCCGGCTCTGCTGCATTTCGTGGTAGCACCTTTAACTCATTGCACCTTTCAGAGTTGTGCTACTACACAGATCTACAAAAGACAATCTCAGCAATCTTTCAAACTGCAACTGACAATGCAGAGATCATCATTGAAACTACAGCCAATGGTCTAAACTCAGGTTATAAATTCTGGGTTGAACAGAATGGATTCAATAAGTTTTTCTTACCATGGTGGTTTGATAAAGGTTATGCATCCACCTCTCCCACAACTAAAACGACATGGGAGATGGATTACCAAAGAGCACATAAACTTACAAACAAACAAATAGGATGGGTCCGATATGCCATTGACACAAAGTGTGGTGGTGATATCAACATCTTTAATCAAGAGTATCCTGCAACTGCAGAGATAGCTTTCATTACCAGTGGTACAAACTTCTTCAACACACTTTATAAGAGTGTTGTCAGACCCGGGAAGGATGGACTGATTATCTATCAAGAACCTGTGCAATATAGATCTTATATCGTTGGAGTGGATACTGCATCAGGTGATCCTGAAGGAGACTACTCAGCAGCAGTTGTCATCGATGCATCACATGAAAGACAAATTGAAGTTGTTGCAACACATTATGTCAAGAAGCCAATGATTGAATTCTCTAAAGATGTTTTAGATCTGGCTTTGAAGTATGATGCAATGGTCACAGTTGAATCAAACTCTTATGGTCTTGCAGTATTAGAATATTTGCAAACGCATGCGTATCCTCACTTATATCGTAGGGCATCTTATGATAAGCTAGGGGACAAGTACATAGAGAAGTTAGGTTATAATACTAACATGGCAACTCGACCATTGATGTTAGCTAAACTACAGGAGTGGACAAATAAAAAGTGGCTCAAGCCGATCTGCAATAGAATCAAATACGAAATTAATTCTTTTGTTTATAATGAAAAGGGCAAAGCAGAAGCTGCGCCCGGGCAGCATGACGATCTTATCTTTGGATTAGGGTTGGCTTTGATGGGGATAGACCAAGTATATGCACATCAACAGGCAATTGAATTGAAACACAGACCTAGAGATATTGCAGAGATGATCAAATGGGAAATGGCTACAGGAAAGAAGTATGCAGATTGTGTTGATGATTTTGACACTTCTGATTTGGAAGACAAGTTATCAGAAGTGATCCCATCATTCTAATGAAGAAGGTAGATTGGGATAAACTAAATGAAAAGATAGCTACTCAAGTTCCTAAAAGGCAGGGTGGTAGAAACAAACTAACCTTTAGACAGATTGAAGAAATCAAATGGAAAGCTTTTACCCCTGAGTATGATTGTGTAGGTGGGGTAAAGAAGTTAGCAGAGGAATATAATGTCAGACCTTGTACGATCTCTGCAATTAAAACTAACGAAGCGCATGGTAAGGGCTGGCGAAAGTAACTAATATTCTGAGAAAGAAAGATATATAAAATGAAATCGAGGCAGACTCGTTAAACCTGTTTCAATATGGAGGTAGCCATGGGGTTACTAGATGAAGAGTCGTTAAATGAGGCTTTCAAGAGCGTTGCTCAAGAAGTCGAAGCTGATTCCCCGACAGAACCAGTAGTAGAAGAAGTAGTGGAAGCTACACCTTCTGAAGAGGTGGCGGAGGAAACTCCTCAACCTGAGTCTGAAAAGACTGAACCTGTAGAAGAGCCAATTGATGATGGACATATTATTCCATATGCCAGATTCAAGTCAGTTGTTGGTGCCAGGAATGATCTGCGAAGTGAGAACGATACTCTCAAGGCACGAATGCAGCAAATGGAAGAGCAGTATAAAGACCTGCAAACTCCAAACAAAGGTTCTAATGTACAGGAAAATGATCCTTGGTGGAAGGAATATGCTAATGATTCAGATACTGAACCAGAAGTAAGTTCCGATTACTCAGGATTGGAAGCACGGTTGCACAAGTTTGAAGTGCAACAGGCTCAAGGTACTTTGAGAAACGAAATTGCTGAGGCACAGAGGAATTATCCTACTGTACCTCAAGAAGTTTTACTTCAAGCAGTCATTCAGGATCCGTCTACAAAGATCGATCATATTGCTCGTCAATATCATGAATGGGTTTCTCATATCCAAGACGAAGCCGTTGCTTCTCATAGACAGAGCGCTAACTTAGTTGAAACTAAAGAAGCTCCTGCTAGAGTAGCTGGTAAGAGTAAAGGAAGTACTAGGAGTCTTACTACTGGTGCAGAGTCAAAGCCGAAGAATTTAACTGAGGCTGGAGATGCTCTGCATAATTTCTTGAAAAAGAATTCCATATTTTAACAGGAGGATTTATAAATGGGACAAGCTACAAGAAGTACGCTAGAAAATTTACTTAAAGATTTTTATGTCGGTCCAATTCAGGAGACATTGAATACTGAGGTTCTAGCAGTTGAGATGTTTGAGAAGTTGCGGTTAGATTGGAACGGAAAGCAGGTTATTATTCCTGTGCATTCGGCACGATCTGCTGCAACTGTTGATATTGCAGGAGGTGGAGATACTCAGGATGCCAAGTACACTGACATCGCTGATGGAGGTTCATCTGTTGCGTTTGGTACTGAAACTGGTGATCTACCAGTTGCTGCTAACCAGACTTACCTACAGTTGACAGTAACTGCGAAACAACTATTTGGTCGTTTCCAGATTACAGGTCTAGCCATGGCTTCTGCAAAGAGCGGTGGTGTAGGATCGTTTGCATCCTATGTTGATGCAGAAATGAATCGTCTAGCTGACGATCTCAAGAACCTTGCTAACAGGGCATTCTTCTCTGGTGGGCATGTTTTAGGACTGCTCCATGAGAAAAAGAGCACTGCTGCAGACAAGGAGTGGGAATTCTGTGGTGATATCGCCAAGTGTAATAGTGTTCGTACTGAACGAGCCGCAGATGTATCTGTCACGCTAAGACGATCGGATACCATGGCTGAAGTAGCAGGGTCACCTGAACTGCTATCCACTGTCAACCTTGATCGTGCTACGATTGAGTTTGATGGTGCTGTAGATACCGAAGCTGTACCAGGGGGTGTTGCTATTTGGCTTGAGGTCACTGATGCTAACGCTAATGTTGATTATCTTGACAATGAGGTTGGTGGTGTTATGAACAACCTTGGTAAGAATAGTCACTTTGGTAATACTCGGAGTGATGCCGGCAGCGCTGGTCTTAGGTCGGTGGTTCGTACTGCCTCTAAGGAAGCGCCGGTTGCTGGTCAGGTCAAGAGTTCGAAAGCCACTATGGCTCTAGAGCAGTTGCAAGATGTACTTGATCAGATTGATGTTCGTTCAGGTGCTGTGCCTGATGTTCTACTCTGCCATCCTGTCATGCGACAGGAGTACATTAAGTTGTGCCAGGGTACAGTGAACATTAACCTTGCCGGCGGAGGTGCTTTGGCTAAGGGTGATGCTGGTGTGCTAAACATTAGTTATAACAACATTCCTTTCAAGGCTGCTCGTCAGTGTCCAAGAGGTCTAGTCTTCTTCCTTCAGACGAAGGGCTGGAAGTTGGCTCAACTTGAGGCGCCAGGGTTTGCGGATCTTGATGGAGCGATCCTTAGTCGTGTAAACAACAAGGATGCTTTTGATGGGTACTACCGTTGGTACTTTGATCTAGTGTGCACTTCACCTAGTACTCAGGGAGTCCTTACAGGTATTGACTTCTCAGGTGCCGGTGCTGGTGAGGCATAAAATAAAGTAACCTTTTCAGTTACTTAGCTCTGTAAAGGGGAGGGGTGGTAAAAAGCTGCTCCTCCCCTTTCTTTACTTGGAGTTTATATGTGGAGTGAAATGTTAGCAGGATTAGGAGTACTCATCTTATTGCAGATAAACATACTCCTAACACTATTCATCTTGAAGCAAAAGATGGATATTAAAGAGAGGAAGGAGTTGTTACAACCATCATTCAATGAGATTGGATCTCTGAGTGATGTTTATAGTTTGGAGGAAAATTAACATGGCACAATTCGTTAGTAGTAGAAAGGATCCAAAAGCCGAAATGGCTAGAAGGAAAGCAGCACAACAACTTGCTAAACAACAAGCAGAACAACAGGAAGATATTAAAGAAGGTTCTATTATCGGTGCTGCTGGTATGCCAATTGGAGCAGGAATTGGTGCTCTTATCGGTGCATTAGTTGGTGGTATACCAACTGGAGGAGCAGGTGCTGGTGCAGGGGCTATGGCTGGTGCGAAGCTTGGTGGGCTTATCGGTGGAGTTGGCGGAGGTGCAGGTGCTGCTATCAAATATGCAACAGCAGAAGAAGTAGATCCAGCATTGGTAGCTCAAGCTGCAGGAGCGACTGTAAGAGGTACACAACAACTTGCAGAACAAGCACCTTCATTAATAGAAAAGTTTGACACACCTGGAACGGTTCCACCTATGGGTGCCCCTGGTACTGGTGGTAAACCATCTCTGTATGGAACCCCTGGTGGTGCTGCAGCAGAACTTGCACTCACACCTGAAATGGCTACATTAATGGCTACTAAAGGTCTATTCGGGACAGGTTCGTAACCATGGCAGATAACTTCATGGTTGAAGGGTCTGATGAAGAATATCCCAATATCAAATCTGATTTAGATACTTTCAGAAATAAGCTTACTGCTGAAAAACGAGTATGGGATTTATGTTTGCTATACCTCCAAGGCAAACAACATCTAACATGGGATCGCAACTCCAAAGCCTATACCTCAGATAGAGGTTTTAGTTATAAAGCAAAGTATACCTTCAATCTTCTTCTAAACCTTTATCGTACAGTTATTTCTAAACTTCAATTAGAAACTCCACACATTGCAGTATTACCTGCATCTCCCTCAGATGAAGATATAGTAAAAGCTAAATCCTCAGAAGAAGCGCTAGGATATTATTGGTCTAGTGAGGGGATGCATGATATAATGCACAAAGCACTTACATGGTTAGTTTCTACTGGCAATGTTGGTCTTCACACCTATTATGATCCAGATGATGAAAATGTACACACCAAGGTAGTTTCACCTTTTGATATCTTCTTTGAACCAGGGGTAATGGATTATGAGGAAAGTCAATGGTGTGCAGTAAGAAGCTTAGTCACTAAGAAACAAGCTGCATCATTATATCCTGATAATAAAAGTTATATTGAAGAGTTAGGTACAATTGACAATATGGATCTTCCTTACTCTAATACTGATGTCCCACCTCCGGAAAGATTAGAAGTTTATGATGTTTATTGGAAGGATGGTAGGTATGCCATCATGATTGGTTCAAGATATGTTGCCAAGGGTAAGTTCTCAAAACCAATAATGCCTGTTCAACACATTAGATACACAGACATTCCATACAAATTATGGGGTGTTGGTTTAGTGGAAAACCTTTTAGACCTGCAAAACATCTACAACAGAACACGAAATCAAGTCATTGAGAATATCGACCTTATGAGTCATCCTAAGTGGTTGATTCCTAAGAGCGCTGGTATTTCCAATAATGCTATTAAAGGAAAGCCGGGAGAAAAGATTTACTATAATTCAGCAGGAGGTGCACCATCACAGATTGCTGGTTCTCCTTTACCTCCATATGTCATGATAAACATTCAACAACTCCAAGGAGAGATGAATGATATTGCAGGAATACACTCAACATCAATGGGTAAAAGAGCAGTAGGTATTAATTCTGCTGCAGCCATCGAACAACTATCAGGACAGGATACTTCACAACTTGCAATGACTCAATTGAATATTGAGAATGCTGTAAGAGATTTAGCTACGACTGTCCTGGTATTAATGAAGGAATATTATACTCAGGAAAAGATGGTAAGGATGATGGATGATCAAGGCAATATGATATTCAAAGCTATAAGTGGTACCAATATTGTTGAAGATGCAGAAGTTCATCTAGAAGCAGGAGCCATCTTTGCTGATAATGCTAATGATAGAAATGCAAAGGTCATACAGATGCTTCAACTTGGTCTTATCACCAAAGAAGATGCTGTACAGGAACTTAGCTTTAAGACTAATAGAGGTTATGTTCTTAAGAAGATTGCCAATACAGCACATGCATTGGATGTACTTGAAGCAGCTAAGACCGGTGCGGGTGTAGAATTATTCCCATCAGATGATCTTGGTTCTTTTGAATCAGTATTCTCTAACTTCATGAGAACAGAAGAGTTCTATACGATGACTGAGGAAGAACAGAATCATATCTCTACAATCTACATGGAAATCAATCGGATGATGCAAATGCCTAATCCATTAGAACAACCTAGATTAACTCTTCCACCTGAGCAGCAAGGACCACAAGGTTTGGTTCCTAGTATTACAGGATTAACAGGTGCACAATCAAATATGCAACCTCCCGGGATCACTGGTAGACCACCAGTAGGTCAGACTCCTGAACAGCAGACAGAGGAAACTTCTGCTAGAAGGGCAGAAGCAATGTTGAAGACACCAATGGGAGGCATAGGTTAATGACTGGAGCGGAACTTAAAGCACTCTTCAATGAGTATTGTGATGAAACTGATGAAACATTTCTTACATCAACCAATGTCGCAACCTATCTTAAAATTGGTTATAGAGAGTTTAGAAACTTCATTAATCAATATGACCCCTTTGCATACGCAACTACTGCTGATATAACTCCAGGGGCAGTTAGTGAATATGATTTATCTGATGCAGGAAATGCAGTAAGACTCTTAGGAAGTAATCGTACTCAGGATGGAATGTCTAGACTTCTTAAGATAGGCGCAGTTGATGGTAGTGATAGTACAAAGATCAATTGGTATCTTCAAGGTGTCCAATCTAGACAGGCTTTGCAAGACAATACTTCAAGTTATTTTCTACAAGGATCAACAGTATTCTTTTCAAATGATCTGGCTTCAAACCTAACACTTAGATTCTTTTATGTGCCCATGTCAGATCTAAATGTTGCTGCTACTTTCATCGATGATTTTGAGGAGTGGCATGATATCATTGCAATGATGGCTTATAAGCATTATGCGATTAGAGATGCTGCAGATAATGTAGTACTAGTGAGTGCATTAAATGTTAGGTTGGCTCAATTTGCTGAGTATCTACAGGCAGGTAGAGTAGTCGAGATGAATAACTTTGTATCGTATGTGGATGATAACTAATGGCAGTTAAGAAAACCGAAGTTGAATTAATCACACCCACCATGTTTGAAGATGCCGCTAAGGGTGTCTTCGTTCAAAACATGCTTCGTAATAAGAAGGGGTGGGAAGTTCGCAAAGGTTTTGGTCAGATTGCAAATTTAGACTTTACTACTTCTTTAAGAAATTCAGTTGTTGCATCTGCAACCAATGCTCCAACAGGAGATTGGCAGGTTGAACAGCATCTAGGTTCTCATTTAATTCGTACCAAATTTGGGCATGAACAAATAGTATCTGTGTTCTTGGCGAAGATCTTTACAGGAAGCAATAATGATGATGTAGCATATGATGGTGTTGTATCAGCCACCACGGGAATAGGATCACTAGGAAATTGGATAAGATCATATGTTGTATCAATATACGATGTGACTACTGATGATTGGTGGGACGAACTATTATATAAACACACAACATCTGCATCTAGAACTAATGTATGGAAAGAAGATGTCATACCAATGTGGTCAAGAAAAGCAACCTATGAGTCGGTTGTCTTTAATGATTACTCTAACTTCATTCATGGATTTGAAGATGAATACTTCTTCTTTGAAGAATTTGATGACACCTTGTATTTTGGAAACGAGAAGGCTGGTGTCTTTGCATACTTCCCTTCCATATTCAGGAATACAAGATCAGATCTATTAGAAGCAAGATCTAGAAGGCAATTAGATAGTGAGGTTGCAAATCAGTGTGCTGGTACAAACCTAGGGGAAACCTCAATGATTGTTCCTATCGTTCATGGTGCTGGAATATATCATGATGCATACACTTATCTAGATAGTACTACCTTCCCACAAAGAATTAGTGCAATCACTAACTTAGGAAGAAGGCTAATATTCGGTGCAGAGAAAACAGTTTATATAGCTGATGAAGGTAGACCTACTTCTATCATGGCAATGAACTCTTTCTTTCTAGGTTCTGAAGATAACATTACTGCCATGGAAGAATTCAATGGTAAGTTACTAATCTTTACAAAGAATGAAACTTATATGTTCCAGCCTGGAGGTGGGTCTGGTTTACCAGCAGAAGGATCTTTAATCAAGCTATCAAGTGATGTCGGTTGTCTTAATGCAAGTTCAATTGTAAGATGGGAGGGCGGTGTAAGCTGGGTAGATGTTAGTGGAATTTATAATTCTACCGGTGGTGCTTTTACAAAGATATCTGAAAATGTTGATGGATTCTTTAGAGACTTCATGACCAATCCACTAACTTCTTATTATGAAGATGGTTCTGCATGGGCAGATCAAGATTATGACCAACCAACTGGTTTAGTATATGCACTAACAAAAAGCATACATGGTTCTGTAAACGCTACTTGGGATGCAACTCGTAGAAACATTATGTACACCTTTCCAGAACTAAACATTAGTTTCTGTTGGAATGTTGATGAGGGCTTTTCAGTTTGGAACTTTGAATCAAGGGCACCTAAATCTACAGGTGTTATAGATGCTCGTACAAATATGAGAAGTACTTGGTTGATGGCTGGTGAAACTGAGCTTTACTCTGCTGCACTTAACCCTCCACAACTCATAACAGACTTCACATATGATGGTGGTGTTGCATTAAGAACTAATCCAGGCGCACCATCAACAGCAGCTAGAAATACTAGATCTAGAAGTTTCATTGTTACGCAGTATGGAAAGGGTGGTGCCATTGATAGATCCTGTAAGAATGAAGATACTAGGATTCTTAATGGTCACTACTACTTGTTGTCTTCTGGTAATACAGGTAGCCCTGGAACAATTGCTCCTACAAATGCAAACTGTGCTACATACATTGAGCCATGGATTTCACTACCAGCAGGATATACATTCCCTACTGGAGAGACACTAGGACAGCATGTTATTTCAGTAAAACTATCTAGTGGTGGTTCTAGCTATCCTGATGCTGGAACTACAGTAACATTCTCTGCCCCTGGTGGTGGAGGTGTAACTGCAACAGGTTCAGTAACAGTTGTTGCTGGAGCAGTCACTGCAATCACAATAACCAATGCTGGTTCAAAATACACATCACCTCCAACAGTAACAATATCTGCTTCTGTTGGTTCAGGTGCAGCAGGAGTTGCAGTACTTGCATCAGATGCAGGATTCCTATTACCAATAACAGTTCGCATGGGTCATGATAAACCAGATGCTGCTGATATTAATACAGGCAATATTCCTCCTGATGTATTCTATATTCAGTTTTCATTTGATAATGTGCATTGGCAACCAATTTATAAGAGTGGTGCTAGCACAGAGATTGATTTGATTCTACCTCCTGAAAGAGCTTGGTATGCTGGTAATATGCTTGGCAAGGTAAGAAAAGCTGGAGGTGTTGCTAGTAGGGCTGGAAATACAATAAGGATCCAATATACACAAGCTACTGGTGCTGGTCATATGAATATTCCTGCCAGATCAAAACAACTAATCTGTTATCTTCCAATGGTCTATAGTCCAGAAGGTACATTAGCAAGTAATAAGACTTTTGAGAATGTTATAACCATGGGCATCGTTGGAAGGGATGATACAGACAATTACGCATATACAGAGATTGGTGATACATCATTACAGCTAGGAAGGATCTATGCATGGCAACAGGCAACACACCTAAACATAAGAAATGATAATGATTACATGGCACAGTCTGTAGACTGGGCATTCAAATCAAATGAAGTTGGTATCAAAGAGGGTGTAATAGCAAAGGCTAGAACACTTTATCTAAGCTTGGTTTCGCATGGTAAAGGTGATGATCCAATTGTATCCGCAGGAGATATTGGTCCACTCAACACTCTATTAGGTTCAGACTTTAAGGAATATGCATCACAGGTTTTAGACTTTGATGGAATGGATGATGTAGCCAATCTATCTAGAATTACAGACAATACATCTATTAGAACAAGGTTGAAGGATTCTGCAGGTACCTTACAGAATGTCACATTTGATAATACTGGCAAATATGATGTTGATGTTAATGGGGGAGGTGATGATGTAGTTCTTGCTTCTAATGAAGCTTACAATACAATCTCATTTTCAGATTCAGTAAAGGGTGAAATGTTTAGTTGGTTAGTCTATGGCTTTATGAGAGATAGAGCAGAAAAGATTTTAATTGATTCAATGAAAGCTTCCTTTGTTCCTAGTGGTGGTCGAAGAAGGAGGGGCAGGTAATGGGCTTTGGTAACAGAGAAATCTATGAGAATGGATATGGCAATGCTGAACAACAACTAAATCTAGAAACAAGAGAAAGATCTTATCATGCACCCATAAGAAACTTACGAATTGTAACACCATCTGATTTACTATCAGAGACTAAAGAAAGCTACAATAGCTTCTTCTTGGCTAGTGGAGATTATAGTGGTCAAGTTTTTAAGAAACAATACACCAGAGTAATTGGAACTGGAGAATCAGTTTTCAATAATCAAGTTGTATGTGATAGAAACTCAATTGTAGTTTTTGATAATTGTATCTTTGAATCTAGAATGAATGAGGGTAGTAGGACCAATAATAATATCTTAGTTGAAGTTAGAGGTGAAGCCAAGGTTGTATTCTCAAATTGTGTTTTTAGAAAGAGTACTAATGATAGGGCAGATGATGATTCCTATAATTTTAATTGGGTTAATGTTTTAGAGGACGGCAAGGCATCGTTTAATGGATGCATCTTTTCAGGTGGTTCAGCACAAAGCAATGTGGGATTTGTTGTGATGAGTCATGCAAATAATGCTCAGACAGATGTTCAACTGACTGCTGGTATCAATGCTACTAATCAAACAAATGTGGATGGTACTGCATCTGGACATTATAATGTCACAGTTATATCGGAGATAACATAATGGCTGATGGTGGAATTAGAAAAGTAACCAAGCAGCAGTTCTCAGATGGTACTACCATTGATGGAGATAGGATTGATGATGCGTTAGAAGATGTTAAAGATCGAATCAATAATGTAAGTGTTGGTGATCTAAAAAGGAGAATGGTACAAAACCAATATGTTATGGGATTCATACCGACCAATGGAGTAAACCATGGTGAGACTGCAGATGGGTTCTTTCCATATGCTAATCGATTCAATAACATAACTGGTCAGACTAGCTTTCCTTTTCTGTATCACATCAACTCAACACTACAAAATGTTGAATATCGTAGTGTCTTTAGTGGTCAAGCTGGAAACCCATCTGTTGGAGATGGTGGTGCTCTTAACACATACAGGATGAAAGGTTACTTACCTGCATCCCCTGAATCTCCAGTTACAGGTGCAGATATCACAGGGCTTGATGGTTGTTGGATATGGGATACTAGTTGGTATTTTACCAACCCTGTTATCGTTACTGACCTTTCAGTAATATTCCATACTACTAAAACTGCAGGGAAATATGATAATGATTTTATAAATGCTAGTTCCGGCGCTGCTCCTGATGGTAACAACTTAGCAACTAGCTACATCAACTGTACTCTTAGCGTTGACAACCCATTTCAACCAGAGAACAGAAGGTACAACGATAAGGAAATAGCCTTTCAAGGTTTTAAGGCAGATTGTTATTTTATGAATTGTGCGGATGAATCACACAATCCAGCTAATGATATGGACCCTGCTCTACCAACAGGAGGCTCTGAGCATGGTAGTAATGCATTAGGAGGTCTATGCATTAGAGCCTTACCTAATTCTCTCAATGTACCCATCAAACAAAATGCGAGAGTAAGATTAGATATTGAAATTCCACAGTTCAATTTTTCTACTGCTGTTGCCTCCCCTTGGTCTGATTCGTCAATCAAATCTAGAGTACCATTCTCATTGCAATATTACACTGTGGTTGTAACAGTACTTGAAGAGGTAATAGCATAATGGCAAAGATTGATAGAAAGAAAATAGCAAGAGGTACTACGCTTTATCGTAAGAACATGTATCAGACTTTGGAGGATGCAGCAGATGAATTAGGCTTACCAGTTGCAACTAGGATAGCAGGTTCAGATGTTACAGTACCAAACATCAATACAGAAAACCTAGAAACTCCAAATGGAGTATTCAGATTGAATTTTCATATTCCATATGCTGGTGCTAGATTCTTTTCCAATCCTTATGATAGAAATGCATTGCTATTTCCATTCACTTTGCCTCCACTACAAGATTATTGGGATGATGATGCTAAGACAGATGAGGATACACCAAGCTATACTTTACTTGAATTTGGTTTGAGCTTCGATCAGAGGTCAGAGAATGTTGCAATAGGTGATGCCTACTATACTGCGAACAAAGTTGATCCTGCAACAAACAAAGGCAAGTATTCTGGTTTCATGAATTATGATGAGGTTGATGATTATAACATCAGAATAAGTTTACTTGAAAAGGATCAATGGAAATTCAATCAGAGTGAAGGTGTTGTAAGCAGTACTGGAATTGATCCCTATGCATTCATCCCAAAGAAAGAAATCTTTTCTACTACACTAACATCTACTAATTTTAATAGCAGAGATTTTAGAAACAATCCTTTAGTGATTGCAGATCTAAACGAACAACTAAAACCTTACAAGACATACATACTTTGCTTCAATCCAGATGCATTAAATGATACTGCTAATGTTGATGGTACTAGCCATGCTGAGTATGGTGGTATGGCATATGTTAGTTTGAATCTTAATCTTAAGCTGAAAACCCCTCTAGTCAAAAGAGATACATATGATGGTTCAACCAATCCTGGGAGTGGAGTGCCCTCAGGTAAGACACAGAACCTTCCAGATAAGCATGATGGTAAACCAACAGTTACCACTACAGGATTAGATTTACCTGCTGCTACTAGTGTAATTAAAGCAGATGAGACTGAAGGTTTTTCAACAAACATTGAAGCTATCGATGAAGTATTTGTTGATAAACTCAAGGGTGGTTATTCTGCACAATCTGAAGTTTCACCATATGAGAATGTTATAACAGATGCTGGATATGAAATTATCTGTGTTCCAGTTTGGGGTGGTCAGTTAGGAGATATCAGGGTACAAGATAATGTAACTGCAAAGACTGATACCAACTTTGGAAAGTTTGATCCTTACTTGTTGCCTTGGGCTAACCATGCTTCTACTGATGGTACGAATATGGATGCCATGACACAGAAACAAGTAGATCGTAGAATTATTCCATTAGCTTATCCTATGACAATTCATCATGTTATTGGTTGTATCAGTTTCAATTCACCTAAAGTAACAGACAATGCAGGTACGACTATAAGTTATTTTAATAGAGGTTCAAAAGGTACAGCACCCGAAGAAGAGGATCTTAAGGTTCAGATTGGTGTTGGTATGGGTACAGGATTAAGGGGTGACTATCTGACCTATGAACAAGTTGCTTTGTTAGATACTGATATGCTTGAAGCTTCAAGACAAGCGTTATTGATCGATCGTGTTAAATGGATCCATGATACACTTTCAGATTGTGCAGATGGTTACAGTAGAAAATTTGATTATGAACTTATCAATATCCCACTAGTCTATAAATCAGATACAAAAGGTAATGGTTATTATGATCAAGGGCATCCAATTTATGTAGGTGCTGGTTGGGGTAGGGATCCTACCTTAGATCATGGAGCAGGTGGTGGTACATTTGACCGATCAGTAATTGCTCAAGGTATTAATTCTGGCGCTACTTCTGCCGTTGCCGCAACAAAAGGATTAGAACAATTTTTAGAGGTACGATGGCAATTTTATGATAGTACTGGCATCGGACCTAGATATGATGGATCCACCAAGAACTATCGTGCTACTGATGTACTCGTAGGTTTGGGAGGATTTTGGATATTTATTATAGGTAAAAAGCATTTAGCCTAGAGAGGAATTTATTATGCCAAATGGAGTAGGACCAGGGGCACAGGCAACTGAAGCCCAAAGAACAAAAAGTCTGCGAGATCGGGAACGAGCAGCAGCACAAGCAATTGTTGATGCACAGAGAGGTGTAGCAGAAGCATCTAGGGCTTCTGTACCTGCTGCTAGACAGGCTGCTGCAGTAGGCAGAGGTATAGCAAGATCAGAAGCTGCTAAAGGTTTGGCTGCTCAACAGTTTGCTATGGGTTCTGGTGGTGTAAGTGGTGCTGCACTTGGTAGGTATACAGATATCAGTGAAAGGTATGCAAGACAGGCTGCTGCACTAGAAGCTCAAGCTGCTAAGGAGATTGGTGGATTGGGTGTCAAAGCGGCAGAAGCAGAAGTACTAGCAGGACAGGCAGAGCTTGAAGGTATCGAAAGAGAAATGGAAATTCCATCTGAGTTTGAAGTTGCACAAGATCAAATGGCTATAGCGGAGAAGGCAGTCAGTGACATGATTGACGAGTATGGGAACCTATGGAGTTTGGGGGGCGGCGATGATGAAGAGGGTGGTGCGAAGTACCTACTTAAACAAGCGAAAACACTTACTGATGCTGATGCAATCGTTTATCTTACAGGCAAGATTCTAAACATGGAAGGTCAAGATGACAGAAATGTACATCGTGAAGCATGGCAATTGAATGTTGCACATGGGGGAGATGGTCGACCCCGATTCGGTGAAGGAAATTGGGATTGGTAGGAGAAACAAACAATGGCTAGAATCATACCACAAAGAAGAATCAAAGAACTTAAGGGTCCATTCCCTAGAACTCCTAAGCCTGATCCATTAACACAACTTAGGACTGCCAATGAGATAGCTAAGTTGGTTGGTACCATTCTGGAGCATCCTGCTACAGATATGATCGTTGGTGGTCTGTATAGATTGTTTAGTGATACTGATGATCCTAGTACAAGAGCCAGAGGTGAAGGTGCTTTAAGGTTATTTGCTGCACAACAGGGAATGACACTAGAAGAAGTTGATACAGCAATTGGTGTAACCAAGGATGCATTAGCAGAAATGGATGCAGCTAGCGCTAGAGAGGCTGCAATTGCAAAAGGCATAGAAGATGAGAAATTAGCAGAACTGGCAAGACCTAGAGAAGATGAAGGCATTGCTGCTGCGATGTATGATACGGCACGGGATGAAAAAGAGTACAGAAGGACGAAGGTAAACTTGGAGACTGGCGCCGTGGGCTCCCTCGACCCGATGGCTGGTACCGTCGATATCGGATCCCCGGACATGGGAGAAATGACCGATCCAACAACTGAATTAGTACCAGCAGTTATTCCTAAGGGGGGACCAGAAATTGCGCCGCCGGCGCCCGGCATCCGCACGGGGCTGCTTGGACTTCCTGAAGGATTTGAGGAAGAGAAACTAGAAGCACCAGATTGGAAGGAAGCGCCGCCACCGGTAGTCGATGGTGATGATGTAGTTACAACTAGAGAAGAGGTTGTAGAAGCAGAAGATGCTGTAGAAAGAAAGGCAAGAGAACTTGCAGATTCTAAAACTAGAGCTACACGAAGGGAAGTAATTGAGGCTAAGCTAAAAGAACTATTGGCAGCAAAAGAAACATTAACTGCTGTTAAAGGTAAAGAAGAAATTGGTTATTACGAATTACTAGCTGAAGCTTCTGTTGCTGATACCGATGCTGAAAAGAAAGCAGTCCTAGAGAAACTTCCATTACTACAAAATTATGGACCCCACATTCCAAGCTCATTAAAAGATTTGATTACGGGTTCATATAAGACCAAGGCTGAAGGAAAGATAGTAGATGTATTAGGTCTAGATGAAAATGAAATGGATAAGTTGAGAAGGGCAAAAAGAGAAGCAGGGTTGCCAGAGGCTACAGCAGCAGCAAAAATAGCTTCAGCTAAAAAGGCTGAGGTAAGAACAAAACTATACGAAGAAGAGATTAAAGATTATACAGAAAGATCACAGGCAAAGATCAAAAGTCTTCTAGCTAAAGGAGACAAAGCGGAAGCCGACGCCGAGGCTAAACGACTAGCTACCAGATGGAAGACGATAAAGTTTGATCTAAGGGCACCGAAGCTAGAAGTAGATAAATTAAAAGCAGACATTGATGCAGCTAAGGCACGAACTGCAAAAGCATTACTGGCTAAAACAGTTGCACCAAAGGGTCTGCGAGATGGTATCAAGGCTGCTATTAGAGCTTATGACACAAAGTTAAGCGCATGGACTCGTAGAGTTGCTGATGCAGAAGGTGCTGCAGCAATCGATCCTGTAGCAATCACAGGCGGTATAATTGATCTTGACACAAGAGAGAAGTTGAGGACTCAATACCAAGCCAAGAAACAAGCTGCACAAAAGCTATTAAAGGTCTTAAAACCAAAGGTGACATTTGCTGAAAAGCAAAAGAGAGATCTCCAACTACTCATACCGAAAGTTGAAGCTGCAACTACGGAAACAGATGTTGCACTTAGGACTGCTGCATTAAAGGCAATAGGTACTGAGTTTGGTGTTATTATCAAAAAGACACCGGCGGCACCATAATGGCTGAACCTGGACGCATAGAATTTGGAGAGGGCGAGGGTGCGATTGTAGAGGCTGATCAAAGCTTCCCATCCTCTGAAGCAATTGCTGTGGAATTGCAAGACTTCCTCAGCAAATATGTAACACCCACATGGACAGAAGAATTTCTGCATGGCTCAGGTGCGTCAGTTCCACATGGTGTTAACTTCTCAGAGAAGTACTTTACTAAATTTCCACCAGAAATCCATGAGCCTGTTCTGATAGCAATTGAAAATTATGAAACACAATATGGAAGAGGTGCAGCATTCTTTTTTATTCCTCTTCTTGCTGAACAAATAGAATATGCAAATCGTGTTGGTGTTGAACCCCTCCAAGTTTTAGAACAGTATGACATTCAAGCGATACATAAACGAGCTATTGTAGCTAAAGATGCTGCAGCATCACAGCCATTTTTCAGAACCTTTATTGAAGGTCTAGGTAAGGTGACAGGTGTTGCTGCTGAAGCTGCTGTTACAGGTATACATGGTACTGCAAAGGCAATGGCTATGGGGTTACCTACCCCTGGTGAAATTCCTCTTCCTTCTGCATTAGAAACAGAAGCTCAGCAAGAAAGGATGAAACTTGCCGAAGGTGTAACTATAGAGGCAACCAGAAAGTCTATATCGGATCTAGCTGGTGCTATTAGTCCTGTACTAAAAGAAGCTTCTGAAGATATCTTTGGTAGTCTAGAAGACAGAGCATCTGTATACTCAGAAATTGCTAAAGTCTATGGTCAAACTACTGATCAGATTGAAGAGAAGTGGGAAAAAAGTCTACCTCAAAATGTTAAAGATGATATAGTAGAAAACTTTAGAGGTATCGCACACTTAGCTAGTGTCATATGGTTAGGTGGTGATGTAGCACCTGAAGATTGGGCACTACCACTTGATGAATTTTATCAGGGTTCGTTAGGTAGAGGTAGACAATTAACTAGAACTATAATTGGTGGCATGGTTGGTTCTGTTGGTGCGATCTTTGCCAACATACCTATGTCACTATACACACATCCATTTACATTAGCAATGTTGATAGCGCCTATTGTAAAGAAACTACCAGCAAATGTTATGTCTAGGCTGCCTCCTTATGTAGTAAAATCAATTTCAGTATTAAATTTAATAGCACAAATCGATCCGATTGGAGGACCAGGGGCTTTACTCAGAGGTGCTAAGACATTACTTAAATCTGGTAATAAAATAGATGTTAGTACTGTTGCTGCCATGGTTGCTCAAGAGCTAGGTCTTACTGAGACTCAATTTGCTGAAAGGCAGGGGGCAATAAGAGAAGCTGCTGAACAATATATTGGTGACTCTAAAGCTAGAGGTAATCTTTCTGAGGCAGAAATAGCTACTGTTATTGCTAATGATCCTAAAACTGCAGCCAATAATATTGCATCTTTGCTGAGTACTTTGGGAAGGGAAGCAAGTAGATCATCTTTAGAAATAGATAGGCATGCCGGTACCTCAAGGGGTGGTGTGGCACAAGCTGAAAGAGTTGTTTCAACTCCGGCAGAAACAAGACCATATGTTGCAGATCTAACAAGAAGAATCCGAGAAGGAGATGTGCCTCCACCTACTGAGCCACCTGCTGGACCTCCTCCACCTACTGAGCCACCTG
>Ga0080013_1001944_pt1 | contig 25747 bp, 21 predicted proteins | sample ETNvirenome_6_85_FD_69236 | JGI IMG/M metagenome (GOLD analysis project Ga0080013, IMG submission 69236) | Marine viral communities from the Pacific Ocean - ETNP_6_85 (SPADES assembly) (version 2) | ecosystem: Environmental > Aquatic > Marine > Oceanic | place: Pacific Ocean | collected 2013-06-19
CTCTCGTTGATGTGCCACACTTCGCAGCCCTCACTATAATTCAACGTCACAGTGCCGTCGTCCTCGACGCCCAGCTCTCGCAACTTCTTAATAAAATCACCCATTTTTAAATTCCCTCCGTACTTCCCGGGCGCAACACACATGAGGCTGCAAAATCTGCCAGCTCATCGTGGAACCCCTCTTTGATTGACCGCTCCCAAATGGGATGCTCATAGTCAATATTACTATCATCAATTGCCTTCAGTATTTGCAACATCTTTTCTTCTTCACTCATTTTTTATTCCCTTCTATTTGATAAGTGTGAGGCCCCTGTATCCCCGGGCCTCCCTGCGGCTGGCAGACCTTAGCCTGCGTTCTTGGTCTCTTGAACTTCAGCCCGCAGCTCTTGTGCTAGCGACTTGACGTCTTGCATCGTCTTACGGACACGAGTTCCGGCAGCATTATTACCGCGTTCAAAAAACTTGTCATGATCGTCGCGACTTTCCTCAAGAATTGTAATCATCTGCTCAAGCAGATTAGTTTCAGTAGTCATAAATACTACTCCTTTCTAATGTGAGACACCTGATAACCCTGTGCCTCCCTGTGGGGGGGATATTAAAGAGCGCCAAGCTCCGCGAAAGCAGCGTCAACAGCGTTAGCTTCGCCGTCGGTATTCCCATACTTCTGAGTCTCACTACTTACCGTCTCCGGGTCATCGACCTGAGCATTAACGAAAGTATCGAGAATCGTCTGCACATCAGCAGTCGTCTTTCGATCAAACAAACCAGAGAACTCTGGAATGCTATCGAGAAGCTCTGCGCACTTGTCAGGCGTCAGGTCCTCGCAGAGCGGGGACGATCGGCGTCGAGGCACGAGCTTCGTCTGGGGGAAGGAAGCCCCTGGCGGCTTCCCGTAGGTCATCTGAAGATCAGTGCCAGTTTCGGTGTCGGTGATATCACCATACTCCGGATTCAGCACGAGAGTCAGAAGATTCTCATAGGCGGTCTTGCCGTAGCCCCAGATACGCACACCACGCTCTTCCTCACCGCGAACCATCACGGGGCTGAAGAACCGCTGACGCACGAAGAGGGACTTAGCCACCTTCTTGCTGTGCTCATCGTTGTTGTCTGCGCCTTCGCGCCACAACTGTGAGGCGAACTCACATACAGGACACTCGTCGCTGTAGTTTCGCTTGGGACATAGGAAACCGCCCTTTTCGACATTGTAGTGAAACCACATCTCTTTGAAGGGGTCTCCGTCCGCTGTCGGAACGATTCGAATAGTCTGGTCCCCGTCCTCGGGGCGCCAGAATGTGTCATTTGAGGAGTTTCCGTCTCCGCGTAGTGACGAGAGCTTTTCTCTCATCTTATCTAAATTAATACCCATTTTATTTTCCTTTCTTGGGTTAAAGTACGATCAGCTAATATCCTGATCGTCTAGCAATTCTCTATATGATTGTACCATAGGAGAATACTTAATGCAATAACAATATTTTTGTTCATAAGTGGTTTCGAAAACCCCGTAAGAGACATCAATCCCATCTTCGATTTTAGATTTAACAAAGTTGTTGATCTTTCGAAACAGGGTGCCATCGTTCTTTAAGTCTTCCTTATTGATACCATAGTAGTATACCACTTCCTGCGCTCCTGTCAAGTCATAAAACCATTTTTCTTCATTTTCTTCCTCATCCATGTCGACGATGCCTATGGTGGCTATCCGACTTAGGGGCGAAGGCCTGACGAACGTTCCTATGATGGCCGGTGTGTTCTTAAATATATTAATCATATGTATGGTGTTAACAATACCTTGATTTAGTGTCTCATAATAAGCCATGATTGAGACCTCTCCGATGCTGCGCTCTAGAGATAGATTATCAATAAGCCATATGGCCTCCAGGGCGCCTGAACGTGCATATTCTTGGAGTACATTTCTAACTATTCGTTCTTGCATGCGCTGGGTAGTAGTAGCGAGATCGAGGTCGGGCTGTATGTATACGAGAGTGACGCGTTGGGACTGTAGTTGTTCTAGGAGGCGCAGAATGCCTCCGGCGATTGTGCCGGATCCCGCCAGTGCTACGATTACTTCCTCTCCAGGTGGAAATTTTAATTTTCTCTTAAGGTTGGGAAAGCTCTCATCATAAGCTTCGTGGGTGTCCCTAGTACGGATGGTGATATCTGCCTCTTTTGAGGTATCAATACCGTAGGTTTCATATTGCGGGAACTTAGAGAAAGCCTTTGCAATATTGCAGCCTGCGTTGCCAAGCCCCACTACTCTCATTCCTCTTGCACCCACTCCAAAATGAATCCCATTTCAAAGCCGCCGCGAGTAATGCGCTTGGCGTGGGTCGCTGCCATTACTTCACTGTCTTTGATTCCCAGGCGATTGCAGATAAAATGAAAGATCTCCATAATGTCAGCGGCCTCTTCGGCACAGGGGTCCTCAACGAATTCCTGAACTTCCTCTTGAAGCTTCTTCATCGCGTAGTCCTTGAGGCGATCGCCCCTCACTTGGCACACCGAGAATTCCTTTCCGGTCTCCTCGATGATCTCGGGGATACGATCCCTGACTAGCTTCTGGTAAATCTTGTTCATATCTTGAGTTCTTTCATTTCTCCGAGATTCCTTCCGGCGGAGACGTTAACCTTGAACATATCATACCGTGTTTTCCTGAACGTGTCAAGCAAATTCAGCAACTCATTTCGATCTTCGTCGGCGAGGTCGATATACACAGCGTCGTGAATAAGAAATGCGATGTGGCTCTTTCTCCCCTTCAAAAGCTCGTAGACTTTATAAGCCTGTTCGTGCACCATATCGATTGTGGTGCTTTGAACAATGTAATTGAGCGCATGATGCTCGTCTACATTCTCTATTATTCTACCATAATCTGTCTCAATTTTTAAGCCATCCCAGTACTTATCCCGGACTATTTTCTTGTTGTAGAGACTCTCTAAGTCCTTGTTTTCCTTATTAGAATACAACCACGCGAAGGTTTTCACTTTGGCTTCTTCGCGGCTGAGTTCACCATCGAAAACGTTCTTGACATTCCAATTATGGATGTCGTTCTTGGGCTGTTCAACGCCTGCGAGAGCCAGAAGCACCCTCAACTCTGCTGCATTAAAGTCAAGCTCCACCAGCCAGTCGTTCTTTGATTTAATGCACGCGCGGAACTCTTTGTTCATCGTGAGAATGGGTAAACTGTTTGGGTTTGTTGATAGGCGCCCTGTGATCGTGCCCCATGGGTTATAGTCGCACACGTGATTGACGGTTTGCAGCGTGCGGTGAAAGTTCTGGCCACGCACCGAACTCAGGAGATGCTGGATAGGGCTGATATTTACACTTAATTCCCGGGAGCGAATATCCGATAGCAGCTCAACGAGATTATACATAAAACCATAATTGACTGGACGCGGGACCGTGTCCAAGACATGCCGTGTAATCTTGTTCTTCGCCTCTAAGTACTGATAGAGGAAATATTCGGGCACCACATCATAAAAACAATTTTCATCAAGAGAAAGGCGTGAAGTTCGAAATGACTTAAGATAGGACCTAAGTGTCTTCTTGATATTCTCCCACTCTTCCCTCATATGGGAGGGGCACCCTTGTGTAAGGGTGCCGCCGCTAGTGTAAATCTGGCCTATCTCATATTGACTACCACACAGGTGGCCAGAGAACTCCCAAGTCTCGCCGTTGAGTGGGAGACGAGTCTCCAGCTGGAGTTTATTGTTAGCATAGTAGCCGGCGCAGCCGGCCTTCTTATCAAGCGGTTGAAATAACACGACACTCCCTGTCACCTCCTATTCTATACTAGGAGATGTTCCTATCGTAACACGCCGTCGCGTCGGTGTCAAGGGAAATGGAGTCAAAAGTGTTTTATTGTAGATATAGGGCTTAAAAAGATTATGTATATATAGAACAGCATAACCACTACCGTATACATCTGCTATCTCTCGGGCGCGTCGAACTAAAACTGTTTGATTCTCATAGTGTACACTAGTTTCCTTAGATCTGCAAGTGAAATATAAGTCCAGCCAGTATTCGAGGGGGATGAGTGAAGTAAGATCTTCGCCCGGTGCTAAGACAACTGGTTCGCGGTAATATATGTGAGTGGTGGGGTCCGGGCAGCGTAAGCTCCCGGGCCGAGAATCCACTATAGCAGGGCTCATCTCAACAAATGCATTCCACGCTTTCTGAAGCGCGGTCATCAAGTAGGGCAGGTCAAGCACATAGGTCCGAACATAGTAGGTGTCGAAAAAAGTCTGCTTGTTCACGCCCCGATTAACCAGGAAGCCCTTTCCCGCACTTGTATCCATCATAGGGGGCGAAAAAACATCGGCATACAAACGCCAGGGAGCATTTTTATCAACATAAAATCCAAATTTACGTGCGGCTCGAACATAATAAGGAAAGTTAACGTCGGTCAAATATTTATTATATTTCACAGCGTCGGCGCTGCAATCTTCGGACGCAATATCAATTAGCAGCCCGGTATATTCCGGGCGGTAGTGTTTGTGAAGAACAAATCCAGTTAGAGTAGTGGTCCCGTTATATTTGCCGTTTAGAAGATAATTTCGAAACTCACGCAAAAAATCAGGGAACGTTTTAATTTTACTATATCGCAGGGCGTCGAGATCATAAAGATGTTTAAAAAAGTTGGTATATAGCAGACGTTGCTTGTTCCGGTAGCCGGTTGCCCAGTTCATCCAAGATTTTGTGGCCGTGAGTTCTCCCAAGTTGGTCAGGATCCCTTCGATTGCTCCGGAGTCAATCGCAATTTTCATATTGCGCCGCAACTTAAAAAACGCATCTCCCATAAAATCAAAACCAAACACATTACTCTGAGCTAACTGGTGATAGAGAGAGTTATCCGGCTTTGGAACTATTGCATCTTGAAAGCTATCGACGCGTCCATAATAGTTTTTATCATAGTACAAGTCAATGGGCTTGGGCAGGCCGCGGCCCGTAAAGTAACGCGTATGTTTGTACCGGCGGCGCTCCATAAAATTCGCGATCAGCGGGAGCTTGTTAGAGCCGGCCGGGTACATCCCATTAGGCCAGCCGGCTGCAGCGGCGGGCGCTGTTAGAACATTAATATCTTCTGTAAGAAGTGATATTTCTTCATCGGAGGCCGGTGAGAACTCGTTAAATAAGTCAATTAAAGGTGTTGGCATATCTTAATTAGAATGATAATACTAAATTTAATGAGAAACGGGAGAGTTATAAGCATCACCGTACATAGGGCATCGAAACGTGGAGAGCTTTAATCACCGTTTCCCATCCATCTTTGTTGATAGTATTTGCCACATCCACCACCAAATGATAACCCCCAAGTCCTAAAATTCTGGCGGCGGAGCTAGCGGCGTTAGGTTTGCCGAAAACTACCCTATTCGCCTCCACATAAATAAGCTGGCCCGGCTTGAGGAGCGTGTTTCCATAGAGAGTAAGAGTAACATTATATAATTCTCTTAACTGTTGGACCGAAGCACTTCGTCCCTTGGCAGTCCGCGCTTCTCGTAGATATGGCTGGTCGACGCGCTCGAAGCTAACTGATTTAACAATCCCTCGATCCAATCCTACCACAAAATTAGGAATTCCTTTTTCAAGATTCTCTTCATACTCACCTGAATATGAACCGAAATAGTTTTGAAACGAAATAAATTTAATTTCGGTTGCTGATCCGGCGCCAGGCGCTGGAGCTCTCAAAAAACTGTGATGTCTGCCGCCTCCCTTTGCGGCGCCGGGCGTCTCAACATTAACCATATAGTCATGTAGATATCGATCGATAGTTGCAATCCCGGTATAGCCCCGTTTCGATAGGAAATAATCCGCGGCATTCTCTTTAGCGCCCTTGGCAGCTGCGTCTGCGTCTGCGTTGTCGTCTACGGTGCCGGCTGCTTCTTCGGCTATGGCGCCGAAGGCGGCGTCTAGGGGCTTACCGGTAAGTGCGACCTCGGAGCTCACCAGGGCCCCGAGTGCACCTGTAATACCACCAGTATCCCAGCCTGTCTTAACCTCGTCGACGGTCGTAGCTACTTCTTCTACCGTGGGGATTATATTATCGATGGTTTTGTCGAGGACGGAGACGACCGTGCCGAGCTTTGATTTGGTGGCGACGCCATCGTCTAAGGCAGCTTGATTGGCCACCGCCGTAAGAGCATCTTTTAGAATATTTTCAGTACCAGCGGCAAATTGAGGAATATTTTGAGTGTAACCTATAACGGGGGAGCCCGCCATCAGCAGGAGACTATTATCTGAAGTGCCGTTGGTTACATAAGTAACCGGCGATTGAGTGGGCGCCGAGACCACCCCCGTTTGTGTGAAGACCGGCTTAACAAATTCAGTTGCAATATCACGTATAAAGTCTTCCAGATAATAGGTGGTACGCTGTTTGGCAATAATCTGACGCTTCAGAAAGTCAAGAAAAAGTTCCAAATTAATAGGAATATTGGCCACATTAACTATTGAAGTAATTTTCTTGCGGGCTTCGGGCTTCAGTCCCCGGAATCCACAGCTTAAGGCATTGGGCGGCAGGCCTGTCAACTTAGGTGTTGTAAAAGTACCGGTGGCGACCTCCTGGTCCTGAGCCGGGGCGGCGGCTGCTGCAGCGGCTGCGACGGTTGCCGCAGCGGTGGCGCCCGAGGTACCGAGTGCTTCGTTAAACCCAGCGGAGAAAGCCGCGGCGTTGTTTGCTTGTTGGACCTCTTTGCTCGATTGCTTTTTCATGATGGGGTCGGCCTTTAAAATTTTATAAATGAGACGTGGGTTGATGAACTCAAGATCTGTCACCACAAACGCACGACGCAGTTGGGAAATGTCGTTCCACACGGCTGTCTTTGTAAGAAAAACCTCTAAAATATCCCCAAAATATAAATATTGTATTAAGGGACCATACACTTCTGCCGACACCCCTTCTGCTGAGTCTTCGGCGCCTTGTGTACCATCTGCGGACCCTCGCTCTTCCGAATTGGGTCGGCTCGCATCATCATTATCGGGGTCCAGGAGCTTATCATTAATTACCTGGTTGGCTGAGCCGTTGGTTCCCTTCATTGCATGAGGCCCCATGATCTTAATACTCTTAAATGCATGTGCATAAGCACTACGCAGGGGGCCGGCGGCCTTGCCGGCCAAAGTGTTGCCTTCGACATCACTACCCAATTGGTTTAAAACCGTAGTATTGAATTTTTGCGCGCCGTGGATCGATCCGCCATATGTGCTTCCCGCGAGGTTGAGTGCGCCGGTGCCGCTATCGACGTCGCCGGTCGAGGAGAGGTCGAGGCCCTCCGGGTTGTCGACACGCTCATTGAGCAGTAATGTATAGGGCACAAAACAAGAGTATACATGCTTGGTTATTAACTCTCTTACAAGAACTTTATATTTTTCTTCTAATGATTTACCCAGTAGCTTATCCGCATCATCGATTTCCTTTTCTAGAAGTTTCTGCTCGTCTGTTTTCGATGCGCCGGCTTCGGCGTCAGTGTTAAGTTTGCTCAGCTCTTTGCGAAGATCGCTGATATTGGTTTGGTGGTCCCCGATAGTGCCCTTCCCGGTGCCCATATCATCCTCGGAATATCTTAACAGGTCGTACCTATCATCCGTCATAGCTGAACGCGCACGATAATTGGCAGTTAAGGTGGCGGCCCCATCTTCTTTAAAGTCAAAGGTATGATCGGTTAATTGTAAATATAATGACTCCTGTGCGTCTTTGATGTGGTCGAGTTGTGGACTACTAAAAAGCCCCGTATGTTCGGGAGGAACCTGCCACCCCACGTCTACACGAATTTCAAAAAACGACCCATCATACTCTCGATCAGGGCACCGAATCTCTGTTTTGCCCCCCTGCACGGTAGCTTTGGCGGCGGGTGGAAAAACAATTAAATCTAAGAAGGAGGACCGCCCCTGTTGGCCGGCCATATTGGTCCTCTCTCGTAAATTATTTAAAAAGATATCGGATACATTATTAAAATTTATTTTGAGAGATGCTTCAATATTGTTATCAACTTCACCAGGATTAACACCCTTTAGAGACCACTCAAATTCTTCAATACCCGTAGCTGAAAGCCGGCCGCCATGATTCTCGCGTAGTACATCGACCTGTTCTTGCAGAATATAAGCGTCAAATATAATTTCCACGGGGTTGGGATGTTCTATGGAGTTCGCGCGTGGGCGGAGCGGTTTAGCAAGAGCCCCGTTCTTCGTCGCATATTCCACTTTAAAAATGCGAATTTTAGGCACCAATAGAGCTTTCTGGGCCGAACTTAAACTAAAAGTAAAAAACTCATTTACAACTTTCGACTTGGACACCATACTAGAAACCACCACGTCGGGAGGATACTGAGTACTAGAAAGTATCGGGCAGATCATCCGATATCCAGAAGTCCATGGGCCCGTGGTGGAGGTACCTTTTAAGGCAGTACTCTTCCACGAGCGCTCTGTGGCCTGCGCCGGATGTGTATAGAAACGTTTGTTGGCGGCAGACACAGGGCCGGCACCAGGATCAGTTGCTGTGCGCGCGCCAGCTAAATTAATGAGGGCCAACTGAGAATTGCGGAAAAGAGTTTTATAATACTGACCTTGTTGGGCAGCGCTTCCGCCCATGAAACCCTCGCCGGAGGCAATAGCGGCGTCGGCAAGGGCCTTTTCAGCATCTGGAATCTCTGCTTCTTTACCCTCGGGGGACTTGTCTGGTGCGTCGGTTTCAGCCATCTACTCTAGGTTCCTTTTACAAATATCTATCGAGTACCACTTGAAGGGGGGTGGGGATATAAACGCGATCGCCTCTTCTAAAGTGTGCGTCGGTGGGCTTAAAATTGTAGCGCGCGATGACCCACCAATATGTCGCATCTCCATAAGCCTCAGATGCCAATTTATCCAGACGAGTGCCCGTTTCCCAGAGAACAACTTTGTGGGAAACGCCGGGGAGGCGCCCTCCTGGAAAAGTAGGGGTCGCATATTGATTAATATATTTTACACCACGCTTTCTAAAAAGTGAAGTAAAAAGCGGATTGCCATTCCGATAGTAAAGAACATCCTGATATCTAGAAGCCATAATTTAATTATTTCCAGGGCCCGGGCCGGCCGGGGCGATCTTCGCGATATGGCCCGGGTCGTCGTGCCGTCTCAGCTCCAAGTCGCAGGTTCCTGGCGGGGTCAGCGTCCGTGCTGATGGGAGTGCTGCGAAGGCCTTCTTGTTCCATGAAACTCAAACTCTCCGTGTCCACACTACCCTCTACGAAAGTTCCGTCGGCATTGGTACGGTTGAGCAGCGCGTTATCCACCTCGTCGCCGGTCATGAGCGCGCGGTCGTCGACAGCCTGCTGCGATCTTGCTTTTCTTTCGGCATCTCTTTGTTCGCGGTTGGCGATGGAGATCTCCCGGGGGGACGCCACCGGGTTGTAGGTAGGGCTGAAAATTGAGTCGCGCGCTTTGATAGCATAAGGAAAACTAGTACCTTGGCCAAAATAGATACCCCCGCCTTTGTTGACCGTAAACCCTACGCGGTTATGTCTGTGAAGGACGGTCCCTCCAAGAGTAATGGTATAACCTCCCATATTTGCAAAAAAGCGCAGATCTTCCTGGGACGTGACCGTCATAGTAGCTTGGCTGGTGTCCACCAAACTATTGATTTTAAAGGTTTCGGGAGCAAATAAAATACCACCCGTGGAGCCGGCGCCGGTAGACGCGCCATCGTAAGCAATCCCCTCCAATCGTAACTCTAAAAGCGGCGCGCCGGTCATAAATCCAGTTCCCCGGTTCCAAGCATCTTCATAAATAGGATACATCATTTTGTACAAGTCTGATATTTTACCTAAATATGCTTTAGTAACGGTCGATGGAGCCGAGATCATGCCTGCGGCGTCTGGTTCGCCCCAGCCGGATTGATCATTATCTTTGAACACTTTAGCCTGGGCGATGCTGAACTTCTCGCCGCCTTTGGGTGTGCGCAGAATCGCCGTAAACTTACGCACCGTATTTTGATAGGTAAAGATAGGATCCATGCGCCCGTATACTTCTGTCGAGGCCCATTTAGGTGCTGCATCTTGCTCGTAACTCACTATAACTATAGGAAGGTGGAGTGTTTTATTAGTAACTACATGACGAATTTTACAAGTGGCGACGCCTGACATATCTGGTTAACCTGCCTTACTAATAGTTAGTTTAGAACGCTTATTTATGCGAGAAATAACTGTCTCTGCCAGCTTTTTACCATCCATGGTAATAATGACTGGCTGGTCTGCTGCCGGGTCTTTTTGTCGATCTGCTGAAATGTTTTGATTTAATATCTCAATCGCGCGCTGGAGCTGCCTAAGCGAAGCAATTAATGCAGGAGGTATTGAGCCGCCTGCGCCGGCGGAACCACCTCGTTTTAGTAGTGCCTCGGTATTCTTATTGTTGATAACATTTGCGCCGGGTGGAAGATCTACCACAGACGGTCCTTCGGCCATATAGGCGCCTCCGCCTGTAGTAATCATTTCAGGGCCGGCCTCTCCGACGAGTGCGTGGCCACCAGGGGCGTTGTCGATGCCTAGGGCATACTTAGGCATGCTACCAAAGCCTGATATCATCCCAGCCACACCAGCCAGGCCGGCGGCGATGGCAGCGGACCACAGGAGCACAGAACCACCAAGCGTAGGGCCGGCGCTTGCTATCATGAAGCCGGCGCCTACCGCGAGCAGAGTAACTGCCAGCCCCATGGCGGCCTTTCCTGCGGGGCCGAACCTTTCTTCCATCAGATCCAAAACCTTCTTGATTGCAAGATACATCACCACGAAAACGGCTACAGGGGCGAGGGCCGTGGCCATATTGACACCAAACGCCTTCCATGCGATAGCGCCAGCAGCTAGCAACACCGTAAGAGTATTTAAAAACTTGGCCGTTTTGGGCATCGCTTCGTTCAACCCAGAGAAAGGTTGCAAAATCTGAAGAAGAACATCCATAACTTCGGAGAGAATTGTCACCAGCGGGCCCAGCGCGATCATGAACGTTTGCATTGCTTGGGTAAGTTTATCCTGCACAGACTGGGCGGCTTGGGCGCGATTAGCCATTTCTTGCATATCCATGGCACGGTCGGCGTAGGCAGAATCCGTAGATCCAAACAACATTTCGGCTTTGGACATATCCGTAATTCCTGCAGCATTAGCAATTACTTGCTTCTCAAAACGCTCCATATCCTTAAACTGACGGCCGGTGGCGCTGACGCTGTCTCGCATCATCTGAATACGTTCAGCTTCTGTGGCATGAACCATTTCCATAGCATTTAAATAGGGGCCTCCTAGAATAGCATTAAGGCGCCCGACAGCATTTCCAGCATCCTCGAAAGTGTCAAACTGTTTTGCGATGCCCAATAATTCCTGCATCGCGATGCCGGTGCCAACCGACTGTTCTTGAAGTTGGGTAAAGACATCAGTCATACCGTCACCATATTTCATTAATTCGGGCATCGCTGCTTTGAAGTCCTCTGTAACTTCCTGTAGTGGGCGCCCAAGAGACTTAGAAATTGCTGTTAACTCAAGACCCAAATTTTCAAGTTGTTGAGAATTATAACCCAACCCCTTTGAGAACACATTAAAAATGGCGCCAGTGGTCTGAGCAGATGCACCAAACTCGCCCATTAACGCCGTTATGCGCGTCAACTGATCTTGGCTATCCCCCGCCATACGATTAAATCCGCGTATCTCGGTGGATAAGGCGGCCGCGCTAGCAAAAGCTTCTTGCATAGAAACGCCATATTTAATGTTGGCGCGCTGAACGTTGTTTATTCGGTTTTGAATGCTACCCAAGCCTGATTCAATAATACCGGTGGTCTTCTGGAAGTTGGAAGTCTCTTTTGAAAAGTCCATCATCCACTTCATGGTGGCTAGGGCGAGTGCCCCCACAATCATTACCAGACCGTTGATGGGAGTCGCCAAACCTTTCCACACCATCTTTACTCGGTCAATTGCGGCGCCCCAGTTTTTGCCGCCCTCGGTTAGTGTGTCCAAGTGACCGATAAAACTGTTGCTCTGGTCGGTGAGGCCGATGAACTTCTTGAAGAGTCCAGCGATGCCCACGTCGACGCCTTTCACAGCATCTTTATAGTCTACGGCTGCATCGCGCTGCTCTTCTTGTAGGATGAGGGTCTTCTTCGTGACTCTCACTTGATCTTTCAACGCGGAGTTAGCAAAAGCGATCGCACCTTTTCTGTCTTTGGCGAGTTTTTCCATTTCTTTGAGCTGGTCTACGGTTTTATGACCGAATTTTATTTGTAATCGTCGAAGGTCGGCCAGTTCTTTAGCCGATAACTCCTGCTCCGTATTAACCTTCTCGTGAAGCTTGAGTAACCGTTTAAGTTGCAGCTCTTCTTTGAGCGCATTTTGCAGCGACTGTTGCTGCATTTCTAGTTTTCTTTCACTGTCATTCAGGAATTCCCGGCTTGCGCGAATATGAGCGTTCTGAATGTTGACTTGCGCCTCTTGCATCTCGTATTGGCGGGCGATGATTTCGGAAATCTTGTTCTCTTCGGTTAGCCGGGCGGTGGCCGCATCCAGGTAACGCTGAATGTTTTTTAGCTGGTCTTCGTAATGTTTGGAATTCTTCTCCACATATATGCCTTCATCCTGCAGGAGTTTTATTTGCTCTTGAGTAAGGGCTTTTTTCTCTTTTTGAAGCTTAATAGCTTCGCGAAGCATTTCCAGTTGACGTTGGTCCAGTTCAGGCATTTAACATATCCTTACTTGATGGGCCACTTAATTCCCGTCTCCCGCTCAAAATTGGCCACCGATTGGTTAAGAGCTGCTTTAGACGAAAATGAACGAGGGTCATTAAGACCATGTTTCAGGAAGGCTTCCATATATTTCTTTTCTTTCCCCAACGCTTCGCCAAAGGCGGCGATCTGCGGGGCGGTTCCCGTAATACTATATTTGCTCGTGAAGCCAGACGGAGATCCAAACATGCTCTTAAGGAGTGTTTCGATGGCACCCCCGAGCATCGCCAGCCATGCTTCGTTCAGCTTGGTCTCTTTATTGGCATTCAGATTTATAACAATTGGTTGTAGACCATCAGACATAGAACTTCCTCAGAGATATATAGTAATTAGTTTGATATTACAATAACCCCTTATTTGCGGGGGCTAGAAGAAGGCATTCTAGGAGGGGCGTTCCCGGGACCCAGCTGCGTGGGTGGGGCACCGCTGGACGATTTGCCTTTTGAGGCTGCCTGGATAGCGTCGTTTTCTTCTTCTTTTTGCCTCATAAGGCGCTTCACAAACCATTCACGTAGTTTGATGGGCAAGTTATATGCTTCCATTAAGCCCCATCCACCATGGTATTTCAAAAAGAAAAACTGTTCGTAGATGTTTTCGTTATACTCCGGCGTCAGGCCAAAAAAAGTCGACTGTAAAGGGAAAGATGATGTCGTCCTCGTAACCGCAATGGTTACAGACGAACTCCTTTCGCAGATCGAGCGATGGGGTTACCTTCTCATAGGTATCGCGCAAAAACCGAGAATCTCGTAAAGGTAATGAATCAACATACTGGCCAATAATCTCCGGATCCTCGTGACCCATGACTGATACAATCATAAAATTAAGTTGGTCGGTAATTAACTGGTCATTCATCTTCTTTTTCTTTCTCTTGGTCGCAAGGTCCATCATGGCTCGTTCATCATGGCCGCTAAGAAGACGGAACTCAACCTCCACAGGAGCATTAGGCACACGTACGGCAAAAACGCCGTCCCCTTTGTGCTTCACGTTTATACTTTCTAATTCTTCAGGAGAGAGAGGTCCGGTAGATACAGCGTTATTTAAATCGTAGCTATAAGAGTCGGATTCTGTGCAAGATCGACACATAATCTTGGTTTTATACTCCTCGCCATAACCCGAACTCCGGGCCGCCACCAAGATAGCATTCCGGTCAGCCATCAGCAAGTCGCGAGAACGTATGTGTTTGTCCACAAGTAAGTTCTCAAGGAGGCGATCAAGCACGAGTCCTTTTTCTAACAAGGAACGAGAACTTAAAAGATCTTCCTCCTTGGCTGTCATATATTTAATTTCAACAGAGTCAGCCTTTTGAAGAGGATGCCCGTCAGGATAGTAGGCCCCCTCGGTCGGAAGCGCAACGAACTCCGTAGGAACCACAAAGGACAAAGGGTCGACCTGTTGTTCCGGTGGTAGTGCTGCGTCAGGGGGTGGAGCGTCAGGCTGGGGTGCCCCCAGTCGCTCAGGATTGTTTCTGCGTGCCAAAATGCACCTCTCTTTCTATTATAATTATATCACTAATCTAAATTTAATTAAATATTATTCGTCCTGGCCAAAGTTGCTAACATCCACGCCGGATGAAGATTGATTGCCGCTAAGGCGCGCGATTCGGCGCGCGAGTACATCTTGAGCACTACCGCCCTGAGCGGCATACCGGTTGCGCATGTCCTGCATCCGCTGCTGCCCAGCCATCTCCTGACTATCTCTCCTGATGATCCAGTCGGCATCCTCACTGATAAGTTGTTGTTCTCGGAGGGCGTCGTAGTCCGAACCGATGGTGTCGAGGGCGTCCTCTTGGTCGAGGCGGAATTGTTCGCGGCCTAGAGCCTCCTGGCGGATTGCTTCGCTTTGGGCTGCCATATTGGCCTCCCCCTCAGCAACACGTTGATCGTGAGCTGCCAGGTTAGCATCCTCCTGCGCCTGTCTTTGAGCGGCGGCGGCTGCGAGTTCTTGGGTTTTATTCTGAAGAAGAGGATATAACATTCCTGTTCTCGGGTTAGGGGCGGCGGGGTTGTGGCCAACTTGTTGGGCATTTGCCTTCGCCATAACCTTATTTGCCAGGCCCATCAGTCGCTCGCGCTTCTGTTTTGTCCGCGCTGCGATATGATTTTCAATAGCCACCCCAGGAAATTGAGTCAGAGGGTTATCATGAACTTTAAGATCAAAATTAGGATACTTAGAATAGGCCTCTGTAACAAGCCTCTGTAGCTGGCTGACCTTTGAGTTGGGTCCTTTATTCTTAAGACCCGAGTAACGACCATATCTTGTATCGCCGCCTTCCGGGTAGCTGGTGGCATATGTTTCATAAGAATAGAAACTATAGTTACTCGTCGAAGGACTCAAAGTGACAGTCGCCTCGAGGAAAGCTTCCCCGCCATAAGAATATTCAGAAAAATTAACCGCAGTTATGTAAGGATCATGCAACTTATGAATCCCGACGGGGGTTGAGGCGAAATACTTGGCAAAAGCTTTGGTTGCCGGCTGATTCGGCTCTATTTTCGTGTCCCCGGGATTCATGCGGGCGCCCATGTCTATAATTGATAGTGTCCGTTTAGTGGGGCCAAGATCAGGCCAGACAGCCTCAGGAAATAAACGAGGTGTAACCACTGTTGGAAGAGACGCGCCCCCGGCACCGATGACTGGAGCGCCAGGATTGGCCAGCTGATACAGAAAACTTAACGAAAAGTGAAGATCATCTTGTAGGGTGCTCACTAATGTAATCTGCGCCGATTCCATTGTACCAGCAGATTTCATGTCGTCGACGGTTTTATTAGCGGGGGCGCCGGTTTGCTCGGTCTGACCTATGCTTGCACCAAAGGAAGGAGGTGTGAAGGATTTAACTACATATGCTGAGAGACGCCGGGCGAGGGCGATGTGGTCTGCGGACCTTTGGCCTTGATTGTCGTACCAAACCTTCCACGCATCGTAGGCCGCCTGGCCACCGAAGACGGTCACGACTTCAGTTTGGGAGTGGGAGAGTTGTGCCTCTGCTTCTGCCCTACTCTTCGAGGCCGCCCTCGACGCGGCCGCTCTCTTTTCATCGGTCGTCCTGTCGCCCGTAACACTTTTTAAGTATCGTTGGACGCCCGAAGTAGAGGTCGCGTTATATGCTTGCGCCACTTCGGCTGAGTCACTCTTGCTGCCCATGGGCATATAAACCGGAAAAGCACAAATAAATCTATGTTGTTGCTTTGGCTCTAGAAGAGGGTCACTCCAAGAAATCCGGTTTGGGGCGGTGGACGCCGGTACGGGCCCGGAATTATTTGGCCAGTTCGAGGCCATGGTGCTTATCAGCCGCCGCCGAAGCGGTACTCAGACCAATCGTAGCGTAAATTAATATCAACGGTCAGCAGATCCTCGCTGGAATAGTCCAGCGTACCATAAGAGATGGAGGTTACAAAGGGATTATTAAGAACGTGAGTTCCCAGCGCAATTCCGTCGCCATTTAATTCGGTAACACGAACCTTTTCTCCAATCGCGTGCACGGCGCCAAATTTATTAACAGTCGCGGCGTCGGCAGCCAAAACAGAGCTGTTGGTAGAAACCTGATTGGGGAACCTATAACCTGAAGCCTTAAGGACTGCTTCCAATTCAGCATCCATATCCGGGGAGGCCGAGTTTACAAATTGCATCGTAATCTCGTTCCAGGTCACGCGGCCTGGATAATAAAAGGTCTTATCTAAAAACTGATGTTCTGTGACACCAATAGTATAAGCCGGCTTCGTAAACGTGCGCGCGAAAATCTGCGAGCTAACGTTGCCCGGGAGGTCGAATGTAACCAAAAATCTATGTGCTCTTTTCGGTTCTGCTGCTGGATTGTCCCAAAATAATGCCATCGTATATGTCCTCTATAAAATATATAGTAACGGGGAGTAAAACTCCCCATCATCTATTGATTAAAACTCCACTCCACTTCTGGTAATAACAAAGTCCAAAGCGATGAACTCAATTGCCCGGGTTGGCTTAAGCAGAATCTTGGCATAAAGAATGTTTCTATCTACCAGGTCTGCCGTTGTCGTGCTAGCATCCAGAATCACTCGATAATCGGCCAAGCCAAAACGCTGCTTAATCGAGCTCAAGAAGGGGTCAACCCGATTAGTGAACCTATTCCATGTAATTTGGACATTCGGATCAAACAGAATTCCATTAGAAATGAGGGTGATCTGCTTCTTAAGGTAAATCATCAAACGGCGAACGTTAATTCGGTCGAGTGCTGAAGGGGTTGCCTGCAGCGTCTTTTGTCCGAATACTACAATTCCTTCAGCCGGGAACGAAGCAATTGGGTTAATGTTCTCTTCATAGAGATTGTCGCGTTGAGTAGCAGTTAGCTTCTCTATAACATTTAGTACATTCAATCCAGCATTGCCGTTGTTCAGGCCGCCGCGGTTGAACCCCGCAGGGGCGAACCACAGCTCTGATCGAGCTGCTGATGATGCCATCACGCCGAGTGCCACCGTGGAGGGAGGCACCCAGACCCGCGTAGAATTCAACGTGTCGTTAATCTGAAGCCATGGGTAATAAGTGCAGCCATAACTCGTGTTAAAGTTCCGCGCTTTGGCATTTGTAATAGTGAGAGCACTTGACCCTCGCCGATCATTAAATGGCTCAGGACCAGTTGCAGAACCCTCCGTCACAGGACGATAGCCATACTCTAGGTCGATAATGGCTAGCGTATCTTTCCGCTCTTCGGCCATGGCCAGAAGATGATTGGTCGTATCTAGATCAGTTACCCCGGGTACGGCCGCCATGTTAATGTTAATTTGATCCACATCAGAGACTGAATCAATAGCCTTTTTAAGCGTGTACCACATGGGGAAAGCGTTAGTTGCCTTTCCGCTTGAACCAGCGCCTCCGAGGGCGCGAGTATTGTTGAACGGATTGCGCTCAAAGATGTCGAACCCATCAAAGCCGCCATATAGTGGCACCGTGAACTTGTTCCAGCCGCGGTCCAATACACCAGTATAAGAGCCGGTCTCAGCCGTGAACGAGGTTCCGAGGCGTCGTGCATTACTCGGAGTTCCACGATAGGGATCGAGCGAATTAATAGCTGTTGCAGTCCCTAGAATTGCAGTATTGTAGGTTCCCAAGTCCTGCGAAGCATATTGGGCAGTTCCCGTGTTTCCAGCACCCGACCCCGATAGATCATCGAGGGAGAATCCGGGAGAGAGGATAGTGCGACCGGCGCCGAGACCTACAGGTAGGATGCGCACCAAATCTTGGATTGTTCCATCAAAGATCTGAGTGGCGGGGCCCTGATTTGTGCTAAGGCCGAAGAATGCATTCGTTTGTCTCATCAGGTTTCCATCTGCGGCACTAGCGCGAGTGGGGAGAGCCGGCATCGCTAAGGATGCGGTAGAAACCGTGGCACTACCGGTTCGGAAGAAAGCTACTTGGGAAGGCGCACCACCGAGCACTTCGAAACGTTGATGATCCAGGGAGAGGCTCGGCATCGAGCCAGAGCCGCCGGAGCAGAAAATCGAATCCGCCGGGGCGGAAGAAGTGCCGGCAGTCAAGGAATATTTGTATATACCCGTACCGGTGCTGCCGGAGCGCACGATATTGAATCCTTGGTGTACGGGAATGCCACGATAGCCGAAGGGCAAAAGTGCCGCTTCTTGGCCGCCGGCGTTCACAAGATCCGAACACTCAACGCGTAAATACTTAGATTGAACGTCGTATTGGCCATCAACATTCCACTTCTTATTGGTAGTGTCCCAGCTATAGCTGCGATCTCCAATTCGTTTTCCAATAAAATTATTGGATGCAGGATTGAGGTTTAGGAGGTCAAGTTGTTCCAGAATAACGGGGTTTTCATCCGTATCTCGAATGTCCCTTACCAAAACAGTAAAGGTGCCATAAGGATTAAAGTTGGTATTGGACGACTGCTTAATATCGCTAATCGAAATCTTATAATTTGACTGAGCGTACTCAACGCCCTGGCGGGAATGAAGCCGGAAAAGCGGCTCAACTGAACTGTTAACATCAAAACTACCAATGTTATCAGTCATATCTTGACCGACAAGCCAGGGAGTACCGGGGGTCCTATAGCCTTGGCGGAAATTGCCGCCACCAGCAGAAGAGGAGACAAGTCCCAGGATAACGGCGACGGTATTCGAAAAATCGTCCATAGTAATGGCTGCATTATCATCAAGCGCCGTAACATTATCTAGGACGGCTTGGCCATATGATTGTCCCAGGAAATAATCTTTTTGGTTGGCGGGATCGGTAATGGCTGTGTTAAGAAGGTGAGGATTGGTATTAAAAACTTTACGAATGTGGCGGCCGCTCTTGGGATTAAAGTTGAAGGTAGTTTCTACCGTTTCCTTACTACCAGAGATAACCACCTTAAATTCAGCGGCAGTTCCAGCGGCTCCCACGGTGACGGGGTCCATGAGCATGGCGGACGACGCGGTGACGGCGCTGACTGGAAATTCGGTACCGCCGGCGGGACGGCCCTTCAGCCGCACCGTGGTCCCGGACCCAGTTACATAAAAAATAGCAGCCAGGGTTCCTTCACCGTGGCCCGCGGGATGCCCGGGGGCTCCGGTGGAGCCGGATCCAATAATGAACAAACCATAGGCGCCACCGTCGCTGCTGGGGGTAAGGCGGGGAACTTCCCAGCCTGCCTGACCGGCAGCAGTAGCCGTGGGGTCTTGATCTCCAACGAGACGAATATAAGTCATCGGACCAGCATTAGCTAAATAAGCTTGAGCTGCATAAGCTCCATAGGTGGGGTTAGCCCGATTGCCGGAGCGCCAGGTATCAGCGTTAGCAGTACTGCCGGGCTCTGGATTACCGAACAAGTCAACAAACTCTTTATAGGATGAAACTGTGATGGGCACCAAGGCGGGCCCTTTGCGTGCGACGCCCATTATGACGGGGCCGGCTCCCGGTGCTGCGGGACCAGGAATCTGTGATTCATCAATCTCGTTGATGAAGACTCCGGGTGATACAAATCTGAAGCTGTCAACGGACATAGGTGGTGTCTCCTCTAGAACCTAAAGTAAGTGTTCAAATATAAATAGTGAAGTAAAGCGGCAAAGCCCCATTACTCTTTATAAAAGCCGGAATTATCAATGAAGTCTTGGATGTCTCCTAATATGACGTTTTCCCTAGGAATTTTAACCTCTACAGCGTTTTGGCGATATACAATATTGGGCTTTTCTTCATTATCTCCGTCTCCGATAAGGTATCCGAGCACCTTAAAACCAAGAGTAGTTTCATAATTCCTTTGAGCCATGTTGAGGGCCGAAACATTAGAGTTATTGTTTAGGTTTCCATCAATAAATGCTTCGAATTTATGGCCATCTCGCTCAATTCTGAACGGCATTCGGTTCAACCCTCCCTGCCGAATAAATTTTCTTATAATTTGATTAGTCTGCTGCTGGTACTCAGTACGAATTGAAATTTCGTAGTTCACCGCAATCCAGGTAGGAAAAGGAATTGAAATTGTTTCATACACAGTCCGATTATTGACCACGGTGGGCGATGTTGACTGTCCATATTTTCTTTTTGCATAAGCATTTTGAAATTCAGCTGTCTTTTTCTGGTAGATACGACGTCCGTAAGTAATCGAGCCGCCCATAGCGTCTCTCACTTCCGGAATATTGGCGGCCGGGATTGCATATTCAGAACTAGGGTTTTTTTCAATATTACTACGATTGATCGTGATTAGAGGAAGGACCAACGTTTCTTCTTTGTCGCGTAAATCTTTATTATGCTTAATTTGATAAGAGCGCTCGGCGGTTACCCATAACGTCGGAACCTTTTTGAAGCCATCATTGGTGTCTACATAGATATCCAAACGATCATTAATATAGTCTATGACAGCTCCATCGATTGTTTCAAGAGAAGAGGGAAGAAATGGAATGTCTCGTACTATAGACGGATCATCAAGGCCCAAATTTTGATTCTTGGGGGGATTCTCAATTTGTTTTTGAGTACGAATGCTTGAATTATTGGTGCGCTGTAACTTTCGTTGTACTTTTTGTTGGGCCGCAACCCGCTCGGCCGTGATTTCTGGATCTTCAGCAAATGTAATTGCTAATTTTTTATTGTTTGACACGGAACACTCCCTTTCTGGCTCGGACACACTCGGCGCTTATTTGAAACTTGTACTCCACTTGACCAAAATAGTATCGTGTATCGTTATATAGACGCACAATTTCGTAATACTCTTGCCCATATTGAATAAAGTCTCCCACGCGTACATAAACATCCTGGTCCTCCGTCAATCGGCGTCGGTGAAAATTAACTGTTAGCTTGGTTTGATAGTCATAACCATATTTTTCATTTGTTTGTTCGTTCTCCACTACCACATACGCATAAACTCGGACGGGAGGAAGGGTGACTTTGTTAATCGCTTCTCCATAGAGATCATGAAAATTAGAGTCTTCCAGGCTGACAGGGTAATAAGCTACCGTCTGACCTACCACGCGCTCAGCAAGTTCGTCATTTACCTGTTTAACCAGATCGCGCTCTTTCTTACCAAAGAACATGGGGGGCGGCGGGGCTGCCGGCTGTTCCCATTTGTTTTTAGGATCAGACATTTACCTTATCCCACAAAGATGCCGGCGGGGATATTCTTTAGCACATTCGCAGTAGAATCCTGCAACGTAGAGTCAATTGTAGCCAGCTCCGCGTAAGTGAGCTGGTCCAGAGTTTCCTTAAGTTCTAATCGAAGCGCATCTTGTTCCGCTTTGGCTTGTCCTAACAGCTCGGCTGCATTAAGCGTGACGCTTTCCCCGGGGATGGGGACTGTCGCAAACTTACCGCGTACCTGACCTAGGATCTCCTTCGTTACAGATAAAGCAAAGCGCCGAATCCATTGTTTACCAATAGAGTTAATGTTGGCAAAGGGAATGTTTTGGAAAGGTGCTGTATTCATATTGTTGATGCCATTAATGCCCGACTTGGGTTGGCCAGCGCCCTCTTCCCATGGGGCATATTGATGTTCAACAGTAAACTCAACCCAAAACTTTTCGGGACCATCGGAAGTGGGCTCAGGGAAAAGACGTAATCTATTGTTTTTTATTTCATATGAATAATGAGAAATTCTCGTATAGAGAGCATCTTCATATGCCATGGCCTGAAGCTTATTCTGCCATGTGGGTACAATTTCGAAGGTAGAGTCATCCGCATACTGACCATAGGTGCGCATGTTTCCTACTACGGAAAATCCCCCGTAGTATCCATAGAAGCGCCACATAGCACGCGGGGTCTTAAAAAAGACTTTTCGAATTACAACCCGCTTATCTTGTATCTCGCCGAAATAAGGTTGTGCCGTATCATTAACCGAAGAAGCTGATAAAATAAGCTGTAAATCATAATCCTGCTGGCCACTCACACGATCAACGGATGCCGAGTATATAGGGAGAGTACCTCCGATATCGGTCTCTGTAGCGGTGCGGTCCCAAACGCGTCGTGGGAAGCCGTAATCAAAGCGTGGATAGCGCAACTCAATATTGGAGCCTGATAGAGTGTCCCCCGCTGTAATCTGACCATCTTGGTTAAAAGAGGCTGTTGCTGCTCCCATCAGGCTCGAAAGAGAATTCTTCGTCTGATGAATATTAACCAAATAAGAATATTCTAAAACAGCCTCTTCATAGGCCGCATATACATTCCCTTCCGCTAATTCAATATCTAATACATCGCCGCCCAGCTTTTTATATGTATAGGCTACCTGGTCGGCGGCGCCCGAAAGAAAAGGCGCCGAAGATGCATAAATCCCAAATGGCAATGTTGCTGTAACGTTTGCGGGGGACCCAGTCGCTGGCAAAATATTGGCATTACTCGTTGATTTGGGATAGAGTTGGGGGATCGCCATTAAAAATACCTCTTTTTAGTTCATTACTAAATAGAAAGCCCCGGCTCTTTCGAGCCGAGGCTTTCAGAAAAGTTGACCGAAGTCAGCTCTAAACTAGATCAGCGACCATTACTGGACGAGATCCTCGACTATCACCAGGCCGTACATATCAGGACGGACCATCTTCTTGGCGTATCGAGTCATGACTCCCTTGCGGGGCACGAAATCTTCAACACCGAAGATCGTAGGTGTGGTCTGCAGCGGCACATAAGGTGCATACACATAGCCACTCTCAAGGAAGCTACTACCTCGCCGGCCCACCAGGAGCAGGTTACGAGGGAAGTAAGGATCGACAAGAATGTCGAACTTCTTCGAAAGCGAACCAACCTTAACAGCACCCGCGTCGCCGCGGTCGCTATCAGAAGTCACGTTAGCACGGAAGCCAGCCGTAAACTCAAGCAGATTAGCAACTTCAGGTGAGGTCACCACGAAGTTAGCCGCTCCACGAAGAGTCTTGCGGTGGATCTGAGCCGACACATCATTAATCGTCTCAATCAGCGTCTCATACCACTCACTCACATTACCTGTGAAGTCCTGCGTAATGGCAGAAACAGCACCGGTCTGTCGATTGAGGAAGCGACCCGGAGCACGAGACCAGTACCGAGTACCAGCCTTAGCACCGCTAACGAGGTCCTCAAGGATCTCGCGGTCAATCTCAAGAGCGATCTGCTCAGACAGAATCTGAGTAAGCTCGACTTCAGCATCAAGGTTGTGGTAGGCGTTAAGATCTTGTCCTAACTCCGGGGTCCACTTAGCCTTGAGCTTCTTAGTGATAGCCGTGACAGCCACCGAGTCGACCTTAATGTCAATCTCAGGAATGGCTACTTCATTTTCGAGTGGCCACGCGATCGCACCGACGACAGCGCCAACTGCAGAGTTAACTGAGTTGAACGCATCCGTCATAGGATAGGTAAGTGGAGTCCACGCGGCGCCTGTTCCACCCAGAGCACCGGACAGCTCCACCGGTGTACTAGCCGCCGAGGCAATCGTGACCAGGATCACTTCCGTTGCCGATGTGGTACTTAAATCCATGGATTTACTTAACACACTGAGGCGCGGAATAAGACTGAGAGCTGTAGCATTAGATGCCGTCAGAGCAATAGCGGACAGATCATCGAAATTAAACTGTAAGCCATCCATATCCACCTCAACGATTGAGAATCTACTACCCGACACTAGATCGGGATCGGCACGTAGAATTCGGTTAAGCTGAGCAACCGGAGCTTTAGAGCTCTGTACCCCGCCGACCTCCCAGTAGGCCGACTCGGTATTAACCTCACTCGCACCATTAATGGTACCTGAGGCAATCGGAGTCATCGCAACACGAGCACTTCCCGTCGCAGACGCATAGCCATTACGTAAGTTGTAAGGCGCGCCAGCATCGGTGCCAGCTAGACCTGCAAGATCAACACCACCGGTGATTGCCGAACCTACGCGGTCACCACCGTAGATTGACTTACCGAAAACGTTGCCTAGCCGCGGGTCTTCATTCTGGCCCCCTGGCTGGAAAACACCACCAAAGGTGAAGTCGAGGAAGAAGATGAGGCCCGAGGGCAAACTCATCGGCTGAACGCTAACGAGATCGTTGGCGATCAGAGAGCCGAATACACGGCGAACGAGGGGGAATGCGACAGCCGCAAAACCCTCAACGTCTCCCACGCTCATGCTGGAAGACTCGCGGAGTAACTCTTTTGCTTGATTCTCAAGCAATCGGGCCATCCCGTTCCGAACAACATCGTCACCTAAACCTTCCAAAAGACCCGTCTGCTCCCATTTATTGATGAGTGCAGCGCCTTCAGAGGATAGATCGCGGTTAACGATACCTTCGGTTAATTTCTGTACAATAGACATATTATAAACCTCCTATAGTTATGTTGAATGTCATTTATTCAAACCTGCTAAACGCAGCATACGAGCCATATTAGGATCGTGTGTTGCTTCATTGTTTCTCTTAGCATTGATCAAAAGCGAAGCAGGTCTTGTAACAGCTTCACGCAGTGTTTGTGGCCTAGAACTATTAGAGTTCGTAGTCCCCACCGCGTTTTGAATTGTTTCATAGATCATACTCGCTTCTTCAACAGAATTGGCAGTTTGAACAGCTTCGACAATTTTAGTTTTTTGTCGCTCATTCAAGGAGGCGCTGCTAAGTGCCTTGTTTTGATAAACAAGCTTGGCATTATCCAAGTTCAACTGTATTAGTTGAGTCTTGGCTTCTGTCAAAAGAGCATGAAGCTCTTTTGAAGATTCTTTAAGTGCTGATATTTTACTTTCGTAAAGTTCAGCGTCTGAGACCACATCCGACGCTGTCGCAACGGCTGCCTCTTCCTCTTCTTCTTCGAGGTGGGCATCGCTCGCTGCGGCCATCGCATCGTTGTTGGCCTGTTCGATACTATTATCAGATGAATTGACTGCGGACCATCCCTGAGGGCGCGGGATCATGTCGACCACGAGTTCTTCTATTAAGTCAGACAACATTTCCTCACTGAGGGCAATTTCTTCATCTTCCTGAAGTTCTTCTCGGTCGGCAGCGCCGGCGAGATCAGCGGAATCAACTTCTGCGTCATCTTTTAATTCAGTATCTGTGATTTCTTCCGCTAGTTCTTCCGCGCTGATCATCTCGGCGGGAGAGGGTTCTATCCCTTGCGCCTCTTCTTCGGCAATTCGTGCTTTGAGGGCATCAAAGTCAATTTCTATAAGTTCCTCTGAAGCCGGCGCATCGAGCTCCTCATTTTGAAAGGCGAATGGCACCTCGTCGGTAAATGAAGTGTCGGCACTAGGGGCTTCTTCTTCAAGGCCAAACTCCGACTGTTCTAGAAGCGCATCAATCGCGCCCCTCACTTCCGTCGAATACTTTTCTAACACAGTATTCTCCGCATTCTTAAGAGCTGCGTCTTTAAGAACTTTCGCGTCAACAATTGCTTCTTCTAATAATGAAGACATAGATTTACTCCAGTTCTGATGACTTATCAAAAATAAATAGTATCCGAAAGCTTAAAAAGCCAACAATGCAAATCTTTTAGAGGGTTATTGATTATGACGTGGTCTTCTTAAAATGCGCATTTTAGTAAAAGTTGTTACAATGTTCATGGTTGCGCCTGCTAAGTGATAATACACCCGGGTGCTTAAACATGCTTTTAGGTTAGATGGTCTAAGATCATAGGAAGGAGATGCATCACT
>Ga0080013_1001945_pt1 | contig 25745 bp, 29 predicted proteins | sample ETNvirenome_6_85_FD_69236 | JGI IMG/M metagenome (GOLD analysis project Ga0080013, IMG submission 69236) | Marine viral communities from the Pacific Ocean - ETNP_6_85 (SPADES assembly) (version 2) | ecosystem: Environmental > Aquatic > Marine > Oceanic | place: Pacific Ocean | collected 2013-06-19
AAGTCTATAAAGATACAAAACTTCTATTCCTTTGAGTCTACTACGGTTAACTTTGAGAAATTTGATAACTTAGTTTTAGTTAAAGGGCAAAATAAAGACGCTGGTGGGTCTAATGGATCTGGCAAAAGTGCTTTTATTGAGGCCATTTACTTTGGCTTAACGGGTAAAACTATCCGAAAAAGCACTGAAGACTCTATTGTTCATGTAAAACATAAAAAGAAGTGTTTAGTTGAGCTTTCTTTGGATAAAGGCATTACGATAGTAAGACAGAAAAAACCAAGCAAATTGCAGGTTTTTGTTGACAAGGAAGAAAGAACTAAAGAAACTATAGCAAAGACCCAAGAGTATATTGACGATCTTTTATCCATTAATTATAAGGTTTTATTGTCTTCTATGTTTTTTGGACAAGAAAACCACACCAATTTTTTAGACTGCACAGCAGAAGACAAAAGAACGATTGTTAAGACCTTTTTAGATCTAGATGATATTTTTTCTATGCGTGATAGAATTAAAAGCCATAAAGCAGGGTTCTACCAAACCATGAAAGAACAGGATTCTTTAATGGAAGAGCATAGGGCAATGATTTTGGAATTCACTAAAAAGATTGAGAAGCTTAAAAAGGCGAAAACCCAGTTCTCTGAGTATGATGATAGCATCTTAGATCTTTCCTTAGATTCCATCTTAGAGTCTGAGTCAGAAGAGACAGGGAGGGCTTGGCAAGAGGTTCATTTAAGCAAGGATATAGATAGTTTAGACTGGGAGGTAGAGTCACTAAAGAAAAGGATTTCTCTCCCTGCGTCCAAAAGTGTATGTGACAAGTGTGGGCAAGACGTAGAAGAGGTAGTAAACAAGGCTTTTCTACAAGCAGAGTTATCTAAACTAGAAAAAGATCGCGTAGTTCTTCAGAACTCTTTAGAGGCCATTGTCTCCCAAAAAGTAGATATCCCCGTCTCATCTAAGGAGTTTACTAAGGTTTTGGCATATAAGGATTTATGTCGTGATGAGACAAATTATGAGGACTTAATCACCTCCTATAAAGATAAAATAGCCATAAGGTCTGAAGTAAAGGCAGAGAATAAGTTAGATTATGAGGTTATGAGATTTTGGGAGAAAGCCTTCTCCCAGCAAGGCATCATAAAGTTTATTATTAGAAATATTTTAGACTACCTTAATAATAGAGTTAATTATTATATTTCATTTTTAACGGATTCTAAATATAATTTATATTTTGATGAGGAATTAAATGAAAAAGTTATGACCGAAGATCGAGTCATTCAGTATATATCCTTATCTGGTGGAGAGAAACGTAAGATTAATTTAGCGGTTATGATGGCTTTAAAAGATTTACTTCTCTTAACAGACAAGAATCAATCCAATATCTTATTTTTAGATGAGATTGCGGAAAATTTAGACGAAGAGGGGATTAACGGTCTTTATAACCTTCTTCAAGAAATCAAGAAAGACAAATTAATTTTCATCATCACACATAATAAATATTTAAAAACGCTGCTCCATTCCGTGCCTCGTTTGTCTATTATAAAATCTAAAGGAGTATCAAAGGTAAATAAATGGCGTTAGCAAATTTAAACGAATTAGGTCAAGAGATTTTTGAGTCACGGTATGCGTACCCTGGAGAAACAAAATGGTCAGAAAGAGCCAAAGCTATATCAAAGGTTATAGCCTCTGCGGAAAAAGATGAAGATAAAGAAAAAGTTGAAAAACTGTTCTATGAGTCAGTCGGTTCTGGGGACCTTATCCCAGGGGGCCGAATTATTTTTGGTGCTGGGCGTAACCGTGGGAATCATAATCTGCTTAACTGTTATGTTATTATTCCAGAGGATAGTGTTGATTCCATTGGTAAAACTGTTCAAGACATGTATAGAATCTCTTGTGCAGGTGGTGGGGTAGGTTTTAATGTTTCAAAACTTAGGCCCAAAGGAGATCATATTGGTAGCGTACCTAACTCCGCTCCAGGAGCAGTTTCCGTCCTAAAAATGATTAATGAGGTAGGGGAGCATGTTCGAGCAGGAAAGAACCGCAGAACTGCGCTCATGGGAATCCTTAACGTAACCCACCCTGATCTCTTGGACTTTTTAAGCGTAAAGCTAGACCAAGGCCAGCTTAATAACTTTAATATCTCTGTTGCCATTACTAACCGTTTCTTAGAAGCTATTGATCTTGATGAGGATTGGCATTTTACCTTTAATAATAAAGAGTATCACCTTTATGATATGCTTAGGAATGATACCGAAGTGATTAGAGTGGTAGGCCTTGATGAAGAGGACGCTATAAAAAGAGCGGAAAACTTCCATAAGGAGGCTTGGACAGATACCTTTACATCTCTAGGTAGGAACGACATTAAGGCTAGAGAGCTTTGGGATATTATTTGGAAAAACTCGGTTGAGTCAGGTGATCCTGGTATATATAACATTGATCTAGCTAACACCTATACTAATGTTTCGTATTTTGAAAGATTGGATTCTACCAATCCTTGTGGTGAAATTTCACTCCCATCCTATGGAAACTGTTGCCTCGGTAATATTAACCTTAGCAACATGGTCCTTGATAGTGGCAGCGATCTTGATTGGAAGCGATTGGCTCGTACAGTTCGCACGGGAATTAGATTCCTAGATAATGTTCTTACGGTCAATAAGTTTCCTACGGACACCTGCAAGAGAGTTGGAGAACGCTCCCGTAGAGTCGGCCTGGGCGTTACGGGGTTACATTATATGCTTATTAAACTGGGGCTTAAGTATGGCAGTGAGAAGTGTTTGGAGTTCTTGGAAAGGCTCTTCTCTACCCTACGAGATGAGGCTTATAAACAGTCGATTTATCTCGCACGGGACAAGAGCCCATTCCCAGAATTCGACTACAAAAAATATTTAAATGAAGATTACGCTAAAACATTACCTGCTCGTATTAGGATGCTTATTAAGCGTCATGGTATTAGGAATGCCGTTATGCTTACCATTCCCCCCTGCGGAACTATCTCCATGCTTCACGGTGTCTCAAGTGGTATTGAGCCAATATTTGCTGCTATGTATAACCGTAGGTATCGTCAAGCAAATGTTTGGAAGGAGCAATTAGTTGTTGACCCCCTCTTCAAAGAATTCTATGAGAAAGGAGTGCCGCTGGATAACTTCGTCGGAGCCTATGATGTGGCCCCCGAAGATCATATTAAGGTACAAGCTACGGTCCAAAAGTACATGGATTCATGCATCTCCAAAACCATCAACCTTCCCAAAGATACAGAGCCTGAGGACTTTTCTCAAGCAGCATTGGACTATGCTCCGTACCTCAAAGGTCTTACAGTGTATAGGGCTGGCTCTAAAGGAAATGAACCTTTAGAGGCTATTCCTTTGTCTCAAACAAATGTGGATAAATTTATGAAAACAGAGGATAAATCCGCTTCTGTTCAAACAGGTGAGGCTTGCTCCTTATCAGGAGGGGAGTGTGGATCATGAGTCGCCCACCGTTCAAAAGAAAAGATGAAGTAACTAGAGAAACTATAGTTCTCGCACTACTATATGCTACTTTATGGAGTGTGTTTATGTATGGGATACTAGAGTGGCGCGGATAGTATGACCTACTACGATTGGGTGTGTAGTGATTGCGAGTGTGTTTGGGAGGAGGACCATCCGATTGGTACAGCCCCCAAGCAAACAGAGTGCCCTGAGTGCGGAGAGCTTAGATCTAGAAATTGGTCCTCTGTTTCAAACTTTAGGATGTTGGGTGATTGTCATACCAATAGAGCTAGGTTGAGAGATACTTATATCAATGGCTTGGATAAAGACACCGCGCATGATTTTTATAATGAATCTATAGAAGCTTCAAAGAGAGCCCAAAAGACGGGTTGGAAACATTACGCTAAGTATACCCCAAATATAGAGCAAGGGGTTAAAGATGGGCTTGTAAGGCGCAGAAGCATTGATGAGGCTTCAAAACGAAAGGAAAATGCGAAAAAACTCTCAAGGATTGTCTATAATCAATCAGGACAGGATATCGCAGAAACCCTTGAACGCAAGCCCCAATAATGAAATACGATTTTAGTGATGATATTCAGAGAGGAATTCTCTTCCTCTCCAAGTATAGTCGAGATTTTTATCTTCAAATTAGCTCTCTGGTTCAGCCTGAGTATTTTGAGTACCCTATTCACTCAAATATCTTCAAGGCTATCCAAAACTACTATGAAGATTACCTGGATATCCCTAAAGACTTACATTTAGTAGAATGTGTCAAAGCCTTTAAAGGACCGAAAGAAGATCTCTCAGATTACGATGATGAGCTTTATAAGGTTAACTCTATGGATGCGTCCTGTATTGGACACACTGAGTTCTTTCTCGATATCATAGAGAAGTTCGCCCAAAAGGCTGCCATGAGAGAAGCCATTACAAGTAGCATCGGTCTTTTGAAGGATGACCGTATGGGTGAGATTGAAACCTTGGTCCGAGATGCTTTGTGTATTAACAGGAATGTAGATTTAGGTCAGACTTACTTTAATGATATTCTAGCTCGCTTTGAAAGAAGCTTAAAGGATAATGTAGGTAATCGTCACCCTATGGTTTTTGATACGCTTTCCAAAGAACTGGAAGGAGGTTTAGGGAATAAAGAGTTGGCTATGGTAGTTGCCCCTCCAGGGGTGGGCAAGTCTGTGTACTTAGTTAATCAAGGCGTTCACGCGATGATGAACAATAAAAAAGTTCTATACATCAGTTTAGAGATGAGCGAAGATCGTATTGCAGCCCGTTTCGATTCGGTAATGACCCTTATCCCCCAAAAGAAGTTAAAGGATAGTCTTTCTTTATTACAGAAGAGGCTAACACTCTTTGGAGATAAGTTCCCTGAAGCCCAACTTATGATTAAAGAGTTTCCGACTGGGTTAGCAAATATTAATGATATTAGATCTCTTCTTGTTCAGCTTCAAAACTATGAGAGCTTCAAGCCTGATGTAATCTTGATTGATTACCTAGAGTTGTTGCGCCCGACCCGAGAGGGTATGGCTGAGTATCAAGCTCAACAGAGAATATCAGAGGAGCTTAGAGGGATTGCCGTTGAGTGCGATGTTTTAGTGTGGACCGCTACACAAACAAACCGTCAAGGTAGATCAGTTAAGTTAATTACTGATGCGGAATTAGCTGATGCTTATGGTAAGATTAGAACCTGCGATTACGCTATATCCCTAAATCAAACGGAGGAGGAGTTTGATGATAGTCAGATGCGTTGTTATGTTATGAAATCTAGGAATGGAAAGCAGCGTTTTGTTGTTCCTCTTTCTATTGATTATACCACCTTAACTATGAGTGAGACTGACCCTTATGACATCGAAGAATAAGCACCATCTTTTTACTGTTTTGTTGGCTAATCCTAATCTTTTAAAGGTGGACGGAGGTTGGGCTACTTTTACCATTAAAATGATAAAGGGGCTCAAGTCAGGAAAGGCTATGTGTTGGGGTACTTGTGATTTCGACACTTACGAGATTCACTTAGATGATAAGCTGGCTGATGAACCTGCCAGAGAAACTTTACTACATGAGATATGTCATATCCTGTTGGAGTTCTGTGGGTTAGGAGGGAACGACGTAGAAGAAGAAGAAAGTGTTAAGACTTCTAACGAAAGACTGACTATAACAATGTCCAGAGCGATGATGATGTTCGCTCGACTTAACCCCGAACTAGCTAAGGAATTATTATGCCTAAATTAGATATTAATCAGATCATTAATGAGCTTGACATGGATACATATAATGAGATTTGTCAAAATATAACAAGGATTGATAGGAGTAACATGGATGTGGAGCTTTCTCGTCACGCCAGCCACTACTCTTATTACTCTGCGATGCAAGATCTTTGTAAAAAGAAATTGGATGACAAAAACTTAGAGCTAACTATGTACATGGCTCAAACCAGAAAAGAAAGAACAGAAGAAGGGAAAAGCCTCGCAAAGAAACCTACTGCTAAGGATTTGGATGATCATGTCCTCTCCCAGGCTGAGTACGGGCGCATTTGTCGTGAGGTTAATGATCTAACTTTGAAGTATAATATGCTGAAGAGCCTAGTTCAATCTTTAGGACAGAAGAAGGATTTGCTCGTCCAACTGTCCGCTAATATGAGAGCAGAAAAAAATATTTACAGCTAACAAAAACTGGCATTGTCGCCTATTATAGCATCCACAGCTTAACGAACTACACAGGAGTTTAAAAAACATGGCTATTGATTTAGATAAGATTAAGGAAATCCACGCTAACCTTTCAGGCAAAGGTGGGGGTGGTGGAATGTCCGATACATTCCTCAAAATTGAAGAGGGTACTAACACTGTTAGAATCCTTCCTCCCAAGGAAGAAGATCAGGACTTTTACGCTATGACCAAACTGCATAGGATTCCTATGCAAGACGGCACAGTAAAAAATATTCACTGTCGTTCAGTTCACGGAGAGCAGTGCCCCATCTGCAATCTATACTTCTCTCTTTGGAAGGAGCCCACTAAAGATGAGGACCTTGCTCGTCAAATTAAAGGGCGCGACCGCTACTACCTTAATGTTGTAGACCGTGAAACAGGGGCTGTGAAGATTCTTTCTATTGGCATCATCCTCTTTAAGAAGATTATTGCTGCTATGGTTGATCCTGATTATGGTGATATTACCGATGCGGAAGGAGGACATGACTTTAAAATTATTAAGGTTATGGAGGGTCAATGGCCTAAATACGATCAGTCTGCGCCCAGGCCCAAGTCTACCCCTGCGGGTAGTGGAAAAGAGGTTGCAGAATGGATGGACACTCTTCATGATATCCAGTCTCTTGTGAAACTGGAAGACTATGAGGAGCTTAAGCAGATCGCTGAAAGTATCAACCCCTTTGCGGCTGTTGAGAGATCTGTTGATGACATTAACCGTCCTGTTGTGGACGTTGATGATAACGATTACATGGAAAGGTTACAATCATGAAAAATATTATTCTACCTGCCGCTATTGCGGTTCTATTTGGAGCGGGTCTGATGTCTTGCTCTATGGTTGAGGGGTTTATGGGTGAGGGCACTACTGACTCTCCTGGAGGATTTCTCGACAACATCTGGACTCTTTTAAAAGGGTTCCTTCCTAGTCTTGCTGCTTGGGAGGGTGGATGTTCTATCTTCAGTCCAAGAAAGAGGCAGCACTACACCAACATGGTTATGGCAATTGTGCCTATGAACAAGAATATGGAATTTGGGGATGCTATTAATTCTCTGGGCTCAGGTCTTGGTCTAGCGCATTCCTCAGATGCCACTAAGGCTACCAATGAGGAAGAAGTGGCTACTAAAAAAGTTGAGGCTGCAAAACCTACAAAAAAAGCATAAAAACTAAACAGTAGGATCTATAATATGGGGAGCTTTAGGGCTCCCTATATTTTTATAAATGGATAAGTTAAAGATTTTATGTTGTCCCGCCAATGAGGGTGGTTGTGCCTACTATCGAGCTTGGGCTCCTATGAGAAAGCTCGCAGAAAGATACCCTGATTCAATTGAGATGCGCTTTGAGATGAATCCTTTGGGCATAGACACCAGTACAGGTGCATGGCAAGAAAACTGGGATTTTGAGGCTATAAAATGGTCTGATGTTGTGATGACTCAAAACATCAGCAATTGGGGAGGTCCGTACACTGGGCGACTCATAGGGAAGGCTAAGGAGTTTGGGAAGTTTGTCCATTATGATACTGATGATCTTTTAACGAACTTATACGAAGGCCATAGACTAAAGCAAGTTTACGAAGAAAAGGGGTTATCTGAGATAACAAAATTTTTATACCAGAGTTCCGATTTGGTAACCGTTACACAGAGAAAATTTGCAAGTCGCATAGGTCCGTTCTGTAAGGGTGTTTTAGCGGTTGTAAAAAATGCAATTGATTATAACTTAGATAACTGGAATCATCCGAAGGTTCCCCCTAGGAGTAAGAGGCTGGTGAGGATTGGTTGGGCAGGAGGAATTCACCATGAGGAGGACGTAAAAGAGTTTGCTGGTATTCCTCATTTTGTTAACCAACGAGTAGGAAGAGAGAACGTGGAGTGGCATTTCTTTGGTCGCCCTCCAGTTGATCCCAATGACGAAAAAGAGAAGTGGCAACTAGACGTTTGGGATAATTATCAGAGGATATTGCTCAAAGGATTTAAGGGTGCTAAAAATTGGTTTATTCATTCAGCTTTGCCTTCCGATCAGTATGGGGTTATTTTTGCAAATATAGATCTTGCCATAGCTCCCCTCCAGATGAATGATTTCAATGATTCTAAGTCTGAAATTAAGGTAGCAGAGTGTGGAAGATATAAAGTACCTTTAGTCGCATCTAATGTTGGTTGCTACGATGAAACTATTAAAAACGGTCGAACAGGGTATCTTATTGACCCGAATGCACCTCCTGCGGAGTGGGTGAAAATTTTAACTAAAGTTATTCGTGATAAGAAGCATAGGGACCAAATGGGGAGAAATCTACACGAAGTTACGGAGGAGTACTTTGATATAAATAAAGTAATAGATCAAAGATATACTTTATATAAAGATGCGTTTGAGATGAGTGGGCGAAGTGATTTAGCGGAGAAATTGCATGAGTGATACTACTGTAATTATAAAGACGATTGGAAGACCTACGTTAAAGAATGCTATTCTTTCAGCAAAGAGAGAAGGGTTTAACGTAATTGTAGTCAGTGATGGTGCAAAAGTTAGCGCCCAAGGTGTTAAGCTTGTAAAGCTTGGAAGGCAGTGGGGATTTTATGGAGGCATGGCAGCAAATGTCGGAGCCGCTATGGCAGAAACTGAGTTCATAACCTTTTTAGATGATGACGATGAGTTTGCCGTAGGTGCTGGTAAAATTATTCGTGATAAACTTAAAGAAGATCCTTCTGTGGATATATGGGCAGCAGGGGTTCGCTTTGATAGAAGGATAAAAGTTTATGATCAGGACTCAGGAGATACAGTACATGCCTCTACTGATTTGTGTTTAAATGGTGATTTGGGGGTGGTTCCTGGGAATGTAGCGATGCCTACTTATAGGACCTCTATATTCTCTAAGATCCCTTTTCTTGATACAATAAACCTAGAAGAACAAAATCTAACAGACTTCTTTCATATTAAGGCTTGTGTGTCCGCAGGGCATAAAATAGATTGGTTTGGGAAGGTTATTTACTTAGTTCGCCCAGAGGTTGGAGGCGTCAACGGTAAGGGAAAATGAGAATACTTATAGTAACTAACAAAACTCTGCTTAGGAACGGTAAGCAAGAGTTAGATACTGGTTATCATTATCTACAAAAACCTTTAGAAGCTTTAGGTCATCACGTTTCTTTGTATGATACTGTGGCTCCTGTTATCCCTGATTTCAGAGTAGTAGTTTCTGCTTTTTCTCCTGATTTAATCTTTTGTTGCTTTACTGGGAATCCAGGGATAACCCCACACGAACCTTGGAATGATATTTTGAGGATCACTCGTCAAGGGAAAATAAAAACCTTTAATTGGTTCTGTGATGATACTTGGAGATTTGAAAATTTCTCTAAACATATCTGCTGGTATTTTACTCACTGCTCAACCCCAGAGCCTTCCTATGTTGATAAGTTTAAGGATACTGGATATAAAAATATCCTTCTAGGCTGTTGGCATGTAAATTCAGATTACTATCCTGAGACTAAGAAGGATATTGATATTTCTTTTGTAGGGGGGATGAATCAAAGCAGGAGCGAGTTTTTCTCTGCTTTAGATGATCCTGTAACTATAGGACAGAATTTATCCATTGAAGACTTGTTTGATTTTTATTGCCGCTCAAAAATTGGCGTTAATTTAAGTTTAAATTCTAATGACCCAGAAGGAAAGACTCAGATGAAGCAACGTGTGTTTGAGTTGGCAGCAGCCAAATGTGTAGTGCTTACAGAGTATCATCCAGGAGTAGAGTCCTTTTTTGAGGTTGACAAAGAGATTGTTACTTTCTCTACTCCTGAAGAGTTTACTGAAAAAGCAAATTATCTATTATCTAATCCACAGGAAGCAAGCGAGATTGCTGAGAGGGGTCATGCTAGATTTTTAAAAGAGCATGAATCGAAAGTTAGATTAAACTCTATGTTAGAGGAGATTTTTGATGGGGCGTAAAGTGTTTATTAAAAAGCATTGGTCTGGTGCAGGCAAGTGGATCTACGAAGGATACAAACGAGCTTGGGAGCGGTTGGGTTATTCTGTTGTTTATTATAATTCTTTAGATGAGATCAATGGCAGAAAAAATAAATACTATGTGATGGCATTAGGTGGAGATGTTAACTCAGACCTAGCACTACAAAAAATTAAAGAGTCTCAAAAAACTTTTCTTTATGTGCAGCCTAACGAGTTTCCTGATCCTTGGGGCACTCACCCCAACTTCCAATGCCATTGTCCCTTAGAGTATATTAAAAAGGTAAATGAATTAGATAATGTGCGTTTGTGGGCTTTCGGCAATACTGATAAATACCATACAAAATGGAAGAAGGTTAATTATATTCCTTTAGCTTTTGACCATTTAGGGTACCAACCAGAAAAGGCTGAGTCCTTTGAGCATGATGTGTGCTTTGTTGGTGGTTGGGCAGATAATGGATTTAATGAGAAGCGACAGATAATGCGTTCTCATTTTGATGCATTAAAAAAGTTAGATATAAAGCTGGGGCTCGCAATAAATCAAGGGATTTCTGATCAGGAAGAGGCTAATCTTCTTTACAACAGCAAGATCGCTTTGAATTTGCACGATCAATATCAGAGAGTTTTAGGTACGGATTCAAATGAACGAACCTTTAAGTCTTTAGGCTTAACAGGATTTCTTATTTGTGATGCGGTGACCGAGGTGATAAATCTTTTTCCTTCGGTTCCTACTGCTGAAGATGTGGACAGTTTTGTTTCCTTGGTAGAGAAGTATTTAAAAGAGGATTTATTGGATATTAAAGAGGAGAATAGGAAGCTTATTTTGGATGAGCACACATATGTTCATCGTGTAAAGGCTTTATTAGAGTTATGATTATATACATTGATATAGATAACACAATCTGCAAGACCCAAGATGTGAGTGATTATTCTAAATCTACTCCCATTTTTGAAAACATAGAAAAAGTAAAAGCATTGGTTTCCGAAGGACATGATGTTTCTTTTTGGACTGCGCGAGGAAGCCTGTCTGGTAAAGATTGGCAGGAGTTAACTTTAAATCAATTAGCTTCTTGGGGTGTGGGAGGTATTCCCGTTATCTTTGATAAGCCTTACTTTGATTTATTTATTGATGATCGAGTTATGAATGTGGAGGATTGGAAATGAAAGTTACTGCGGTTATTCCAACATACAATTCAATGAAGTATGTTGATCAATGCCTAGATTCGGTCTTATCTCAGAAGTACACAAATTTGGAGGTACTAGTTTACGACAACGAAAGCACTGATGGAACCTATGAGCATTTATTGGATCGGCAAGACGGCAGTTTTGAAGTCCGTAGCGTACCCAATGTAGAGCCTAATGGGTATAGAGAAGCAATGAATCATGTTTTTGAGAATTGCACTAGCGATTACATTACCTTTATTTCTTCTGATGATTACGTTCATCCAGAGTATATTTCAAATGCGATGGAAGTAATTAAAGCCATCCCCCAAGAGGTTAAGTGTTTACAGAGCGGTATGGTCTGGGTGGACGAGAGAGGGAATCAGATTAATTACCATGGGCATATGTATGAGTCTTTAGATGAGTTTAAAGAGATGGCTTTGAAACTTTGTCCTGTCACCAATCCCACAGTATTTTATCACAAAAGTATATGGTCTATCCTTAGTGAGTGCAGGGAGGCACATTTTGAAAATAATCTTGTAGATATAGGAGTAGGTGACTATGATATGTGGTGCGGGTTAGCGAATCGAGGAGTGTATGTTCATCCTGTAGATGGATCCCTAGGATATTACTACCGCTGGCACTCTGGTCAGGCCACTTGGAAGGTTCAAGAAAGTGGCGTTAATTATGATGAGATAATTAGGAATTACTGGAAGAATAAATGGACAAAAAATTAGTTATATTTGAGATGGCAAACAACCACATGGGAGATGTGGAGCACGGTAAACTTATCATCGAAGAGTTTGCTAAAGTGAAGGATAAGTATCCTGAATTTAATTACGGAATTAAGTTTCAATTGAGACACATTGATACTTTTATTCACCCCCATTTCCTGAATAGGACTGAGGTTAAGTATGTAAAGAGGTTCAAAGATACTGAGTTGACCCAGTCTGACTTTAGCGAGTTGAAGCATTTAGCGGAAGCAAAAGGTTTCGTTTCAATTTGTACTGGCTTTGATGAGAGGTCGATAGACACGATGGAGGCTATGAATTTTCCTATTATTAAAGTTGCTAGTTGTTCGTTTACCGACTGGCCTTTACTTAATCGTATTGCTGCTACGGACGTTCCGATTATTGCATCTACCGCAGGGTCTAACCTAGAGGATATAGATAATGTTGTTTCCTTCTTTTTGAATCGCAAGAAAGACCTAACCATTATGCATTGTATTGGTGAGTATCCTACCTCAGAAGGAAGTATGCAACTTAATCAATTAAAGCTCTTGAAAGATAGATATCCTGGGGTTAAGGTGGGTTATTCTACGCATGAGGATCCTAATACTTTTGATATAGTTCCTATTGCCCTTGGTATAGGAGCAGAAGTTCTTGAGAAGCATATCGGGGTCGCAACTGAGGAGTATGATTTGAATGTTTACTCAGTTAGCCCTGAGCAGATGGATAAGTGGTTAGAGAATGCCTCTAGGGCAGTAAAGGCTTGTGGTATAGCCGAGGGGCGTCATGCTGCCACAGAGAAAGAGCTATCTGATCTTAGAACTTTTAAGCGAGGTGTTTTCTTAAATAGAAATATTTCTGCTGGAGAAGTAATTACAAAAGATGATGTTTATTACGCTTTTCCGTGTAAGCAGAATCAGATCTTAGCTAATGATATGAGTAAGTATGTTGGTTATAGTGCTAAAGTTGATATGTTTAGAGATGAAGGGTTACTTCACTATGGGGTTAAAGAGGTTAATACTAGGCAAGCCATTTTGACCATTAGAAATAAAGTTAATGCTCTCCTAGAAGATTCAAATGTCGTTGTGCCTAAAAATGCTCCTTTGGAGATTTCTCACCACTACGGGATTGAAAACTTTTATGAGACTGGTTTGTGTATGGTTACAGTGGTTAACGAAGGCTACTGCAAAAAGCTCCTGATTTCCCTGGCAGATCAAGCGCATCCTACTCAGTATCACGAGCAGAAGACGGAAACTTTTGTCGTTCTATATGGGGAGGTTCAACTTTTCCTAGATGATACGGTAAGCACAATGCTTCCAGGCGAAGTTGTTACAATCCATCCTGGAGTTCGGCACAAGTTTATTGGAGGCCCAAAAGGGTCTATTATTGAGGAAATCTCTACAACTCATTTCGTAGATGATTCATATTATACGGACGAGTCTATTTCGAAGAATAAGAATAGGAAAACAATGGTAAGCCATTGGGTTAATTAAATGCAGGAAATTGTAAAAGAAAACGGGTTACGAGTCTTCCCCATTAAGGAGGGGAGCGGGAAAACTCCTGAAGGTGGTCAGAGAGTTTTGGCACATTACGAAATTCGCTTCGGAGAAGGAACCTCTACCTCAAAGTATAATTACGATAAGGGAGCATATGTAGAGGATCAATACGACAGTACTTACGAGGATAAGCCTTTTGGTGGTCCTGTCGAGTTTGTAATTGGTCAAGAAACGCCTAAAGATGATCTCTACACTAAGGGTGATTCCATTGAGGGGTTTGACGAAGCTTTTTTAAGTATGAAGGTTGGTGATCAGGTAAAGCTTTTTATTCCTCACTCCCTTGCCTACGGAGAAGAGGGAGCCAGCAGCTTCCACACTTTTTTTGGTTATAGGGTCCCCCCCAATAGGGACATGACTGCTATCCTTGAATTAGTTGACATCTTGGATGGTGATGATTCCTTGTCGGAATCTCCCGTTAGAGGTCCAGCTTACGAAGGTTAGTACATGATAAAACTTTCGGACTATGTTGTTGATTTTATTCAACAGCAAGGAGTAAAAGATATTTTCCTTTTGCCAGGGGGCGGGTGTATCCATCTTGTTGATTCTATAGGTAAGAGTGATTTAAATTATGTGTGTAATCTACATGAGCAAGCTTGTAGTATTGCTGCTGATGCTTATGGACAATACACAAATAATTTAGGAGTATGTTTAGTTACTACTGGCCCAGGAGGAACAAACTCGTTAACGGGGGTCGCTGCTGCATGGTTAGATTCTACTCCTATGCTTATTATTTCGGGTCAGGTCCAAAAGAAGGATATGATAAATGATAGGGGCACTCGCCAGATTGGGTTTCAAGAACTTGATATGGTATCTTTGGCCTCTCCTGTCACTAAACACGCGATCACCGTGACTGACCCAAAATCAATCAACTATCACTTAGAAAAGGCAGTTTTTTTAGCGCAGAATGGTAGACCTGGGCCTGTTTGGATAGACATTCCTCTGGATGTTCAAGCGGCTTACATCGAGGAAAAAGAGCTAAAAGGATACAATCCTAAAAAGGAGACTCCTGCTTGGTCTAAGGTTCCCGAAGTCTCTTTAAAGGACTCTGTTTCTAACCTCATCGAAGATTTAAATAGGTCTGAGAGACCTGTTATTTTAGCAGGTAACGGTGTCCGTTTATCGGGAAGTATCACACAACTCAAAGAGCTTTGCGATTTCCTACAAATACCTGTTCTTCTTACTTGGAAAGCAATTGATTTCTTGGAAGAAAATCATCCTTTATTTGTCGGAAGGCCAGGAGGTGTAGGACAAAGGGGAGCTAATTTCTCTCAACAAAACTCAGACTTTCTATTGAGTTTAGGGGCGAGGCTAGATCATGGACAAACTGCATATCAACATAAGTATTTTGCAAGAGAAGCTACAAAGGTTATCGTGGATATTGATAAGGCCGAGATTGATAAACTCGATATGGATATCAAGTATCCTATTGTTGCAGACTGCAAAGACTTTATTGAAGAGGTGCTTAAGCAGAAGCATAAGATCAAACCTGTTTCCAAAGAGTGGTTAGATAAGTGTAAAGATTGGCAAGCCAAATATCCTGTCGTTACTGAGGAGCATTTTGACGATGATGATAACATTAGTAACTATGGATTTATAGAGGTGCTGTCGTACCTCATGCCTGAAGATGCGTTAATCATTCCAGGAAGTTCGGGAGGATGCAGCGAGGTTACAATGCAAGCCTTTAAGATTAAGAAGGGCCAAAGAATGTTTAACAGCGAAGGTTTAGGTCCAATGGGTTTTGGGATCGCCGCTGCCATGGGAGGTTGTATAGCCGCAGGGAACAAACCTACTGTTTGTATTGATGGTGATGGTGGTTTCATCATGAATATTCAGGAACTTGAGGTTGTTAAACGCTTAAACCTTCCAATCAAATTCTTTGTCTTAAATAATAATGGGTATGTGTCTATCAGAAATACACAAGAAACTCATTTCGATAAAAAGTTTGTTGCAAGCGGGAGAAGTAGTGGGCTTACACTTCCTAGTTTAGAAAAGAATGCGGAGGCTTACGGTATTCGTTATATGCGTTTTGAAACAATGAGTGACCTCTGGGATGTTGATGGGCTATTGGAACAGGACGGACCTGTTATCTGTGAAGTAATGCTGCCAGAGGACCATGTGACAGCACCAAAAGCAAGCGTATACAAAACAAAGGATGGTCAGTTTATGGCAAGACCGATGGAAGACTTAGCTCCTTTTTTAGACAGGGATGAGTTCTTGGAAAATATGATTATTGCTCCCATAGATGAATAAGATTTTAATAACGGGAGGGAATGGCTTCATAGCTAAAAGTCTTTATGAGTACTTAAGTAATGTTTATTTTGAGCCATTAAAATCTAATGTAATTTGTTTAAATAGACAAGGTCTAGATCTGCTGGATACTAAGAAAGTTGCGGATTACCTAAAAAAAGAGAAGTTCGATGTGGTAATTCATACCGCTAATCATGATGCGGTTCCATCCTTTACCGATAAGATGAGATCTGATGTCTTAGACATAAATTTAAGAATGTTCTCTAATCTTTCCTCTTGTAGAGAGCATTATGGAAAGATGCTTTATTTTGGTTCAGGGGCAGAAGCGGGGAGAGAGAATTGGGTCCCTAAAATGACCGAGGAGTATATCGAGGAGTTTGTACCAAAAGACCCCTATGGTTACTCTAAACATATTATGAATAAGAAAGCCAAGGACAGTAGCAACATTTATAATTTAAGGTTGTTTGGTCTTTATGGTAAATTTGATGATTGGAGATACAGGTTTATACCTAACGCTTGCTGCAAGGCAGTTTTGGGAATGCCAATCACTTTAAAAAAGGATGCCCTTTTCGATTATTTATACATTTCAGATTTAGCTCGTATAGTACATTGGTTCATCGAAAATACCCCAAAATATCATTCGTATAACATTTGTTCTGCTGAGGTTAGCTCATATAAAGAACTAGGACAAAAAGTAATTAAATTTTCCCGAAAAGATTTAGATTTAGAAACCCTAGAGGAGGGAGAAGGCATTGAGTATAGTGGAGACAATTTTAGGCTTTTACAAGAAAAACATTTTACTTTTGTTCCAACTGGTGTAGCAATTGCTGACTTGTATAAGTGGTATGACCGTCATCACTCTATTATTGTAAAAGAGGATTTTTTATATTGATTTGTAGAGTTTGTTCAGGACCACTAAAAACATTACTATGCTATGGCAATATGCCTAAAGCAGCGCAGCATTTTCCAAGTTTACATGAGTTGCAGGATGAAAAAGGCGCAGATTTAGAGGTATGTCGATGTTCGTTATGCGATTTGGTTCAGCTAAGTAACGAGCCTGTGCCATACCATAAGGAGGTTATACGCGCTTCTGCGTTTTCAGATGAGATGGAACAATTTCGTGTGCAGCAGTTCGCTGATTTTGTGGATAAGTATGACCTGAAAGATAAAAAGGTTTTGGAGGTGGGTTGCGGTAAAGGCGAATTTTTACAGTTAATGCAGGATACAGGAACTGATGCATACGGCATTGAATACGCTCAAGATTCAGTTAATTATTGTTTAGATGCGGGATTACAAGTAGAAAAAGATTATATTCTATACGCTCACCACGAAGTAAAGGAAGCTCCTTTTGATTGCTTCTTTATACTCAATTTTTTCGAGCATCTACCAGATTTAAATAGCACTTTACAGGCTCTTTACCTTAATTTAAAGGACGATGGAATAGGTTTAATTGAAGTTCCTAATTTTGATATGATAATTAAGGAGAATTTATTCTCTGAATTTATCAATGACCATCTTTATTACTTTACGTCCGACACATTAGAGCATGTTTTAAATAGAAATGGCTTTGAAGTTGTCGAAATGAATGAAGTTTGGCATGATTATATTATTTCTGCTGTAGTAAAAAAGAAACAAGTTCCTAATCTTAGCTCTTTTAAGCGTCAACAGAAAAAAATTACCCAGCAAATTATGGATTATCTGGCTAAATTTTCAGAGGAGTCTGTGGCAGTCTACGGTGCTGGGCATCAAGCGTTAGCGGTTCTCGCTTTGGCTGATCTGGGAGATAAAATAAAGTATGTTGTTGATGACGCTCCATTTAAACAAGGAAAATATACCCCCGCAACACATATTCCTATAGTTTCCGCTGAAATTTTGCATGAAGACCCTCCAGAAGCTATAATAGTTATGGCTGCGAGCTATTCCGATGAAGTAGCTTCGAAGTTATTAAAATTGAACTTGGGGGTAGGTTTATCTGTTTTGCGTGATAATGGAATATATATAAGAGAATGAGTAAGAAAAAAGATTTTGTTTCGAATGTTACAGGAGAAGAGTGGTTTAAGCATAACTCTATTAAATGGAGTAAAGTTATTAACCAAATTGGGGTAGTTATAGAGGATGAGATTCATCAAGGGAAGAATGATCAGCCTGTAACTCTAAAAAAGGGAAGCCGAGTTATTATTGATGATATTCGTGGACGTATTAAACCTCAGTATCGAGTCATAGATGAGGACGGAAAGATTTGGTTTGTATCTGCATTGAACTTAAATATATTAGAAGATAACATGCGACAAGCAGATGTGTCCAAGCATAAATATAAAGGAGGGGTTCGTCATGATGGAAGTGAGGCTACTCCTTATCGCTACACCGTTAGCAAAACAACAAAAGAAGAATTAGAAGGTAAATAATGGCAAATTCAAACAGTACTATGTTTCAAACACCTTTAGAGGGTAACGATAAGGATCATGTTCTACCATGGTCTGAAAAAGAACTTCAGGATATGTTGGTCGAGAAATCTGCCGATGAGTTAAAAGATATCGCTGAGGGTAAGGTGATGCAGCACACTACGGTCAAGGAAGAAGCCCTTCGCCAAAACTGGTTAAAAGGATACAAACCTAAAGTATACGACAAGATGATCAAGTACCCCGAGAAAATTGCAAAGGGAGAAAGCATTGCTATTATTCAATTTCAGTATGATTATCTCTGTAACTTTGATTGTGAGCACTGCTGTATTGACAAGTTCTACGTTCCTAAAAACTGGGAAGAGGGGAGTGGGCGTCGTAAGTTCGAATTAGAAGATGTACGACGACTTGCTGATGAAGCTGATGCTATGGGGTTAGCCAATTTCGTTATTACAGGAGGAGAGCCCCTCCTTTTAAAAGAATTCGATGAACTAGTTGAAGCCATCGGTCCTGATAGATTCTATCTGGTTACAGACTCAAACGGTTGGAACCTAGACCTAGAGAGAGCGAAGCATCTCAAAGCGATTGGTGTAGATAAAGTGCAGCTTAGTTTAGATGGAGCCGATGCAGAAAGCCATGACACCTTCCGTAGAGCCCCTGGCTCATGGGCGAGAGTTATGACAGCTATCGACGCTTGCAAAGAGGCAGACCTACACGTTATCCTTTCTACTGTTATCTGGAAGGATCGCATCTATACAGAGGAGTGGAGATCATTCCTAGATTACGCAAAGTCCAAGGATGTGGGAACCTATGTGGTTTACGCAAAGCCTGTTGGCGCATACGAAGGCGTTACAGAGCAAATGATGACTGAGAAGGAAGGTAAGATCCTCCAGCAGTTTGAGGAAGAATATGATATTTTTACTCACATGACCCCCTCTTACGGTAGAGATATTGGTTGTATTGCGGTTAAGCGCATGGTCCCTGTTACAAGATACGGAGATATTCTCCCATGTCCCTACCAGCACGTTTCTTTGGGTAATTTCTTTGAAGAGTCTTTGGCTGATATTATAGGACGGGGTTTAAATATTAAGTGGTTTGACCCTAGAAAGAATATGCCTTGTATTTGTGGTGTAGATAAAGGATTTATTGAGAATGTTATCTCTGAGTCGTATGGGGATTCTGAAGTTCCTGTAAGATATGATAAGGTGTTTACCTCTGATGATTTCATGAACCAAGAGAATATGGGTGATGTAGAGAAAGAGAGTGGAACTGGTGTTGAAGTGGAAACCTGGGTTAATGCTCCTCTCATTACTCTTAAAGGATCTAAACTCAAGAAGTTTGATGCTGTTGAAGATTCTATTAGAGGCTCTTAGTGTTAACTTTCACTGAATCCGCAGTTAGTTACTTGAATCAAGCCTTAGATGAGGGCGATGTATTGAGAGTCCGTGTTAAGGGGGGTGGTTGTGCTGGCTTCTCTTATGACATGGAGGTTCAAGAAGAGCATCAAATTGGCCCTGAAGATACGGTGACTGAGGAGTCTGGGTTTAAAGTTGTTATAGACAAAAAAAGTGATTTTATGTTAAACGAAACAGAGGTTGATTATAAAACAACTTTGAGTCAATCAGGCTTTGAATTTTCTAACGCTAAAGCTACAAAAACTTGCGGTTGTGGCACCTCTTTTTCCTGCGATTGAACTATAATAGCGTATGGTTGAAAAACAACGCATATTAGATTTAGTAGCAGAGTATGTACAAAACAAAAGAGCCAGTCGTTCCTGGGAGAAAGGGGATGATTGGGTTGAGTACTCTGGTCCCCACTTTAATGAAGATGAGTTTGTAGCGGCTATTGACAGCTTTCTTGATGAGTGGTTTATTTTTGGTAAGAAGGGCCGAGAGTTTGAGTTAGAGTTCCCGCAGTACTTAGGGATGGATTATGGGGCTTTAACCAATTCAGGGAGTTCGGCAAACTTGTTAATGGTTGCCGCAGTCGCTTCTAGGAATTTGTATGACCTCCCTAAAGGATCAAAGTTTATAACTCCTGTCGTTTGTTTTCCCACAACTATTAATCCAATAATTCAGCATGGATTTGAGCCTGTATTCGTTGATGTAGAGCTTCCTAGTGTAAACCTTGATCTGGATAAGGTAGAGGCAAAATTGGAGGAAGATCCTGAGATTAAAGGCATTATTTTTGCCCATGTGTTAGGCAATCCTCCTGATATGGATAGGCTTATGGGCTTAGTTGATAAGTATGATTTAATATTCTTGGAGGATGCTTGCGATGCTCTTGGATCTTTTTATGACGGTAAGAAGCTGGGATCCTTTGGGCATATGTCCACCTGCTCCTTCTTTCCTGCTCACCACATGACTCTAGGTGAGGGAGGATTTATCGCTACCAATAGCAACAAAGCACGGACGGTTCTAGCCAGCGTTAGGGATTGGGGTCGAGGGTGTTATTGTAATAGCATGAAACCTGGATCAGTAACAGGAGGAACAGCTTGTGGTAATAGATTTAAGAATTGGTTGCCTGGGATGCCTGATGCTATTTATGACCACAGGTATGTGTTTAATGAGATTGGATACAATCTTAAGCCTTTAGAACTTCAAGCAGCTATAGGACTTGAGCAACTTAAAAAGCTTCCCGAGATGGACGCAGCGAGAAGAAAGAATCACGCTAGATTAAATGATATTTTTAGAAAGTATGAGGACTTTTTCTACCTTCCAGAGGCTACACCTAAGTCTGACCCTTGCTGGTTTGCATACTTGTTAACTTTAAAAACTGATAGATTCTCGCGTGATGATTTTATACAGCACTTAGAGTCTGCAAAGATTCAGACTCGCTCTTACTTTAGTGGAAATATCCTTGCTCACCCAGGGTACAATCATTTAGCAAAAGAAGGTGAAATTGAGTCCTTCCCTGTTGCAAATAAGGTCACGTTGGACTCCTTCTTCTTGGGAACTTTTATTGGCCTTACCGATGAAAAGCTGGATTATATTGCGGAAGTGGTAGACAATTTCTTTGCCTCCCTGCCTCGATTATCATCATGAAAATTATATACGTCACTGGTTGTTTAGGTTTTATTGGGTCTTACTTTACCCGAAAAGCTCTTGATCGGGGGTGGTATGTTTATGGTGTCGATAAGAGGACATACGCTGCCAGTAAAAGCATTTTGAGTGAGTTTCTTAATTATGATAACTTTACCTTTCTAAAAGAGGACATCAAAGATTTAAAGCATCTCTACGACTGTGATTATGTTGTGAACTTTGCCGCTGAATCTCATGTCGATAACAGCATTGTTAATAGCGACGAGTTCATGAACAGTAATATTCTAGGGGTTAGAAATCTTCTTGATCTTGTTAGGTTTAAGAATAAAAACGCAGGCAGCAGACCAATCTTCTTTCAGATTAGTACTGATGAAGTGTATGGTGATTTAGATACAGGATACCATAAAGAGTCTGATCTCTTAAAGCCTAGTAACCCCTACTCTGCGTCTAAAGCAGCAGCGGATATGCTAATCACAGCATGGGCCAGAACCTATGATCTAGATTATGTAATGCTTCGTCCAACAAATAATTACGGAATTGGACAGTATCCTGAAAAGCTAATCCCTATTGCAGTTAAGAGTCTTAAGAGGGGTAGGAAGATTAGTCTCCACAATCAAGGAACCCCCATTCGTAATTGGCTTCATGCTGATGATACAGCAGAAGCTGCTATTCTTTTAATTGAGAAGGAAGCTAAGAATGAGATCTTCAATGTTGCAGGAGGCTATGAACAAACTAATGCGGATACAGTTAAAAAGATTTTGACGCACTATTTCGGTAGAGATGTTGACCTATCTGATTATGTTAATTCTTCTGATGAGAGAGACGGTCAGGATATGAGATATGCTCTTGATGATTCCAAGCTTAGATCTTTGGGGTGGAAGCCGAATAAAAAGTTTGATGAGGAGATTAGTGGTATCGTAGACTATTACAAGGATAATTTCATATGGTAGAAAAAGTATTAGTTACAGGAGGCAGTGGGTTCTTAGGGAAACGCCTTAGTTTAGTTAAGCCTGATTGGGTGTATGTATCATCCAAAGATTATAATTTATTAAATGAAGATGAATGTGATAAAATGTTTTCTGATATTAAACCAGATGCAGTTATTCATTTAGCTGCAAGAGTTGGAGGTATTAAAGACAATGCAGAACACCAAGGAGACTTCTTTTATCAGAATACGAAAATTAATTGCAATGTTGTTAACGCAGCAAAAAACGCAGGGGTCAAAAGGCTTCTGGCCTCTTTAAGCACTTGCGCTTTCCCCAATCAGTGCGCTACTTATCCTATGGTAGAGGGTATGATTTTTGCGGGAGCGCCAGCCGAAACTAATTTATCTTATGGGTACACAAAAAGGCTTCTTCATGTTCAGTGCTTATCCTATAGAAAACAATACGGCTTAAACTACAGTACTTTCTGTCCGTCTAATTTATATGGACCAGAGGATCATTTTGATCCACAAAAATCCCATTTTGTTCCTGCTTTGGTTAAAAAAGTACACGATGCTAATGAGGGAGATTCGCTTATGTTTTGGGGAACGGGGTTACCTCTCAGACAGCAACTTTATATTGATGATTTGGCGACTTTAATTCCAATGCTCTTAGAAGATCATAATAGTGAGGTTCCTCTAATTGTAGCACCTCTAGAAAACTTAATGATTAAGGATATGGTAGCTATGGGTGTTGAGGTTGCCAATAAAAAGCTAGAATATAGCTTTAATAATGAAATATCAGGACAATTTAGAAAGGATGGGTCCAATGCAAAATTAATGGAAATGTATCCAGACCTATCTTTCACCCCCTTCAAAGAAGGATTTAATAAAACTTATGAGTGGTACAAAGAGAGCGTTTATAACAGGAATTAGTGGACAGGATGGCTCCTACTTAGCAGAGCTATTGCTAGAAAAAGGTTATGAGGTATGGGGGTTGCTCCGAAGGCATTCAGTTCCTGAAAATCAAACGAGTCGCCTAGAAGCTATTGGGTTGTTTAAAAACCCTAACCTTCATTTAGTGTATGGAGATATGACTGATATGCCTTCTCTTATGTTGGCTTTAAACGAGTCTACCCCAGACGAGATTTATAACCTAGCTGCTCAGTCTCATGTGAGAATTAGTTTTGATCAACCTGTGTTTACGACAAATGCAGATGCAGTGGGGGTTTTAAATTTATTAGAAGCTATTCGCACAGTTTGCCCTAAGGCTCGTATGTATCAAGCGTGTTCTTCTGAAATGTTTGGAAATGAGTTCGATGATGATGGCTTCAGACGAGAGGCTACTTTAATGAGACCCGTGAGCCCTTATGGTTGCTCTAAGTTATATGCTTATAATCTTTGCAGGGTTTATCGTTCTAGTTACGATATGTTTATTGCTAACGGCATTCTGTTTAATCATGAGTCTCCTCGCAGAGGCTTAAATTTCGTTACAAATAAGGTTGTTGCTGGTGCTGTTGATATTTATAACGGAGAAGCCCAAACTCTAGCTTTGGGAAACTTAGAGGCTACTAGGGATTGGGGTCACGCTAAGGACTATGTTCGTGCTATGTGGATGATGCTACAGCAGGATGAGCCTGATGATTTTGTGTGTGCTATGGGAGAGTCTCATTCGGTAAGAGAGTTGTGCGAGGAAGTCTTCTCTGAATTAGATATGGATTATAGAGATTATGTTACTCAAGACCCTAGATATTATCGCCCTACTGAGTTGCATGATTTAAAAGGAGATTGCTCTAAACTTAAGCGAGTCTTAGGGTGGGAGCCAGAGTACACTTTTAGAAGTATGATAGAAGAAATGGTGGCTGCTCGTCTATAATAGACCATGAGTGACGAATATTATCAAATGAATAGGTATCAAGAAAAAGCATGGGAAACTGCGATCTACCCAAGCAAAGGAAACAATCTTTATTACCCTGCTTTGGGCCTTGCGGGTGAAGCAGGGGAAGTGTGTAATAAGATTAAAAAGATTATGCGGGACCAGCATGGGGTTCCTACGCCTGAACAGAAGCACGAAATTGCAAAAGAGTTAGGGGATGTGCTGTGGTATTTAGCAACTTTGGCAACTGAGTTAGACTCACACTTAGGTTGTATAGCAGGTAATAACTTAGAGAAGCTCGCTGATCGCAAGAAGCGGAATATGCTTGGTGGTTCAGGAGATAATAGATAATGCCTGTTTATAATTGGCACTGTAAAAAATGTGATATGGTTTTTGATATATTCCAATCTATGACTGAGAGAGATGAGGATCCCCCTACGCATTGTCCCACTTGTGATCCTACAGAGTTAGATGAGGGTACTTTACATCAAGTTCACTTTAAAGGGAGCCTTCCCAAGTTTAGGATTACAGGAGAAGGGGCTTATTATCCTAACAAACTCCAATGATTGATTTAGATGACCCGCCCCCGCCTATGCGGTTAGCAATAAAAGAATCATATAAGTCAAATCATAGGTTTAAATTAGGTGCCTGTATAGCCAAAGGGAAGAGAGTTCTCGCAGCAGCCCACAACACTAGAAAAACACACCCCAAGTTTGGGTCAGGGGAATACCAAACTCTCCACGCTGAGAGTCACGCAATTTACAAGGCAGTAAGACGAGGCATAAATCTAAAAGGCACAACGCTTTACGTTTATCGGCACAATAACAATCTTGCCAAACCGTGCCCCTGTTGCATGGGACTTATTCACAAATACGGAATAAAAGAAGTTATTTACAGCGGTTAGAGATAAGTCAAATCTATAATAATATATGAACAACGATGTAATTAAAAGACTAAAGAATGCAGGGCTCCTTTCGGAGCAGGATCACGATCTAGGCTTCGTGTCTACAGGAAGCTATGCTTTGAACAAGGTAATCTCTGGAGACTACATGAAGGGGATCCCGATAGGGCAGATAAGTCAATTTCATGGGGAGTCCTCGACCGCAAAAACAGTATTTGCTACACACATTTTAAAAGAGGCCCAAAGCAAAGGTTATTATTCTATGCTTCTTGATAGTGAGAATGCATACAACCCCACTTTTGCGAGAACTCTAGGGTTGGACCCTGAGCGATTGATCTATTCCACCCCTGAAACTTTGGAGGAGAGTTTTCAGGTTATGGAAGAGACTATTTTGGCAATTCGAGAGGAGGATGAAGACACTCCGATTGTTATTGCGTATGATAGTATTGCCGTTTCGCCCTCCAAAGTAGAATACGAAGCAGAATCATATGACGGGAATAATATGCAGGGTGCGATAAGAGCAAAAGCTACTGGAGCTTGTTTGAGAAAGATCAATCCCCTTATGCGTAAGCATAAGGTTGCTCTTATCGTTATTAACCAAATTAGAAATAAGATTGGGGTGATGTATGGTAGTCCTGATACGATGGCAGCAGGAGGCAAGTCGCTGGATTACTATCTTGGTGTTAATTTAAAGTGCGTCTCCAATAAAACTGCTGATCTCATAAGGGATGAGCATAAGCAAGTGATAGGTATTACAGGGACCGTGAGAAATACTAAGAATAAGGTTTCCATTCCCTTTAGA
>Ga0080013_1001946_pt1 | contig 25739 bp, 43 predicted proteins | sample ETNvirenome_6_85_FD_69236 | JGI IMG/M metagenome (GOLD analysis project Ga0080013, IMG submission 69236) | Marine viral communities from the Pacific Ocean - ETNP_6_85 (SPADES assembly) (version 2) | ecosystem: Environmental > Aquatic > Marine > Oceanic | place: Pacific Ocean | collected 2013-06-19
TTGTTTTAGGGGGCTTTCACATAGGAGAAAAGCGATGCAAAAGAAACAGCCAGATGACAAGTTCGAAAAGTTTGAGATTAGTGTGTTATTGTTTTTCGCTTATGCGTTTATCCTAGCTTTAACAATAGGAGCGTTCAGATGATACTAAAATGTGCATGGTGTGCAAGAGAAGTAAGACCGCTGAAACCTTATAATGAAAGGTGTGTCAAATGGGGTATTTGTACAGATTGTGCGGCATATGAACGTACAAAAGCTATCCAGTCAGGCTTGATATTTCGGATAGCTGTTAGGCGTAGAGATAGGGAGCAGGAGAATGATGGGAGCAACGAAAGTATTGACTAGACGGTTTATTGCAAAGCTGTATATTACAGATCCAGATTGTGTACACAAATGGGTGCAGAATACAGGTGGCTTTGTAACGCCAGAAGGTGAATATCTATGGAGTAGTGAGTTTTATGGCATGTGGTTTTATTGTGAACACTGTGAGTCACTTAAGCAGACCAGTAGCACGTCAAAGAATCCGCTTTTCCCTTAAAGGGTTTACCTGATCCCTCTAAAATCAGGTACGGAGTTTTTTATTAATTAAAAATAAATATGGCTACAAAGTTTGACACTGATGATTATAAATATGAATGTGTAAATTGTGATGATGTTTTCCAAGATGAGAAAACTGCTAAAGAACACGAAATAGAGTTTCATACTATACAAAAGGAAAAAGGCAAGTATTAAGACATCTAAGTATAAAATAGTTAAACAATATGCCATTCAAAGATACAGATGAGGGAAAAACACATTTTCACAATGACGGGTGTGGAGATCCTGCACATAACGATATAACAGATCCACTTAAATGGGCTGATGACCTTCCAGATTCCGAGATGTATTCTCATGTGGAGCGGATAAGATATGTTTTAAATAATAAAGAATAATATGAACAGAAATATATTTAGCTGGGGGGTTTTTGTGGTCTTGTGTGGGATGTTTTATGCACATGGTGAGTATGTTTTTTCGGGAATGTTTGTATCACTTGCATCAGTACTTTTATTAACTAGTTGCTTTGGTGAATATGGAGAATAATTATACAAGCCAAGAGTTAAAAGAACATTACAAAGAATTGTATGAAACTGCTTTGAGTGAGTTAAAATTTGAAAAGCTTTGTGTAAAGCATTTGTATAGTGTTTTGGATGAAATACTTACAATTTCACATGATGAGCTTGCAAAGGCAGTGATTGAAAATGGTACAAACCGACATAGACTTGATAAATTAATTCATGCTAAAGGTTTATTTAAAGATGAGACCAATACCAAAAAAACTTAGGGAGCGATTAAGTAGAGACCCTTTTATGAAAGTATGTATATATAATAATGCAGACTGTTCTGGAAGGGTTGAATGGGAGCATGCGTTTATTTACTCAGGACGGCAAGTCAATGAATGCTGGGCGATTTTGCCTTGTTGTTATGCCCATCATAGAGGTGGGCTCATGGATAAGGATTATAATCGCTATATGGGGCTCTCAAGGGCTTCTGATGAAGATTTGTCTAAGTACCCTAAAGCAGATTTTAAGCAAATGAAAAACTATCTAATCAAAAAATATGATAAAGAGACCACATAATCAAGGAAATAAGTTAAAAACATCTTATTATGCCAAAATAGTGGTTTGTAATTATAATAAAGAAAGATGTGATGAGCCAATTGAGGCTAAGAGAAGGGCAAAAAAGTCTTTGAAATTAAATGGATTTTTGCCTAATGATATAGAAGCTTTATTAAATGGGGATTGTTAAAGTTTTACATATTAATAAAAAAGGTGTATACTAATTAAATCTACAGATATGCGAGAGCTTAATTATACAGGGCGTGGAGTCTAAGTTTTAGGAGTTTCGATATTAGTTGGATGGGAAGTGTCGTGAAAGCGACTAAATAGTAATGAGCCACCTTTGAATGTCAGGTGGTTTTTTATGTGCAGGTTTGGGGTTGCTATGGTTATTATTATATGATACTATATAAGTATCTAATGAATTAACAAAACGATGATGAAATTTGGGGAATTTATACGCAAGAAGCGTAAAAGGGCTGATGTGTCTTCAATGGAGATGGCTATTGAGCTTGGTATCAGCCAAATACAAATGTTACGCTATGAAAGAGATAAGTCAGAGTTATCCGCTGTTAAGTGGTTAAAAGTAAAGAGATATCTAAAAGTAACAGAAGAGGAAGAGTCAGGGTTGACCTTATAGGAGTTTTATTAATAATTTTAAAAGTATGGAAATCAATACTATTGCTAACAATTTAAGAAAAAATGGTCGTTTAGATGTTGTAAAATTAGCGAATGAATTAAATATTCGAGTTTTACCATTTAATGATTTTAATACACTCTTTGATAAAGAAAGTGCATTTATTCGAAATGAAGAGGATAATTTTGTTATATACGTAAATCCTAATCAATCTAAGCAGAGGCAACGATTTTCAATTGCACATGAAATCGGGCACTTTATTAATCATAAAGATGAGATTTTAGCAAAAGGTAAAGTTGATCGGAGTTCGGTTGATTCATTATGTCCTGAAAAAGAAAAGGAGGCTGATCAATTTGCTGCGGAGCTATTAATGCCAAAAGATGATTTAGTTAAGTATATTAGCGAGAATGACTATAATGGACAAAAAGCAATTAAAAAAAATGTAATTGAGATATTAGCAGAGCGATATGATGTATCATTTTATGCAATGATTGTTCGTCTTCGTGAGTTAGGGTATTATGTACCATATATTGATGTTTTCTCTTATAATGGTTTTATCAGTAATGAGTAAGTAAAGGTTGGGCATTTGGCATAAAATTAAATGTATGCTATAATAACTGTGAAGCACAATTGAACAACTGCCTAAATAACATTCACAAAGACTTATGAGAGTAGGTCTGTCTCGAGGTAAAACTCAACGCTCAGTGAATGGGGTGTAGGCAGACAGGTTTACTCTGATAAGTTTTTTTGTGTAATAAAGAAAAATAACTAAACTGATTTTACCTTTGATTATCAGTATAACTAAAAATCAAAACAAGGTATTATGCATAAATTAAAAAGTGTGTTATAATACAAATGACTAAACTAAAAGAAACAAATAGAATTTGTAATAAGTACTTATATAGCAAAAAAGTCGTAGCCATGTTTCTGGCTTGTTTAGTCGCAATAAAATGCGGCTTTTTTGTTGCAAAGAAAAATAACTAAACTGATTTTACCTTTGATTATCAGTATAACTAAAAATCAAAACATCTAACTTAATATGAAAGGCATGTTAAGGACAACTTGTATACAGTTACCATTCCCGCAATGTCCATCCTGACAACGGGGACTTCCATTGTATATAAGCTGATAAAGTAGAGTTATTAGTAGACACTGAATGGTTATACTGGTTGGTATATATGGCAGTTGCTAGTCCCTGGGCTAAAGGGAAGGAATAAAGGATATATAAATATATTATAATATATAAATTTAACTAACTAATTGTCTAACTTGTGCCAGATGAAGAAAAGCTAATCCAATTTAAAGCAATATGGGTAACAAAAGAAGTCTATGATTTAATAAAAGAAGAGAAAAAGAGATTAAAAGATGAAGGAAGAAAAGTATCAATGCAAAAGATAGCTAACAGGATACTTTATGAGGGATTAATAAATTAAATAAGAGTATGGAGAAAGAAATAACACACAGCATCGGGAAAAGAGATGCTGTAGCTGAAATATTAATGGCTATAAGAATAAAGAAGGGTGATGTTAAGTCAGTAATACTAGACTTAGCCGATCAGCTATTAAAGCATGACAGTGACCACCCGCACGCTAAATGGGTTAAAGACAATATTTAACAACTAAAAGGTAAAAAGTATGGAGAAGATAAAAAAAATACAAACAAAGAAAGAGAGTATTAGCCAAAGGAGGGAGGAAGGGGAATCAATTATTGAAACAGTAATATCAGGGCTATATGGTGACCTTAGTAATTTACCAGAATACAACGATCAGAATGAGGTTTACAGAAAGGCATTTGATGATATTAGGCGTATGGATTTTAGTGAAATGGGTTCATACATAGACAGTCTTGTACAGGTTGCAGACTTTTGGCAGGAGAAGGCAGAGCATTACTTTGATGAGTTAAAAGAAAGAGGTGTTAGTTTTGATGAGAACGGATATTTAAATGAGTAAAAGTATCAATGCAGAAAGTAGTGAATAATATTTTATACGAGGGTTTAATAAATAAATAAGAGTATGAAAAAAGTTGCAAAATGTATAACAATTTGACATGGTTTATAATGTATGTTATTATAATAATATAATAATATAATAATGAAATTAATAAATTATGAGTAAGCAAGATTTTTTGGAGATTGTGTCAAAAGAAATTGATTTTGAGAGATTGTATACGCCAACAGAATTAGTTGAAATCATGAATAAGTATGGTTTAAGAGGGCGTTTGAATGTATATAAATCATTACAAGATGGAACTATTGAAACATTAGTAATAGGAAAAGGAACAAAGATTCGATACAAGATATTAGGAACAAGTATTATTAAATACATAGAAGGATTAATTAATTAAAAACAAATCTATGCGAACAAGAGTTAAAACATGTGAATTAGACATTTGTGATGGTTCTGGTTTTATACCAGTTATGGGTAGGGTTTATGTAAATGAGCCTTTAACTGCAAACTTAGGGGAGACGGAGGAATGTGTTTGTAGAATGCCAGATCCAAATGATCGAATTGAAGATGATTATGAAGATTATAATTATTAAAAAAAATCACATGGAAAAATCAATAATATTAAAAGTTACCCAAGATTTGGATGCTCAAGTTTCTAATCCTGGTGTAATGAGAGCTTTAATAGCGACAACTTTCAAAGGGTTTAAAAGTGAAAAGTTAGTAAAACAAGCTTGTTTAGAAGCAATGATGCGGGGGTATGAGTTTCAAGACTTGTTAGATAAAAAGGTTTATGCGATACCATACGGGAATGGGTATACATTGGTTCAATCTATTTCAGATGTTAGGGGAATTGCAATGAAAAGCGGTCAAGTTGGGAAATCAGCTCCAATATTTGAAGATGATGAAAACGGTAAAATAAAGACTTGCACAATTACAGTAAAAAGAAAGGTTGATGAATATGTCGGGAATTATACTGCAATGGTTTATTTCGATGAATACAATACAAATAAGAATAATTGGGCAAAGATGCCTAGAACAATGATTGCAAAGGTTGCAGAAATGCACGCATTGAGAATGGCTTTTCCTGAAGAACTTTCTCAAGCATATGTAGAAGAGGAGTTTAAAGGAGAAGTTGTTGAAGAAGGCTTAGAACAGTCAATAAAAGATGAAATTGATGCTATTGATACATTTGGTGGATTACGAGAATATTTTTCTAAAAATAAAGGTCGAGGAAAACAATTTAACGCTTATATAGAAAAGCGAATGAAAGAAATAACAGGGAATCAAAATGAAAATTCATCAAATACAACAGGGGACGCAGGAGTGGTTGGACTTGAGGAAGACAAAAATGACAGGGAGCCACGCCCAAGCGATAGCAAGTAATGGTTCTGGATTAAAGACATACATTTTTGAAAAATTAGTTGATATTTATTCAAGTGCTGAAAAGGAAGTATATAGTAATGAACACATGGAGCGTGGAAACGAGCTTGAGGGGCAAGCACGCTCTCTGTATTGGCTCGAAACGGGCAATAAGGTAGTAGAGGTCGGCTTTTGTGAATTAGATGCGTATACGGGTTGTTCACCAGATGGATTTGTTGGCGAAGATGGTTTGATAGAAATAAAATGCCCAACTGATAAAAACTTTTTAAAACTATTGTTAGATAAAAGGATTGATACTAAATATGTTTGGCAGATGCAAATGCAAATGTATGTTACAGGTCGTAAATGGTGTGACTTTGTAGCATATTGCCCAAACTTTGAAAAAAGTTTTTACATTGAACGAGTTGAAGCCGATATTGAAAAATTTGAAAAGATTAAAAAAGGTTTAGCAGAGGGTAAAAAGTTGATTAAAAAATATATAAAAATGTATGAAGGATGAAGTATTAGGGAATCCAAATGCAGATGATAATATTTGTGGAAAGAATAAAGCTGATATTCGCAAAGCATTTTTCAAAGGAAAGCTTAATAAATTGCTAGATGAGGTTTCGGCATCTAGCAAGATAAGCATTGAAGAAACACAGAAGTTAGAGAAGTACTTGTTAGAGCTAAAAGAAGAAAAAGATAAAAACAGGTCTTTTACAGATAAGTTTGAATCTGAATCTAAAATAAAGCCACCAAGTGTTGATGAACTTAGAACAGAACTTGACGAGGAACAAAAGGAGAAGTTAAAAGCTTGGGTATCTAATGCCGAAGGTGCAGAAAATTATATAAAAAGATTGATGGGGGGCTTGAGGGCAGATACAAAAAATGGAATGAAGCTAAACAAAAATGTTTATGCAGATATAGCCCTTGAAATAATTACAATGGTTTCAACGGTGGATCAGTTGCGAGTTTATAGGGATCAGTTGTATCGTGAACAACTTACAAAGCTAATTGATAATTACAATATTAGTAGGGCAGAAGCAGAAGAACGTGCTAAACTAACAAAGGAATATCGAGACTATAAAACAGCTTGTTTGTTCAAAGAGAATGTAGAAGAATTTATAATGATGGCAAAGAAAAGATTTAGTATTGATTATTAAATATGTCAAAATACGGAAATATAAAAACATATGTCGATGGAATAAAGTTTGATTCTAAAAAAGAGGCTAGAAGATTTTGTGAATTAAAGCTTTTGCAAGATAATGGAATTATAGAAGATTTAAAACTGCAACCAAGGTTTACATTGTTAGATACTTTTAAAAAGGATGGCAAGACATACAGGGGCATAAGTTATATTGCAGATTTTCAATATTATGATAGGGAGTTAAAAAAGGTTATTGTTGAGGATGTTAAATCAGAAATGACAAAAAAGCTTCCAGTGTACAGAATGAAAAAAAAGTTGTTATTGTCGAGATATTGGAATATAAACTTTATTGAAACATAAAAATATGTTAAATCAAAAAAAGCCTGGGGTTTACTGGGTTTGTAAAAAATGCAATCAATTGAGAAAGCCTGAATCTTGCCATGAAAAAGATGGAAGTATAGTTTGTGAACAGTGTTTTAATAAAAAATAATTGGGTTGGTACATACTTTTTGTACATAATAGAAGAAACAGAGGTTTATGAGGTGTCAGCCCATTACTAATAAAAAAATATGAGTGTAGTAAAATATAAAAACACTGGACTTGATCGGTTGAATTATATGAAAGCAATGCAAAAGGGATTAGAAAGATACAGATCAAGGCCAGATTGTAAAAACAGTGCAAAGCTATCAAGTGTAGAAAAGAAGATGCAAAAAGGTATATTACAAGCTGAGCAAAGTATGGAAACGCCGTTTTGATTATTCATGACAAAGTGTTATAATAGAAATATAATAAATAATAATAAAGCATGAGTTTTAGTGAACACAAAAAAAAGGAAGCAAAGGATTTGGAAGCTATCAGGAAACGACAACAAGCTTTTCAAGTTGACATGGGCAAAGCTTCAAAAAAACATGGGATTAAGCTAGGTACACAATCAGCAATAACACCAGATGGACGTATTACTGCACAGATTGTCTTAATTCCAGATGAAGAAGTACAAAAAGCAAAAGAAAGTTTAATAACTGATCCAGATGCTTAATATATGGTATATATAGGGATTATAATAGGATTATTAATAGCAATATTAATGTTTACAGTATTATCTTATTTCAGGTTGCAAATTAATAAAGGATTTACTCGAGCAAGTAAAGTAATTGAAAAGGTGAATCCAGATGCAAGGGGGGCTATATTCCCACCTGATGAAGATATTAAATTAGAGCGTGATGAAATTATAAAACGTAATAGAGAATTGGGTCGTGATACTCCATTTTCAGAATTAAGAAATGATTAAATAGTATGAATGAAAAACAAATAGTACCAAGGGGGAAATGGGTTTTAATTAAACCAGTTGAAAAAGAATCTTTAGAAAATGAGCATGGTTTGCTTTTACCTGCAAACGAGGAACGAGAGCAAAAAGCTGTCGGTGTTGTTTGTGCAGTTGATAACCAAACTGTTTCAGATGTAAAAGTCGATGACAGTGTTATTTATGGAACTTTTGCAGGGGAAAATGTAGAGCTTGAAGGACAAGATTATAAATTATTACATGAAGAAGATATTATTGCTTTTCTAAAATAGTATGAAAAATAAACCTATACGATATGGTACTCGTTTTGGTTGTAGGTTTGGGCAACCGCATGACATGGTAAAGATTGGAGAAAATCCAAGGCAGATGTGGGAGCGATGCAAAATCTGTAATAAAACATTCCGTTGGAATAAAAATATTAAAGGGCGTATTGAAAACTTTGCTTATCTAAAGGCACATGTAAGACAGTTTGCTCAAGATTTTGGCTCAACAAAGCGAGTATATATGAAACTTTATAAACCAGAAGAAACAAAAATAATAATATAAGATTATGTCAAACAAAGTGGAAGTAGTAAGAAAAGATACTTTTGATATTATTAAATCAGCAGTAGATAAAACAGTTAGTCTAATCAAACCAACATTTGGTCCAGCAAATAATAAAGTTGTTATTAGTAAAATGACACATGGATTTGTTTTAGATGATGGTGTGCAAATTGTTAGAGACTTAGAACTAGAGGATGCAAAAGAGAATGCAATCATGAAGATTGTTCGAGAAACAGCTATTAAAACAAATGATAGGGTTGGAGACGGTACAACTGGTTCGATGATTATTTTACAGGCAATTGTTGAGGGAGTTTCTAAGCTTAACAAGCGAGATGGACACAAAATCGAAAAAGAATTAAAAGCAGGATTTGAAGAATGTAAAAGACAGTTACTAGAAACTACAAAAAAGATTGAAACAAAAGAACAGTTGAGAAAGGTTGCTAGAGTAAGTTTTGATGATGAACGTATTGCAAACTTAATCGCTGATGCTTGGTTTGATTTAGGGGTTGATGGTGTTTTGACGGTAGATAGATCAAACACAATGGAAACAACCGTAGAAGTAAAAGAAGGTATTTCAATCAACAATGGATATATCAGCCCTTACATGATTACAAATCCAGAAAGAATGGAATGTGTTGTAGAAAAACCATATATTTTACTTACTGATTACAGATTGACAGAAGCTAAAGATGTGATTGGTATAATGGGAAAACTACTTGAAAAGGGAATTACAAACTTAGTATTTATCGCAGAAAACATTGAACAAAGTGCTTTGAATATTTTAGTTGTGAACAAATTACAAGGTAAATTCAATGCGGTTGCTGTAAATGCTCCAAAAGGTGCTAATGTACTTGAAGATATTGGTTTATTAATTGGTGCAAAAGTATTTAGTCAAAACAAAGGGGATAAGCTAGAAAATGCAGAGATTGAGGACTTAGGGCGTGCAGGACGATTTATTGCCAAAAGAGCAGAATCAATTATTGTTGATCCTAGTGGAGATAAAGACGTGATTAAAGAATCAATTGAAAGTCTTAAAAAGGCGGTAGAAGAAGAGCCACAAGAAAAGATTAGAAAAGATATAAAACAAAGAATTGCACGATTTAGTAATAAAATTGGAGTTGTAAAAGTAGGAGCTCCAACTGAAAATGAAATGAAGGCGTTAAAGTACAAGGTGGAAGACGCTGTAAACGCTGTACAAGCCGCATATAGAGGCGGAATCACTGCTGGAGGTGGTAGAACACTAATGGACTTAAATTCAGGGTGTACATTGCTTGATAAAGCTTTAGAAGCTCCATTTGAAACTTTAATGTCTAATTCAGATTTAGATTATCCAGTAGCATACGGAGATGATGATGCTATTGATATGTCTAATGGAAATATTGGGCAATGGGAAGAAATCGGAGTTATTGATGCAACTGATGTTCTAATTGCTCAAATTGAAAGTGCTGTATCTATTGCAGGATTATTGGTAACAACTACTGGAATGATTGTAGAAAGACCTGCTCACATTAAAGAACAATAATATGATTAAAAAACCAAAATATAGTATAGGGGAGCAAGTAATTGTGGAAGATGTTGATAATGAGGAAGTTTATGATTTGTATCTTACTATTATTAAAAATGCAGAATATTCTCATGGTACTGGGTGGTATTATTATTTTGAGAAACCAGTAAACTTTGATAAATTGGTACAATGGGGGGAGCTAGAAAAGTTTATACATAAGTTGTAATTATGAAACTTGAAATAATCAGTCCGATCAATGGAAAAGGTCTTAGTCGGACTTACAACGCAGTAGAAGAAGGAAAAGAACTCAATGAAACTAATTACATTGAGCTTGGTTTAGTTGTATATAAAAAAGACAAAGTACAAAGAGATTTGATGGTAACAGTAGAAGCTACTGATCCAGAACAAAATAAAATATTAGCTGGTGCTGGAAATGTTACAACTTTGTATAAAGACAACGGACAACCTAAAGGGGTGCGATATTATCCTTTTCATTATGAGTTTAAAACTCCAGGGGTTCATAACATTAAGTTCACCTGCAAAAATAAATCAGTCGATGTAAATATAACTGTAAATTAAAAACTATGACTATTGAATTATTAAATATTGATGCTTTGATTCCGTATGAGAATAATGCAAAAAAACATCCACAAGAACAAATAGAACTTATATCTAAAAGTATTAAAGAAAATGGGTTTTATTTACCAATTTTGATAAACAAAGACAATGTAATTATAGCTGGACACGGTAGGGTTTTAGCAGCAGAACAGGCTGGTTTGGAAAAAGTGCCTTGTATACGCAACGAAGATTTAACAGAGGAGCAACAAAGAAAAATAAGAGTATCAGATAATAGGTTTGCAGAATTAGCTACATTGGATAGAGAGGTATTAATGGGAGAGTTTAGAGACTTAGGTTTAGAAGGGTATGATTTAGAGATGTTAGGTTTTGATGCAGGTTTTTTAGAAGAAATTGATATTGATGAATTTTTTGAAGATTCAAATTCGGATAATGTAAAAAAAGAAAAGCTGATAATTTGCCCTAGTTGTGATTTTAAAATAAAAATTTAATATGAAAAATGCAGTTATATTATATTCAGGGGGAATGGATAGTACAGTTCTTTTGTATCAATATAGAGATCATATAAAACTTGCTATAAGTTTTGATTATGGTAGTAAGCATAATAAAGAGGAGCAAAAATACGCAAAGCTTAATTGTAAAGATTTGGGCATTGAGCATAAAGTTATAGAGATTGATTTCAATAAATTAGGTTTTAAGTCAGATTTATTAAAATCTGGAGGAGCAGTTCCTCATGGGCATTATGAAGATGAGAGTATGAAAAAAACAGTAGTTCCTTTTCGTAATGGTATTATGTTAAGTATTGCGACAGGGCTTGCTGAAAGCTTAGAGTGCAAAGAAGTTTTAATCTCAAATCATTTTGGAGACCATGCAATATATCCGGATTGTAGAAAGTCTTTTATTGAACCAATGAATAAAGCAATTAAAAACGGCACTTATGCAAATGTCCAAATATTAGCACCTTATACAGATATAACAAAAAGAAATATAGCCTTGTTTGGCAAAGAAAAAAATATTAACTTTGCTGATACTTATTCGTGTTATGAGGGGGGTAAAATTCATTGTGGCGAGTGTGGAACATGCGTTGAACGTAAAGAAGCTTTACTTGGTTTTGACAATACAAAATATAAGAAATGAAAGTTTATTTAGCAGGTTTTAAAACAATAGAAAAACATTGGAAAGAATCAATAGATGATATTTTTTTATTAAGTTCTTTTTGGGAACATAAAAATGGAAAATATGGTGATTATGTGAAACAAAAAAACCATGTTTTAGACAGTGGAGCATTTTCGGCATTAACAGGTAAAGCTAAAAATATTGATTGGAATAATTATATTGTTAAATATGCAAAATTTATAAATGATAATAATATTAAATTATTTTTTGAATTAGATATTGATAGTTTGGTAGGAATAAAGGAAGTTGAAAGATTAAGAACAAAATTAGAAAAACTAACAAATAAACAATGTATTCCAGTTTGGCATAAATCCAGAGGAAAAGAATATTGGCTGCAAATGGTCAAAAATTATGATTATGTTGCAATAGGCGGAATAGTAACAAGAGAAATAAGACAAAAAGAATATCCATTTTTTACATGGCTATTAAACGAAGCAAAAAAAGAAAATTGTAAAGTTCACGGCTTAGGATTTACTAATTTAAAGGGTTTAAAAAAATATCCGTTTTATTCAGTTGATAGTACAACGTGGTTAGTTGGTAAATTTGGAGAAATGAGTTATTTTAACGGTCAGGATATGAAAAGGACAATAAAACCGAATAGCAGATTAATTGATATAAATAAAAGCCACATTTCATCTTTTAAAGAATGGATTAAATTTCAAAAATACGCATTAAAATATTTATAATATGAATATAGGATTAATTTCTTGTGTTAAAACAAATACAAGATATTAGTAACATAGAAAAAGATATGTTTTATATTCATGCAGGTATTAAATATCGAGAGTATTTAATACCTGCATGAATATTGTATACCATTAAAAGGATTATCATTTGGCAATCAATTAAAATATTATAAAAATTATGTACAAAGTAAAAAAAGAGATAACTATTAGTTGTGCCCATCAATTACATTTGCCTTATAAAAGTAGATGTAACTCATTGCATGGTCATAATTGGAAAATTGTAGTTTATTGCAAATCTAAAAAGCTTAATGAAAATGGGATGGTTATTGATTTCACTCACATAAAAGAAAAAATTTATAAACCATTAGACCATAAGAATTTGAATGATGTTTTAGATTTTGAAACAACGGCTGAAAATTTGGCAAAGTGGGTTGTTGAACAGATTGATTGTTGTTATAAAGCAGAAATATTTGAAACTAATTCATCATTAGCATCTTATGAACAAGATAATTGATCTACATACTTGTATTCAAGGGGAGGGGAAATATATGGGAATACCGCATATATTAATAAGGTTTTCAGGTTGCAATTTAAGATGTGTTTTTAAAGATAGTGTTTGCGATACTCCTTACTCAAGTCATAATGCTGAAAAAGGCTCTTATAGTTTGCAAGATGCAAAAGATTTTTGCGATAAGCATAGCCATATAAATTATGTTATGATTACAGGAGGAGAGCCTACAATTCACAAAGAACAATTAAAAGAGTTAAATAATTATCTACAAAGTAAAGAAAAAATTGTTACAATTGAAACAAATGGAACTAGGAAGATTGATTATTTTGTCGACTTAATGTCTATTAGCCCAAAACTTCAAAATAGTTACCCTAAAGATAATGTTTTAAATAAACTTCATTCTTATGCAAATACATATAAATATCTAGAATATTATCAAAATAACTATGATGTTCAATTTAAGTTTGTAATATCAGATGAAGAATCCTTAAAGGAAGTTGATGAGTTTATACAAAAGCACAATATACAACTAGAAAATGTCTATCTTATGCCAGAAGGTATAAACAACGAACAGTTGGCAAGTAAAAGGCAATTGATTTGTGAACATGCAATTAAAAAAGGTTATAACTATACTGACCGTTTACACATTATAATATATGGAGAAAAAAGAGATGCTTAAAAATGAAGAACATATTAGAGCTTTATTACATATGATTGGGGAAGATGTATCAAGGGAAGGTTTAAGAGACACGCCTAAAAGAGTTTTAAAATCATATCAAGATTTATTTAAAGGATATAATCAAGATATAAAATTTACTGTTTTTGAAAATGAAAGTAATGTAGATCAAATCATTGGTTTGTCAAATATAGAATTTCAATCTACATGTGAACATCACATGTTACCCTTTTTCGGTACTGCAAATATCTATTATATACCAAGTAAAAAAATAGTGGGAATTAGTAAACTAGCAAGAGTATTAGATTTATTTTCTAAAAGGTTACAAAATCAAGAAAGGTTGGCAAAACAAATTGCGGACTATATAGAAAAACATCTAGAACCTGAAGGGGTAGCAGTTGTATTAAAAGCAAAGCATTTTTGTATGGTCTCAAGAGGGGTTACAAAACAAGGTTCAATAATGGCAACAAGTGATTTGAGAGGAGTTTTTAGAGAAGATTTAAATGCTAGAACAGAGTTATTTAATTTAATTTAAATAATATGGCAAGACCTAAAAAATGTGGTAGATGTCGCAAATCTAAAAGACCAAAGCATAAAGACTTTGCTGATAAAGAAGGGTATTGTGAATGTGGAAGACCAACAGTAGTTACGCCAGAAGTGATAGATAAACTTGAAAAAGCTTTTAGTTATGGGATTAAGGATAAAGAGGCTTGTTTTTTAGCTGGAATTCATGTCGATTCGTTATACAGTTATCAAAAAAAGAATCCAAAGTTTGCCGAGCGAAAAGAACAATTAAAGAGAAAGCCTGATATAATGGCTAAAAAAACAGCAGTTGAAAGCTTAAAGTTGCCACAATATGCTTGGCGTTGGTTAGAACGTAGAAATCCAGACTTTATGCCTACAAGTAAGACACAAACAACTTTAGAAGTTAAGGCTGGGGAAAGCTCATTTGTCGATATGAGTGAAGAAGAAAAGAAAGCACTTGATGAATTTCAGAAGGCTAGACGAAAGCGTATAGAGGGGAGTTTAAGAAACTTGCCAGATTAATATGCGTTATAGGAGAAGAAGGAATAAGAATCCTTGGGGTAGGGTTGTGATAAAGTATTGTTGGAAAGTTCACAAGCCAATGTATGATAAGAAAGGGGCTACAAGTGCAAGAAACAAGCAATATAAACAAAGACGAGTACAGTTAAGAGTTTATCCATGCCCATATTGTAAAGCATGGCATTTAAGTAGTAGACTATAAAATATATGGAGAATTGTAATCATCAATTTTTAACAATGAGGGAAAGAACAAAATCAAGCACATACAAAGGATTCCTTGAAGGTCTAGAGTGTATATGTCCTTTGTGTGGTGAAGTTAGGTTGGTTTGGGAAAATGGAGAAATTGAAATTAAAAACAATGAAGGATAATAAAGAACAACTTAAATTATTGGCTGATATTTATGCTGATGCTTGGATTGACTATTACGAGATCAAGAATGAAAAGGGAGATCGGATTGAATGGTTAAAGCATCAGTTTTTAATTGACATTTATAATGATCAAAGCGACAACTTGGTTGTTATTAAAGCCGCACAAATTGGAATGAGTACTCTTGCTATTATTAAAAGCTTTAGAGATGCAGAAGCAAACAAGATGGATATTATTTATACATTGCCGACTGATAGTGATGTATCTATTTTTGTAGGGGGTAAAGCTAATCGTATTATTGCTAACAATCCAAAGCTAGAATCATTGACTACAGATAAAGATTCAATCGAACAAAAGCAGGTTGGGCAAAGTATGATTTACTTTAGAGGTTGTATTGATGAGGATACTGAAGTTTTAACATATCGTGGTTGGTTAAAGTATGATGAAATAAAGGTTGGGGATCATTTACCTTCGCTAGATATAAAAACAAATAAAATAATGCCAGATAAAGTTTTGGATTTAACGATATTTGATACTAATGAAGAAATGGTACGTATTAAATCCTCTTTGATAGATCAGCTAGTAACAAAAGATCATCGTTGTATAATAGCAAAAAGAAAGTCTAATGGGCAAAAGTCTAACCTTAGGATTGAACGTGCTCACAAAATGATTGGAAAGACCACTGCTTATATTCCAACGATCTTTCAACGAGAAAATCTAAACATAGACAGTTTTTATAGTGTAATTGGCTGGGTAATTGGTGATGGTAGTTTTTGGATTAAGCGTGATAAATATAAAGATAAGGTTTATAAAAAGGAAAGAGTTTGTATTGTACAAAGCAAGTTATGCAATGAATTGGAGGACGATTTAAAGTTGTCGGGTATTAAATATTATAAGAAAAGTCATAATAAAAATTGCTTTAGATATGAAATATCTTATACTGATAGTAGAAGAATCAGAAGGCTTATACCAGAGAAAAAACTGACATTTGACCTTGTTTTTAGTTCGAGCATTGCTCAATTAAATGGTTTATATCGTGGTTTGATGTATAGTGATGGCGATAATAAAAAACATACTACTTTTTGGCAAAGAAAGAATGGAACAGCAGATGCTTTTCAAGCTCTTCTTGTATTACTTGGATTAACTAGTAATTTATCAGATTTAAAAAACTATGGTAATAGGTTTGGAGTTAAACAAATGCAAAGAGTTCGGATTCGTAAAAATGAATGGACAAATCCGCAAGTAACAACTGAAAATTATCATGGTAAAGCATGGTGTCCAACTACTATGTTTGGAACTATATTTGTTCGGCGTAATGGCAAAGTTTCTGTAACAGGTCAGACGTGGAGTAAGAAAGCGGCGATTATGATTACAGCAGATAGATTGATACACGATGAAAAAGATTCAAGTAAACAAGATGTAATTGCAGACTTTCAAGCCAGATTACAACACTCTAAATTTAAGCAAACACATGTTTTTAGCCACCCTAGTGCTCCTAATTCTGGAGTAGATATTGAATGGCGATTAAGTGACCAAAAAGAATGGTTTATAGATTGCCCACATTGTGACCACATGCAAATGCTATCATGGAATATTGAAGATGATAGGGATATGAGCATTTGTTTAGAAAGAAGGATTTTTCAATGTAAGAAGTGTAAAAAAGAATTACACTGGAAAGACAGGGCAGTAGGTCAATGGCTTGCAAAGAAAGGTTGTGAAGATGCTAAATGGTCAGGTTATCATATTAGTTTATTAATGGCTGCATGGGTATCAGCAGAGGAAATTATAAACAAGTATGAAGATGCTGCATCTGGAAAGCAAACAATGGATTATTTTTATAATAAGGTTTTAGGTTTGCCTTATGCAGGAAGTGGAAACAGTGTAACAGAGGAAATGATTAAAGGAGCTGTCACTTCTGATGAAAACTTACATAAAGGGCGTATAGTTATCGGAGTTGATACTGGTATAAAATTGCGTTATGTATATGGAAACAAGCAAGGTTTATTAGGTTATGGAGAAATGACTGATTATATGCCAGACAAAGTGAATGGGTTGGCTTTGAATCAAACGCTAGAATACTTTTTAAAAGAGTTTAGCAATAGTATAATGGTTATTGACCAAGGGGGAGATATTATCGGTGCTAGAAAGCTTAGAGCAGCTTATCCAGGACGTGTATATTTATGTCACTATGCTAGAGATAGAAAGACAATGAAGTTGATTCGTTGGGGTTCAAAGGATGAAAATGGAAATGTGACCGCTGATAGAAACAGAATGATTCAACTTGTAATTGATGAGTTGAGGGATAAACGATGGTTACTATACAGAGGCACAGTTGAGCAATGGCATGAATATTGGTTGCATTGGTCACATATTTATAGAGTTTCTGAAGTGAATACGTTGGGTATAACTCAATATAAGTGGATGAGAAGTGATAGGGATGATTGGGTTCATGCAACTGTATATTGGCGAATTGGTTTAGACAGATTTGGAGGTAAAGGTGGAATTGTAGGAGTGAATGAAGACAGAAAGCCCAACAGTGTAATGATTGACCCTGGACATAGTGCTAGTTTTGATCCTAATAGGGTGTTTGGTGATGCTGAAAAGGAAAATGTTGAATGGTGGGCTGACGAAGATTCCAATGATTGGCGTGATATTTAATTTTCTGATATAATGTTTTTATATGGCAGATGATCTAAATAAAGGGTTCTATTCCCTTGAAAGCAATGTAAACAAAGTCAAAGGCTCGCAAGATGTGGAAACTGAACAAGGAGTTGTTTCAGATAAATTTCCAGAGCTTGTTTTAAATATGGATAATGACAAGCTTGGGAAGCTGACAGATGCTTGGCAAAAAACATGGAAGGAATCAACAGTTTATACAGAATGGAAGACAAAAGGAGAAATGAATGAAAAGTACTGGAAAGGACAGCATTATGGTGCTTCTAAGTTAAAGAATAAAGATCAGTCAATGGTTGATAATGTTATTTTTGAAGCTTTGGAGACGTATCTACCGCAAGTAATTCGTCGAAATCCTGATCCAATGGTTATACTTTCAAGAAAAGAGGAGCAAACAGATGAAAACTTTGCTTTTGCTTCTGAATTACAAAAAGAATTAGGAGAAATAGCAGATGAGTTAGTATTTCGTTTGAAATTAAAGAAAGGTACAAGGCATTGGGCTTTGTATTTGTTAGGAGTTTTTAAAGCAGGTTGGAATGTGGAAAGAGATAGGCCTGATTTTCAAGTTATTAGACCTCAAAAGATTATACTAGATCCAGAAGCAACGATTGACGAGGAAAAAGGGTATACTGGAGAATTTGTAGGGGAACATCGCAAAATGAGTGCTGAAGGAATGATTGAAACGTTGAAAAGCCTTGGTGGAGAATCTGGAGCTGAAAAAAAGGTTAAAGAGTTAGCAAAAGGAAGAAATAATGAACAAGCACTAGGTACTGAAATAGGGTTTATTGAATGGTGGACAAATGATTATATGTGTTGGACTTTGAACATGGAAGGTAAAAACCATGTATTATTGAAAAAGAAAAATCCACATTGGAATTATGACACTGAAGAAGAAGCACCTTATGACGACAACGGGGAGCCTGTTTTAGATGAGAATGGGCAAGTATTAAAAGAAAAGGTTGAATCTATTAATTTCTTTTCTGCTCCTAAGTCTCCTTTTATGTTCTTAACTGTATTTAATACAGGAAAACAGCCGATGGATGATACTTCATTGATTGGGCAAAACTTATCTAATCAAGATTTGATTAATAAGAGAAATAAGCAGATCGATAAAAATGCTGACAGTATGAATGGTGGTATGGTTGTATCTGGGGAGCGTTCAGGTTTAACGAAAGAGGAAGGAAAAGGGGTTTCTAAAGCTTTGCGTAATGGTGGAACTATATTTATACCTGCAGGAAGTGCAAATGATGCCGTTCAACGAATGAGTGCTCCAGGGTTGCCTGCTGATATATATAATCAATTACAAGATACACGAATTAGAGTTCGTGATATTTTTGGTACTCGTGGATCGAGTGCGGCAGGTTTGCAATCAGAACAAACAGTAAGAGGAAAAATGCAAAGTAGAATGCTTGATACTGACAGAATCGGTGGTGGTTTTAGTGAATATTTGGAACAGTTGGCTGATTCTGCTTATAATTGGTTTGCTCAATTATTGTATGTATATGACAAGCGTTATACTAATAAAAAACAGCCTAAAGTTGTTATTAGTGTGAAAGAAGGTTCTTTATTGCCTAAAGATTCATTAACTTTGGCTAATCAAGCAATTGAATTGGCTGGTGTTGGTAAAATGTCGTCAATTGATTTGTATAAAGCATTAGATTATCCAAATGCTGAAGAAATGGCTGCAAATGCTTGGCTTGAGTTTAACGCTCCAGAAGTATTATTTGAAAAAGATAATAGAATTGCTCAGGTTATGCAACAACGACAAGAATCGGCAGGAGCTCAACAGAAGCCACCAAGTGAATCAATGAGTTATAAAGATTTACCACCAGAAGGGAAAGCTCAGATGGCTGCAAAGGTTGGCGTACAGCTTGCTCCTGAAGGTATTGCACAGTATGAACAAACGCAAAAAATGTTTGATGCTAAAGTGAAATTATTAAATAAATAGTTTTATTGTGGTATACTAAATTTATATAGATGTTTTCGTTCTATTGCATCGTAAAAATAAATAGATCGTAATTAAACTTTAAAATAAAAACAATGGAAGATTTAAGTGTGGCAGACTTTGCAACAAAAGAAGGACGAGATCCTTTTCCAGTTGCAGATGGAGACGATAACTCTACACCTTCGCCCAGTGAAACAAACGATGGAAATATTGACCCTGCTGTTGATGGGGATAATAATCAACAAGAAACATCTTCTTCAGAAGATACTAATGTACCATTTAACAAACACCCTCGATGGCAAGAACGTGAAGGGGAATGGAAAAGCCGTTTCAATGAACAAGAAGAACGCCATCAGAAGGATATCAAAGAGCTTAATGAGAAATTCAGTCAGTTTAGTAAACAGCCTGAAGTTCCAGAAGCCTCAGAGATTCCTTCATGGTTTGGTGGAAACCAAGAGGCATGGGAAGGATATTTAGCTCATGAGCAAGCTAAAATTGATAATGCTAAAGAAGAAGCAATAAAAAGTATTAGTGAGGCTCAGAGGGCATCTGACAAGCTTGTAGAAGAAGCCAATAATTACAGAAGTAAAGAGGTTGATTTTATAACTAATGACCGTGCTTTAAATCCAGATAGCTCTAAGGTTGATGTAAACAAGCTTACTAAATTTGTAGTAGACAATAATTTGGTTACTCCAGATGGGAAGTGGAATTATCGACTAGGTTGGGAGTTTATGCAAAAAGGAACAGTGAAACAAACAACTAACACGAATGATCGTAAAGAGCTTGCAGGAGCTACCACATCTTCAAAGCAGAAAGCTGAGAAGAAACCTGCAAACTATATGACTTCAGATGACTTTAAAAATCCAAACAATCGTGCTTGGTAAATAATAGTCATGTAGGTTTGCAATAATTTAATTATTAAAACCTATTAACATGGCAGAACTATACGGACAACGGATCCAAACAACGGTTCAGCAAAAATATCTTCCATATGTGGTTGATACTATTTTGAACTCAAATGTTTTATTTCAACGTGTTGTAAGAGCTTCAAAAAAATGGAGTGGTCGAACAATGCGAATTCCGATTAAGACTTCAAAGAATACAACAGGAACATCATTCCGAGGTTTTGACACTTTTTCAGTAGCTGCTACTGATAATCGTCAATTCATGGAATATACTCCTTCTTTTTATCAAATTACTTGTGCTTTACCAGGTGATGAATTATCTGTTGCCGATACAGAAGACAAGATTCTAGATTTGATGAAATTGACAATCCAATCTGATACAGAAGACATGGCAGATGATTTAGGAACAATCTTCTATGCTGATGGAACAGGAAATGGATCAAAAGACCCATTAGGATTAGCTGCTTTAGTTGATGACGGAACTTCTGTTGCAACTATTGGTGGACTAAACCGAAACACATACACAACTTTACAAGGAACTGTTACTGCATCAGGTGGTACTTTAACTTTGGCAAAGATCGATACACTTTGGAACAATGTAACATCAGGAGCACAAAAACCTTCGGCGTTTTATACGACTGAGGCTGTATTTAGTTTCTATGGACAATTGTTAAGACCACAAGAGCGAATTAACAAAGAAGCTTCATTGATGAAAGGACTACAAGCTGGAACTGGATTCACTGCATTAAGTTACATGGGTAAACCTGTATTAATGGATGAAAAATGTACTTCTGGAGTTTTATTCGCTTTACGTGAAGAGGACTTAGAATGGTATGCTTTACCATATAAATTCGGACAACCAGTTGCTTATAAATCACAAGTTGAAGGGAATGATTATTCTGCACCAATTGGATTAGGTTTCTCTTGGAGTGATTGGATTGTACCCGCAAATGCTGGTGGAGTAGTTGGACATGTTTACTTTGGTGGACAATTCGTAACACGAAATCCAAAACGACAAGGTAAATTAACAGGAATTACAAGTATCTAATTATCTAATTTAACTAATTAAGAATAAAACCATGACACAATTAACAGGAACAGGACCTCAAGTTGTATCACAAGGACTTTTTGAAGAAAAAGAAAGTGCTTTGCACAACGTAGGAGAGTTCATTCGGTCAAATGACGGTCGTTCTTATCGTTATTGTAAAGCAGGTGGAACAGCTTTAGCAGCTGGTAAACTTCAACAAGGAGTTGCAGAGGATACAGGGGATGCAAATCTTGCTATTGCTGCATCTGCGGCTGATACAAATACGATTACAACAACTTCAACAGTAACAGTTACAGCGAATCAATATGCAAACGGGTTTGTTGTAATTGCAGATGATGCAGGGGAAGGATTTATCTATGCTATTGATAGCCACCCTGCGGCAACTGCTGCGGTAGTTACTCTAACATTAAAAGATAACATCCAAGTTGCATTAACAACTTCAACAACAATCGACTTAATAAGCAATCCCTATGATGGTGTGATTATTTGTCCAACGACATTAACATCTACACCTCGAGGTGTTGCAGTAACAGCAATGACTGCGGCATATTATGGTTGGTTGCAGGTTGGAGGTCCAGCAAGTGTTTTAGCTGATGGTACTTTAACTATTGGTTTAGACGTTGTTGCTTCTGACAATACAGCGGGAGCAGTGGAAGTTACTGCAGATGGTGCACCAGAACAATTGCCAAAAGTAGGGCGAGTTCTAGCAGCTTCTTCAAGTACAGAATATGCAGCAATCGACTTAATGATGGTATAGATTATATTAGCTTTGCCCTGCTTTTCAGTGGGGCAAGGTTGATGATAAAAATGGTGCTTATATAATTTATTGGATTCACCACGCCAGTAGTTTAAAATCAAAAAGTATGAAAAAGAAATTTATCTTCCATAATTTTACAAACGAGGAATTTACAGCTTATTGGGATGGGAAACCATACACATTTCCACCTGGAGCAAAACAATATTACGTTGAAGGTATTGCAAGTGTATTTGCAAAGCATTTGGCTAATAGAGAGCTTATCAAGAAAGGTCTTGATCGTTCTACATCGCCGAAAAAACCTTCAGAAGTGCCTTTGTTTAAAGAATTGTATGATAAGGCTTTCTTGATTGAAGATTCTCCTGATATTAATAATCTTGAAATAGAAGATGTAAATACGGTAGAAGATGAACCTTCAATGAACATTAATGTTAAAAAGAAAGAAGAAGTTGGTAAACTTGATACTACAGAACCAGAAGAGGAGTATGTGAAGCCTAAAACAAGAACCAAGCCTAAAGCTAAAAAATAGGTATGGAATTGTTGAATCGATCTGAAATTAAAAATCAAAAATCAAAAAAGGTTGTTGAGGTGGAAGCTCGAATACAAAAATTGTTCAATCATGAAAAAAGTTTAATTGAAAGAGTGTCAAAACTTCAAGATGAATGGGAGTTTGAACGCAAGAAGATTGAACAAGAAATGAAAGAGTATGAAGCAAAGATAAAGTTTGAAAAAGGTAAGTTAGTTCAAGAAGTTGTTAGATTGGAAGAGGAAAAAGAATTTTTAATGCAGCCAATTCATAAGATAAGAGAAGAAGCTGAAAAGTATAGAGAAATTCAACTTGATAAAATCGAACAACTAGAAAAAGATAGAAAGACTTTACAAGATTCACGTGAAACTTTGCAACAACAACTAGAAGATAATATTGATTACAAACATAGTTTAGATGAAAGGGTAGAGGTTATTGCTAGAGACGAGTTATCAATCAAGAAGGCTAAAGATGAATTGAAAACATCGACTGAATGTTTAAAAGATCAATGGGTAAAATACTATAATTCAGTAGAAGGTTTGAACAAGGAGTATGTAAACGTTGAATCTAAAAAGAATAAACTAGAAACTTTTGAAAAAGTGCTAAAGATAAAGGAAGAAGAATTGAAGAAGTATTCTGGAAGAATAGCAGAAGAAAAGCGACAATTGGAAAGTAATTATCAAGCATTAATCCAAGCAAAAAGGCATTTAAACAAAAAATAATATGGCAGATGCAAATCGAGATGGCAACGGTGTTCCAGTTGCAATAGGGTTGTTAAATACAGATGGTTCTACTATTAAAGAGATAACAGCGGTCCCAACAACAAATATACTAAACGTTGCAAATGGAACGTCGGGAAGTGATTTCAATACTGATGACAATGCTTTACGAGATGATAATAACGTTCCGACAATGATGGCTGTTTCAAGTACAGATGGAGAAACTCCAGTGCAATTATATGTAAATTCATTGGGGGATTTATTAGTTGATTCAACATAAAATATGGCAAATGCAAAACATGATGATAATAGAGTACCTAGTTTAATCGCTGTTTCTAGCGTAGACGGGGAAACGCCTGTTCGACTATGGGCTGATCCAACAACTCATAGGCTATTGGTAGCAAATACATTTTCTCCAGCAGATATTGTTTTTGATACAACAGATGCAAATGCAGGTATGTTAAAAGTTTTATTGCCAGATGGTGATGCAACAAACGTTCCTGTTTTGATGGTTGGTCGTGAATCTATAATTGGAAGTACGGATTTGGGGATTTTAGATGGAATAACTCAAGCATCTTTAGTTATCTATGGAGATGCGGCAGGTGATACGATTCGTTTGTATCATGATGGTACACGACCTAGGTATATATCAGGTTCAGGAGCTCATTGTTTTGGAACTGGTACTCCGGGTTCTATTGCTTCAGAAGATGGGGATGATGCTTATATAACAGGTCAATTGGAAGTTGATGGGAATTTGTATGCTGATGCTCAAGTTAGAGTATTAAATTCTTCTATCTGGGTAGGGATTGGAGTTAGTAGTGGATTACAGTTTTCTGGTACTGCGGCAACACGTGCAGGAATTATTTATGGTACAGATCAAGGAATGAGTTTGGTTGCTGGTTCTTTAGATGGTCATGGGAATCACCAAGTCAATATTATTTCAGGAGATAATGTTTTAAAGGACCATGATAGAGATACAAAAGCAACAAATCCACGTTTAAATATATTTTCTGCAACTGATCCAGATTCGGATAATACACAGTATGGATACTTTGAACATGATACAAGCGATTTTATAGCAGGTGCTGCAACTGGTGGATTTAAAATGGATGGTATTCGATTAAAACAAGCAAAAGGTGCAAATGTAGCTAGTGCAGGAGACTTAACACTTGGAGAAGATGGGAACTATTTTATTATTACGGGAACAACAAATATTAATGCTATAACAACTGCAGGTTGGGAAGCTGGAACGGATTTCTTTTTAGAATTTGCAGGTATATTGGATGTAAATCATAATACATCAGGTGGAGCTGGAACAGCAGAAATATTGATAGATACTTCAAGTACATATACCTCTGCGGCAGGTTCTATCTTGCATGTGGTTTATAATGGTACAAATTTTAAAACAACTCCATTCTTTACTCCTTAATTATAAAAACATGGGAAAAATAACAGGAAAGGTTTATAAAACAACTAATGGGAGCCCTGCAATTGCATATACTAATGGAATAACAGCTTCTACAACACAAACTCAAGGACAACAGCCTTTGACTGCATGTATCAATCAAATTTCTGTATGTGCTAATAATAATGATGTAGTTACATTACCAGCCGCTATTGCTGGTACATATTGTACAGTTCAGAATGACGGTGCAAAAACATTGCAGATATTTCCTGCTAGTGGTGAAACATTGGGTCAAGGGATTGATACATCAATGACTTTGTCAACCTTAAAAACAGCTATTTTCTTTTGTACTGTTGATGGGACATGGTTTGAACAAGCTCCTGATATTACAGGTGCAACAGCAAAGGATTGGATGCTGATAGGTCGTTCATCTTCAAATGATTCAATAGCAGTAGATACAAGAATTGAGTTTAATACTGTTGTTGCAGAGGCTTCAGGTTTAAGTTTGATATCATTAGATACAACTACTAACATAGGGCGTATTACATTAACAGGTGGATATGATTATGAGGTCACCACAGGATTGCGTATCGGTGACGCTGGAAATGATCTTGCAGAGTTTATGTGGTATGACGTTGATGGTACAGCGGAGGTAACAACAGCTATTCGTGGTTCTGGTGACTGTAACTGGGCAACAACA